>ERZ827490.2942-NODE-2942-length-16762-cov-17.339618_pt1 | contig 16762 bp, 6 predicted proteins | sample MGYA00519770_ERZ827490 | MGnify/ENA primary metagenome ERZ827490 (study PRJEB31778, sample SAMEA3449324) | human gut metagenome | biome: human gut; feature: human-associated habitat; material: faeces | place: United Kingdom | collected 2010/2012 ...
GAGGAACCGGTGTTCCCGGACTCTTGATATCGAATTTATCCAACTGCGGAGCTTTCGCATCCGGTGCTGTGAATACAAGACATCCCGGACCTGCCGTCTCTACATTCAGTGTAAACTCTGTCGTATGTGTTGCCGCTGCACTATCTCCTGCTCCTGCTGTCACATTTCCTGATTTGATTTTTCCATCTTTTTCAGCCCATGTAAGACCATTCTGCGGATTTCCGCTTCTATAATATACCGTCACTGTATATTCGCCTGTCTGCGGTGCATCATAGTAAAGGGTAATCGTATCCCCTTTATTCATCGCATTTACAATCTTTCCGCCACTTGCCCAGTCTTTCGCAGTTACTCCGCAATGCCATTCACCATCTGTCGGATCTTTTACATCATGAATCTCAAATCTCTCTGCCTCAGCTGTTTTTGTATTACCATCCGTTGGGAATACAAATCGGTTATCTTCTGCATAAACTGCCTTTTCAAACTGTACTTCAATCGTATGGCCATTTGCCGTCACATCATCAAATGTATAAGAATCTACCGCGCCAATCGAGTTGCCGTCTACGATAACATCTTTTACCGCATAATTTTCATCCGGTACAAACTTGAACGTATGGCTCGCGCCTTCTTCTACTGTCACTTCCGTACCTGTAACGCCTTCAATCTTACCATGCTCTCCTGCTGTCGCCGTAATCTTATATGTTGCAGCAGAAACTTCTTTCGCTGTGATAACAAACTTGTCAATATTAGGAGACGAACTTGCATCTGCAGTAAGCACTAACTCACCATCACCTGCTTTTGTCACATTAATGTCAAATGACTTCTCTTCAAAAACAGGATTCTGTGTATTCTTTCCTACTACATTGACCGAACCGCTGTCTACATTCGTTCCACCCCAGTTAATTTTATTCGGATTGCCAGAATCTCTTCCACTTTGGTATGTCACAGTTACTGTATATTTTCCTTCTTTTTCAGCATGGAATGGCGCTTTTATCACATTACCTTTTTCAAACCATCCTACTTTTGCCCCATTACTTGCACCTGTATCCGGCTGAATGCGAACCTCTTTACCTTTTTCAGCTTTAGACGAATCTAATACAAAATATTCCGCTTCTACAGTCGTACTACGTCCTTTTACTTTAGGGAACTGCAGTCTGTCTGTTTCACTGAATGTACTTCGTTTTGTCAAACTTGCGATTGCCGCATCAAGAGCCGCACATGCTTTTGCAGCTTCTTCCTGAGTCAAGTTTGCTTTCTTTGCCGCTTCTTTGGCTGCTTTTAATGCATCTACATAATTTTTATAACTTGCTGTTGTATAAAGTGATTCCTGATATCCCGCTTTCTCTGTTTCTTTGATCTTGTCAAGAAGTTCCTGCTTGTCATAAGATTCTGTATCTGCAATCGTAATCTTTGCTTTTGTAATGAATCCCAGAAGAACATCTTCTGTCGGAGCGCTTAAATAAGCAGAAAAATAAACGTCACCTTCTTTTTCCTTCACACGCTTCGTTGTGACAAATGCTTCTGCCTCTTCCTGTCCATCCTTAAATGTTACTGTCATATTTCCATCAGCATCAAAATGCTTCTGATATGCGCTTCCCGGAGCAACCTCAAACTGCACTGTCAATTCACCGTTCGTACCTCCGACGCGTTTCAGCTTAATTGGGTATTTTGTATCTTCATTCACTCGATAGGCATCTTTTTCAAGTTCTACCATTCCCTTTCCACCGTTATCAAGATACGCAACTGCATCTAATCCTACAGCCTGAGTATTAGACCCTGTATTTACAATCTTAAGAGTATGCTCTTTGTCTTCTAACGTATTCGTTTCATATAAAATCTGTCCCAACTTTCTTGTTGCAGAATATGTATTAATCGATGCAACTTTCTTCCCGTCAATATATACATCTGCCGGACCGTGTTTTTGATCGATCGTACCGATAACCCATGCCTTCGTACCTTTAAACTTCGTCTCCGCATATGGCGCATTCGCCCCATTTCCGTTTCCGTTGATCCAGATACCCGTTCCTTCTATCATCTGATCGTTCGTTTCCTGATGCCATCCGCTGCTAAGCGTAAATCCACGGTCATCTTTCGTCTGCAGACCTGACGGGATACCCGTTCCAAGTTCAAATCCTTCCGCAGCCTCATATACGCCAATCTCGCTTAATATCGGAACTTTATTTTCCGCCTGGTTATGAGCAGTAACTGTAATACGAAGCTTATCCGCTTTTACAGCTTTTTTACGACAGAGACGTTTTGCTCCGATCGTTGTTCCCTGGTCAAACGTCTTCCATTCTCCATTACCGTTTTTATATTCTACTTTGAAAGATCCGATACGCTGTCCAAACTGGATTGCCTCTTCTATCGACACAACATCGAACTTTTTGGATTCTCCCAAATCGATCAATACTTTTCCGCTTGTCGTACCGTCTCCTACTGTCCAATAAGTCTCATCATTTCCGTCGAGCAGATTCTCCGGTGAATATTTCTTTGAGTTTCCTCTTACTTCTGTCGCAGAAACAGACGCTTTTTCAGCCAAGTTCTTATCAAACGTATTTTGAACTGCTTTTCCGAACTCTGCCACACGAGCAAGAATATCCGCATCTACCGTTCCTTGTTTATTCGGGGGAACATTCAGTAACAATGTAGCGTTGTGTCCAACCGATCCGAAATAAATACCTGCAAGCTGCTCCATCGAAAGAGGCGTTTTCTTGCTTTCTCCCCAGAACCAGCCTGACGTAATCTTTGTATCCGCCTCCGGCACAGTCCACTGATTTCCATTCGGAAATCCTTTCGTATATCCGTCTCTACTGTTACTATTGATCGTATTATTCTCTCTGTCGATTGTTGACTTTGCCCACGTTTCTTCAGCCGCATATCCTCTCTCATTTCCGATCCATCTTACAGTTGTATAAGATTCCGCGCCGAAAAGAAGGCAATCATCCTCGTACTTTCCGCTTGCTTTTCCCTCGTATTGCTGAATTGTCTTAAACCATCTCTGGAAATCATAATCCTGCGCATTGCTCTTGTCGTTCGTATCTTTTGCGCCGTCCATCCAAACTTCTTTAAAATGACCGTTGTTTCCGTACTTATCATTTCCAAGAATCTCTTTCAACTGATTATCATAGTATTCGTTATAATCAAGAGCGTCTTCTTGTTTTACCTGATCCCATGTTTTTCCATTCAACGGCTGTCCGTCAGCTCCGACAAGTTTTTTTCCATCCTTATCTTTGTAACCATAATATTCACTATTTACATCCCACGGGGAAAGATACAGTCCCATGTCAATATTATATTTTGTACACGCTCTGGAAAGTTCTTCTAAAACGTCGCCTTCATAACCTGCCGTTTCGGTATCATGTGTCGTCATTTCACTTGGCCATATGCAGAAACCGTCATGATGCTTTGCCGTAATGATCAGTTTCTTAAACCCTGCGTCATGAATCGCTTTTACATAAGTTTCTTCATCAAAATCATTTGTCAGCTGAAACTGATTCGGATTTTCTTTTCCGTTCCCCCACTCGCTTCCGGTATATGTATTCATTCCAAAATGACAAAAAGCCGCCAGTTCCTGTTTCTGATACTCATACTGATTCTTTGACGGTATAACACTATCCTTCTTCGGTGCCGCCGTATCGTTGTCTGTCAGCTCATCTGTTTTAACGTATGTGTCTTCGGCAGCCTGAACCTGCACAACTCCGCCGGTCGAAAGAGCTGTCTGCACGATCATTCCGGCAGCTAATAACAATGCCAGATACTTTCTCTTTTTCATACTTTTCCTTTCCCCTTTTTTCACAATTTTATTTTTCATAGACCTTATAACCTTATCACATTTAAACAAAATTGTCATTATCATCCCCCCATTTTCGTCATTTTGCATATTTAGGATTTCAAAAAAGGCTATAGTCGTTCATTTTCCAAAACGATTATAGCCTTTTTGTACAACACTATCTTATTTCTTCTATATTATTTATCGAGAAGCAGCGCTGTAAAACAGAACGTATTTCTTCCAAAAGCGAAGAAATCCACTCCTGTTTTAAACTGCCCATTTACAAATAATGTATTTTAGTATGCTCTTCCCCAGTAAACCATATGTTTCGCAGGTTTTCCACAGCAGACGCATACATCAGACAGATGTTCTTCTTCCATAGGAATGCATCGTGATGTCACTCCGCCTGTCTGTGCTTTAATCTCATCCTCACAAGCTTCGTCTCCACACCACATTGCCTTTACGAAACCTTTCTTTTCGGAAACCGCATCTTTCATCTCATCCATAGTCACCGCAGAACTGATGTGGTCATCAAGGAACGCTTTTGCTTTCGCATAAAGGTCTGCCTGGATCGTCTCAAGGATTTCACCGAGTTTCGTTGTAATCTCATCGATTGCCACAACGATCTTCTCTCTTGTATCTCTGCGCACAACAACAACCTGACCGTTTTCGATATCTTTTGGTCCGATCTCGATACGAGTCGGGATTCCGAGCATCTCCTGCTCACTGAATTTCCATCCCGGACTCTTTTCGGAATCATCGATCTTCGCGCGATATCCGGCTTTATTAAGAGCGTCAAGAAGTTCATTTGCCTTATCGAGAACACCTTCTTTATGCTGCGCGATCGGAATAACTCTTGTCTGTACCGGAGCGATTCTCGGCGGAAGTACAAGACCGCTGTCATCGCCGTGAACCATGATGATCGCACCGATGATTCGGGTGGATAATCCCCATGATGTCTCGTACACACTGTGCAGTTCATTATTTTTATCTGCATACTTAATGTCAAATGCATCCGGGAAAGAATTTCCGAAGAAATGGCTTGTCGCCGACTGTAAAGCCTGACCGTCGTGCATCAGTGCTTCAATCGTATAAGTGTCCTGCGCTCCCGCAAATTTTTCACTTTCTGTTTTTCTTCCGGCAACAACCGGAATCGCAAGATTTTCTTCTACAAAGTCTTTATATACTTTCCACATTAATTTTGTACGTTCTTCCGCTTCTTCATATGTCGCATGAATCGTATGACCTTCCTGCCAGAGGAATTCCCTTGAACGAAGGAACGGTCTTGTCGTTTTCTCCCAACGAAGAACCGAGCACCACTGATTCCATACTTTCGGAAGGTCTCTGTAAGACTGAACCGTCTTGCTCCACACGTCACAGAACAATGTCTCAGATGTCGGACGGATACAGAATCTCTCCTGAAGCGGCTCCGCTCCGCCGTGTGTTACCCACGCTACTTCAGGCGCGAACCCTTCGATGTGGTCTTTTTCTTTCTGCAAAAGGCTTTCCGGGATCAAAACCGGAAGATATACGTTTTCCACACCTGTGTCTTTAAAACGTTTATCAAGATCCGACTGAATATTTTCCCATATTGCATATCCGTTCGGAAGATAGTTCAGACATCCCTTTACGCCTGAATAATCACATAATTTTGCTTCCCGCACAACATCTGTATACCACTGTGCAAAATCTTCGTCTCTCGATGTGATCGACTGTACAAGTTTCTTTTCTTTCGCCATTTTCTTACCTCATTTCCCAAATCATTTTCGGAACTTTTTATCTTTTGTTCCGACTTTTCTTCCATCGCTTCCATAGCGCAGCAGTTTAGCCATATCCGTCCGAATCGACCGTTTCGACCGTTTCGACCGTTTCTTCCGTTTTGCCCGTTTCTCCCGGATCGTAAAAATTTCCGGTAACGCGGCAGATTCCCGGATAGCGCCAAAACTTCTCTGCCGGAAAAGCGTCTCATTTCCTATATGCGCCTATATAAAAACGCCGGGACGCTCTTCCCCACAAGGGACCGAGCATCTCGGCGGTACCACCCTTATTAACACCGCAGACGTCCTGCCTGCCGTTGTTCTCTCTTTTATCTTTAACGCAGATATACGCTGTATTTTCATACAGAGCTCCGGAGCCGGTTCAATGTGTTCCTGCAAAGGCTTTCACCAACCGCCTTCTCTCTGATGCATTCCACACATATACTATTCTCTTTCCTCGCCTGTTTGCATCTGTGATTTTACCCAAAATCCGGCAGAATGTCAACCGAAACCGCCGTTCCAAGTATTCATTCCGAAAATACCATCCTAAACGTGCATCTAAGACCTTATCCCAAACATTATCCGTGAAGCTGCAAAAGCTTTCCTTTTAATTCCTGCTCCATATTGCGAAGTTCCGCCTCCGCAGCCTGACGTTTTTCCCTGCCTTCACGCTGGATTGCCATTACTTCATCAAGCGTAGAGATCAGAGACTCGTTCGTTGCTTTGAGCGTATCCATATCCACGATTCCCCGCTCGGACTGCCGAGCCGTTTCCGTCGTTGCGATCTTCAGTTTCTCTGCATTTTTCTTCAAAAGCTCATTCGTCACATCCGTAACACGCCGCTGCGCTTCCGCTGCCTGCGTCGAATGTTCTACCCCAAGCGCAAGAACCATCTGACTCTTCCAAAGAGGAATCGTATTTACGATTGTAGACTGGATCTTTTCAACCATCATTGTATCATTATTCTGAACGAGCCGAATCTGAGGCGCAGTCTGAATAGAAATCATTCTTGTCAGTTCAAGATCATGGATCTTCTTCTCAAACCGAATGCACATCTCATCCAAATCTTTCGCCGCCTGCGCATCTTCCGGCAGTCCTGATGCCTGCGCCCTGCTCATCAGATCCGCAAGCTGTGTTCTTTTCACTTCCGCAAGTTTCTTCTTTCCCGCAAGAATATACATCGACAATTCCTTAAAATATGTCAGATTCAGTTCGTACATCTTATCAAGAAGCGCTGTATCCTTCATAAGCTGTACCTGATGCTTCTCCAGCGCCTTGATAATCTCATTTACATTCGTCTCGGCTTTTGCGTATTTCGCTTTCATAGAATCAATTTTGTTCGACGCTTTCTTAAAAATGCCGAAAAAGCCTTTTTCTTCTTCATCTTCATCAAAACTTTTCAACTGCGTCACAACGCCGGTAAGGAGATCCCCCACCTCGCCGAGATCTTGAGATTTCACATTATCCAACGCCGATTCGGAGAAATCCGCCATCTTCTTCTGCGTTCCCGCTCCGTACTGAAGGATCAGCGATGAATTCGTCAAGTCGATCTGCTTTGCAAATGCCTCGACCGTCTGACGCTCTTCTTCTGTCAAAATGCTGTCGTCCAGCACCGGTTCTTCTACCTGCTGCACGGCCGGAGTTTCCTTTTTATCCGCCGCCTGAAACGGATCTAACGTCAATGTCGGAGTGGTGTCTAAGTCCTTAAATTCTGTTCCCATTTCTTTAATCTCCTTTTCCATTTCTTTCTTCAGCCCTATCTTACTTATCTTCACTCATCATTCCCCGAGCTTCTATTTTATCTTCTTTACTCGCTGCGAACATCTTTTCTATCTTATCTTCTCCACTCGCTGCGCGCTTTTACTTTCTGATCTCGTCTTCCGTAAGTCCTTCCTGTGCCAGCATCGTATTCAGAACCGATATATCCGACGACACGTCCCACGCCGTATCCTGAAAAAGATCGTCCAACAACTTTTCAAACGCCACATTAAGAGTGTCAATCGTCTTTTCGATCTCTATTTTGGAAGAAATAATATTTTCTCCCTGTACAGGCTGTGCATCCAAATCTTCATACGCCTGCAGCAGTTTCATCGTCATCGGAAGATAATAATCCATTAATTTTCGGATATCACTGACCGTATCGGGTTTCTGCTCGACCCGGTCAAATATCCTGTCTACAAGCATTTCCATACGGGCGATTTTCTCCGAAATTTCTTCTCCGGGTATTGCGTCATTCGCCGCTTTGATCGCCCTCACATATTCGTCGCCTGCTTCGATGATCTTCTGGACTTCCGGAGAAAGTCTGGAAAACTCTTCCTGTTCCTTCGCTGCCCGCTCTTCTTTTTCCTGTTTTTCCCGACGCGTTCTTTCCATAAGCGCCGTGTATTGGCGATAAGCTTCGTTGCTCGTCATAAGACATGTTTCCTGCTCATCAAGATGACCTTGCCGAAACCAGCCTTTTTTAATCATCTTTTTCAAATCTTTCACAACTGCTTTCACAGAACGTCCGCTCTGCTGTGCAAATTCTTTTACGTCACAATATTCCCTGTTTCCGATCATTTTCACATATTTTCCAAAACGGCTCACCGTACACGCATTCGATGTTCCGATAATTCCCATCACTGCAAACGCAACAGAAAAACCGCCCATCAAAGCCGCCATGACATTTATCTCCATCTGCCAGCCTGTTACCGAACTTCCCAACAGAAGCATCAGACCGATGATCAGAGTAACGATCATCCCAAGGTATCCCGTAATCGCGAGGAAGATACCGCCGACCTTTATTGCCGTTCCCTTCAGATAAAGGATTCCGCCTCTGTGCACGGAATTCCCCGCTGTTCCCGTTCTTTGATCCTGCGCGAAGCCGCCTGCTGAGCCCGCTCCCTGATTCTGTGTAAATCCGCCCGCTGCGCCTGTCCTCTGATTCTGTGTAAATCCGCCTGCTGAGCCTGTCCTCTGATTCTGTGTAAATCCGCCTGCTGAGCCCGCTCCCTGATTCTGCGTGAAACCACCTGCAGATCCTGTTCCCTGATTATGAAACGGCGGTGTGTTTCCCGCTTGTCTCTGCCTCTGTGCAAAATTATCCGCAGCGGCATTCATCGCATCACTTCCGTAACGGATTCCGTTTCTTAGTCCTCTGGAGAGTCCTTCCATCGCACGTCCGATCGTATCCGTCACATTCTGATTTAACCGTCCGTAATTTTGATGATCGATAGCGTCCTGAATCGTCCGATTCAATTCATCCAACGATCTTTCCCACTCATTATTTATCATGAATTTCCTCCTTAAAGGGTTGACCTGAAAATTCTTTTATATGATAATCAGTTTAGCCGTAACACATTGAAAAGTCAATAATACGAAGGAGCGAAAATAAGACAAATGATAAAAAATGCATCCCCGCTTATTATATACGAAGACGAGCAGATCATCGTCTGCCATAAACCCGCAGGAACGCCGACTCAGAGCAGTCATATCGGAACTTCCGACATGGAAAGCCTGCTCAAAAACCATCTTTTTTCTTCACGTAAATTTCACCGGGCAAAATCAGGCGAACCGTATCTTGCGATCATTCATCGCCTCGACCAGCCTGTAGAAGGGATTCTCGTCTTTGCAAAAACACCTGCCGCCGCAAAGGAACTAAACCGCCAGCTCACTTCCCAAGAATTTGGGAAATATTATCTTGCAGTAATATCAGGCATTCCCGAACCGCAGGAAGGCTCTCTTGAAAACTATCTCGTCAAAGATACCCGTACAAACAGTTCCGCAGTCTGTACGAAAACGACTCCGGGAGCAAAACTTGCCAGACTTCACTACAGAACAATAGAAACATACGGTGCGCCCGGAAACGAAAAATTTACCGATTCCAAATCGACTGACACGCCAAAACACACGTCCCGAAACCACAGGCAGCCGCCATTGCAAAATGAATCTTCTGCCTTAATAGAAATCCATCTTGACACAGGCAGACATCATCAGATTCGTGTGCAAATGGCATATTTCGGACACCCCCTTATAGGCGATCGAAAATATGGCAAAGAAATCACCGATCATATGAATTCCGTACAATCTTCGACAAAACGATTTCAGGCAGGACAACTTCATCTCTGCGCTTACAAGCTAACATTTCATCATCCCAAAACCGGAAAAGAGATGGAATTTCAGATTTGAAACTCCATCTCTCATAAATCCGATCTTCCTGTTTGGAAAAATCTCTTCTCCTGCAATCCCGAATTTTAACTCGTCGCACAAAAAAGGCGGTGCCTCACGCGCACCGCCTTTTTTGTTTCATATAATCTTCATCTTACGAATCAGATATTTTTATTTCACTCTTTTTCTTCTAAAGAATGTTACTACAGCGATTCCGCCCGCTGCCACAAGCGCCATCAAATATCCTGCGATGTTTGCGCTGTCACCTGTAACAACAGCTGCATTGCCACCGTTTCCGTTGCTTCCATTGCTTCCGCTATTTCCACTGTTTCCACTGTTTCCATTGCTTCCGCTGTTTCCGCCACTACCGCCGTTTCCATCCGGATTCGGGTTCGGGTTCGGATCAGGAGTTGTGTCTTTTACAAGACCGTCATAAGCTGTCTGCAATGCTTCTTTTGCTGCATTTACTTCATCCTGTGTTGCATTCGGATTTGCAAGAACACTCTGTGCTTTCATAAGAGCTTCATTGAATGCTGTCCAGCTTTCTGCTGTATATCCGTCTGCTTTGGTGTCTTTGTACTGATTATAAAGAGTCGTCAGTCCACTCTTATCTACATCGCCCGGCTGCGGATCTGGATTAAGTTTCACAAGTCTGTCATGCGCTGTCTGCAATGCTGTCAAAGCTTCGCCTGCTGCTGCGTTTGTTGTATCTTTTGCTTCGATGAGAGCTTTCGCTTCATTCATCTTCGCTTCGTATACTGCCCATGAGTCTGCTGTGTAGTCTGCTTTATTCAAGTTTTCTGCCACATAGCTGTCATAGAGAGCTTTCAGAGCTGCTGTCGTTCTCTCTCCGTAGAAACGGATCTCTGCCATACTTGCGAATTTATCCTGTGCTCCTGCTTCAAGAACTTTGAACTCTACATATCTTACATCTTTCGCATCAAAAGCAATCTGCTGATACTGATCTCTGTTTACAAGAACATTGCCTTCTTCATCGAACTCATATGTTCCGACAGATTTCATATCGTCTTTGGCGCTTCCTACAAAGATCTGCGCTTTCAGGATATCACCGTTCGTTACTCCCTGACGTGCAAGGAATGTAATGTCTGTCAAGTTGTAAAGTCCGCCGAGATCAAAATTGAGGCTCTGCGGCAATACATCTTTGTTGTACTCTGTATGCCAGTAATTATCCTCTTTTCCGTCAAGTACGTTTGTTGCAAGTCCATCCTCAAGTTTATCAGGATCACATTCACTTGTTGCCGTCACTGTGAATCCTTCTGCTTTTGCATCAAGCAGTTTTGTCTCATCAAGTGGACGGAATGTAAGTCCGTCGATTGCCTCGTAAATTGCCATCTGCGCTTCAAGTACCTGATTCTTCGTATATTCGCCCTTAAGTAATTCTGTAGCTGCATTTACTGCTGCTGTAAGCTGTCCATAACTTTCTTCTGTGTAAGCAGATGACTGATATGTACGAGCTTTAGCAAGCGCTTCATTTAATCCTGAAATATCAACGCCGGCTTTAACATTGATATCGTATGTTGCTTTTACTTCTTTGTTTCCTGCGGCTGTCAGAGTGATCGTACTCTTTCCTTCTTTCATCGCTCTCGCTTTGTAGATCGGATAGCCATTTTCATCTGCCAGCGTAATGATCTTCACAACGTCCTCATTAGAACTTTCTACTGTGAAGAATTTGTTTGTTGCATTGTCCGGCTGAACTGTTGCATTAATGTCTGCCAGTGTTCCGACATACATCTCTTTTGCATTGTTCGGATCTGCTGTGATTCCTGTAACCGGTGTGTTAGACAGATTTGACAGTTCAAGTTCTGCAAGTGTGAGCATGTTCTTCACATCACTTGTTGATTTTGCATCTAAGAATGTAATCTGAACTTCTTTTACCGCCTTGTCTCCTGCAAATTCAAATGTATATTTCTCCTGTTTTGTTTCAAACTTGATCTCGTCTGATGATGTATCATCTGTATAGATCAGTTTTGCAGATACTTTATTCAAGTAACCGTTTCCTTCATTTGCATTAGATACGACTACTTTATTAAGTGCTTCCGGATTCTTCAATGCAAGATGCATTGTTGTCGGAAGGATGATATAGTCCGGAAGTTTTCCGTTTACATGGTTGGATGAAATATCCCACTTAAACTCAAAATCACGCCCAAATGTTCCATCAAACAGTCCGTTGTAATTATTCTGTTGGATCAATTTATTTACATTCGGATCATCTGTGTTATCTTCTGTGAGTTTCTCATTTGTCATTGTGATATCGAAGTCTGCCTGTCCAAACTTCTTCTCTGTTGCCGGAACATCCGGGATCTCAACTTCTGTATCTACCTCTGACTCGATCGTGCTGTAGTTCGGTCCGATCAAAGTTACTTTAGAAAGATCGATCACTTTCGCATCTGTTGTAGAGATGTTCTCTTTTGCTTTCATTGTGATTGTAGCAAGCACGTCACTTCCGGCATAAAGTTCTTTGTCTCCACGGTTTGCAAATGCAAGGTTTACATATGCTCTGTCATCATACTCTTTATTAGCCGTCAGATTTTCCATCTGAGCAAGAAGAGGTGATACTTCACAAGAAACATATTGCACTTTGCTATTATCATAATTAATTACCTGTCCGAATGCATTAAGTCCTGCTACATTCTGCGCGTAAACGTCGATTGTAAACGTCTCGCCTTTCTTCACGCTGTCGCTGCTTGCAAGAAGCATAGCTTCTCCCGAAACACTATCCGTCTTCTTCGTTCCGCCATCTAACTGGAACATTGTGAATGCGTAATCATAAACATCATAGATATTGTTCATGTTAATATCGCCGTAACGGCTCTTGATCTGATCTGCAAACAACTTATCTTTTTCACATACACCAAGATAATTTTTCATATTTGTATAATCAGCATCCGTAACCGCCTCAGCCTTATTGGTACTTCCGACAGCAAACGCCCCTGTGTTTTCTTTCTTATATACTTTAATCTCACTTGCCGAGAAGAAATTACCGAGCGCTTTAAGTGGTGTAAACCGGATATAGCGCGCTCCGCAATCCAGCTTATCCATCAACTTCATATCTTTATTTACTGCCCATTTGTATGTTTTTGCCTCTGACCAATGTACACCATCGAGACTTGTCTCTAATTTCATTTCCTCAACAGTTCCATTGCCTGCATCATCACGCGGATAATACTCAATCTTATCAATTTCATATGCTTTTCCGTAATCTACAGTAAGAGTCTGTCCGATTGCATTTCCATCTGAATGGAAACCACCATCAGATTTCTGGAACGTTCTGTCAAATGCCAAATCAGCACTGTGATTTCCGTACAGACCGCCTGTCCATGTGATTGTCTGCGGAGCCGGTGTATCTTTCCACGGATCTTCTGCTGACTGGAACGTCTTCTCTTCGCTCCATTCAGAATATCCTTCTGCATTTCTAGAACGAACTTTATACTTATGCTCTGAGTGATATCCGAGATCTGTATGTGTATATGTCTCCACATCTCCTACAGAGAATACAACTCCGTCAACAAGAAGCTCGTAAGTTGTCGCATCAGCTACTTTATTCCATGCAAGAGTGATGCTTGTCGGTGTCTTTGCTTCCTCATTTTCTGTCAGAGTAGGAACTGTAAGGTTCTTATTCAGTTTATCCTGCGGAAGTTTTCCGTCATTTTCAAATCCTTCAAGTACTAATGTCTGAGCAACACTCTTCGCATCTGCCTGTGCAAATTTCACATACAGTTTCGGTGTTCTCTTCACATCTTTTACAAGGTTCGCAATCTCTGTTTCTTTTTCCGATGCATATGTCTCGATTGCTGGAGATTCATCATAGAAGTAGACTGCTTTACCTGCTTCAGCCGATTTTTTATCAAAGTCTGCTTTGCTCTGCACTTTATCGAGAGTCAATGAATCACTTCCGTTTTTCGCTGTAACTTTTGTAGGTTCTTTGGATACATTTACAACAAATGTTGTATTTTTGTCTTTCTTGTATCCAGTGTAGTTTCCTGTTGATTTTTCAGCAGTAAGCGTTGCTGTTCCATCTTTTACCTCAGATGTATACTTGGTAGATACATGAGCGCCGTAAGAAGTTTTCGTAATTTTTCCATAATCGCCATCTTCTTTCAGATCATTTTCCACAAATTTTCCGTCATCTTCAAACATCGTGTAAGATGTTTTTCCATCCGGCCAAAATTCGACGATACGGTTTTCTTTCTTAATCTGCTCCGGTGTATTATTTTCTTCCCACATTGGAATAATAGCACCGTTTTTCACAAATACAGGAAGTTTCCAAAGTGGAGCTGCAAAGTTGTTGAGAACCTGTCCTCCCTGATACTGCTGACCTGTGAAATAGTCAATCCACACTTCTTTTGAATCCGGAAGATAAATATTATTTCTTACATCATTTCCCTTATCATCTGCAGCAGTGCTCTTATAAATCGGAGCTACAAGAAGATTCGATCCAAGCATGTACTGATACTGCATTTCTTTACTGCTTGCATAACTGTCGTCCGGATATTCAAGGAACATTGCTCTTATAAGCGGCAGTCCTGTATCTCCATTGCCTGTATCAATGTTTGCCGCCGAAGCTGCCCCAGTATAAATATACGGAAGAAGCTGTGCTTTTGTTTTCAAATACATACGGTTGATTCCTGTATATGGATCTCCAAACGTATATGGCATCTTCGCATAAGTTCCCCAACCGTCCATGTTAAGCATAAGTGGTGTAAATGATTTCCACTGATAATCTCTTGTAGCAATCAACTGATTTCCACCGAAGATACCATCCATATCACTTCCTATGTTTGGGTTACCGCTAAGAGAAGTTCCGATATATGTAGGAATGTGAAAACGGATGTATTCCCATTCACCGCCGTACTGGTCTCCTGTCCAAATACCACAGTAACGCTGCGATCCTGCCCATCCGTCAAGAGAGATAATGTTCGGACGTACCTTACCTTCTGTTGTAGCAATATCGTAAGCTGTCTTCACACCGTCAAGCTGCATGGAATATCCATGTCCAACCCATGCAACATCTGTCTTCAATGTAGAAACACCACCGACTTTAACTTCGTTTTTAAAATCACGAAGAAGCTGCCATTCTGTCTTCGGATTAGAATCCGGTGTCAGATAACTCTGTGTCCAAAGTCCTGTTGCTACCCCTTTTTCATTTGCATATTTTGTAAAGTCTGCAAGATTCTGTACGTTTGCCGCTACTGCCGCCAATCGTTCCTGAGAGCTTTTTCCTTCATTATCAACGCCGCCTGTCTTGCCATATCCGTTCTGACCGTATCCCGCACCATATCCGTCATTTGGGAGAAAATATCCAATTGGCATATCATATGTAAAATAATCGTCAATCACCTGTCTTGCCGAATACTTATAAGGAGCTTCTACTTTTGGATAGTTTTCGATGCCTACTGTTGGTTTCGTGCCGTTCAAAGACTCAATGTTCATTCCATCTTTCGGTTTATATCCCGTAGACATTCCGCTCTCATACTTTGTCGTTCCTGCACTTGTGTAAGGTTCATTTCCTTTGATTGTCCAACCCTTCCCACCTTCTGTATCTGACCATGAATCACGGTTGTATGCGTTCAAGTGACCTTCATAAAACGCATATTCGGGAAGGAGAACCGGATTACCTGTTACATGATAATACTCACTCAAAAGTTCCTGTGTTTTTTCACTGCTGTCTTTTCCATCAGAAACAAAATAATAAGCGTCAAACTCTTTTTCTTTATGAGTCGCTGTTACAGTATCTCCTTCACTCTTTCCAAAGTCATATTTACCGTCTGCAAATGTGTTTCTCAAAACACCATATCCACTTGTCGTGTAGTAAAATGGATTTGGAGATGCAACTCCGCCATCTGTCCAGTTACTTTCATTAGCAATATTTATCGTCTCGCCTGTATGTACGAATCTTCCATTCTGCGTACCTCCGCCATAGAAGTTCTCTCCATTGTTCTTCTTAAGAGTCTGCACTGTTGCCGAATTCGAGATGGACAATGCTTCTTTTTCTTCCATCACGACCTTATCGCCACTTAAAACTTTCATCTTCGCCGTAGCTTTATCGAATTCGACAGAAACCGATCCACTTTTAATCGTAATTTTTCCATCTTTATCCGAAATATCAGCCTTTGGATGTGAATAGTTAGAAGAGTCGTCTGAATACTGCTGAATCCTTCCGACATGAGCTTGCGATTTGGGAGTCGCATATTTCGAGAACTCGCCACTCGGATCTACGTTATATCTGAAGATCCCATCCTCAAGAAACGTAAGCTGCGCTGTAACGCCACCATTGAATTTCACAACAACGATATTGTCCTTGCTGCCTTTTTCCACTGACTCGACGCTTGTCAACTGCCCGGCAAACTCTTCCGCAGCTTTCGCCGGTATCGGCGGAAATGCTGTAAGCACCATGCCAAGCGCCGTAACAGTTACAGCAGCTTTCTTTCCTGCTCCTTTCATTTTCTTAGTCCATTTCATCTTTTTCCTTCTCCTCCTTTTCTACGGGTAAATTGTACAAAATGTTTGCATTTACCACTAAGTACTTTATTATATAATAATTTTCAATAAATGTATTTATATAAATCATTACCCATTTGTACTTTTTTACTTTTCTCACCCCTTATATCCACTATTTTCGTCAATTTTCAACATATATAAAGCTTCTGTCGATTTTCTTTCAGTTGCAAAAAATCCTTTTTCAACGCATTCTTGGATTGCGTTTTTATAAAATTATCAAACAGGGGAGAAAATGCATTTTCTCCCCTGTTCTATAGATTTACCTATGATCAATTTATACGAAGATGGAACTGTTCAATCAGACAAGCAATATTTTCTTCCGTATCTTCAAGCTCATCTGCGATTTGAGAAATCGTTTTTCCTTTTTCAAGTTTTTTCTGAATAAGAGTGCTTCTTTCTGCTTTTCTACCTTCTTCTCGTCCTTGCTTTCTACCTTCTTCTCGTCCTTGCTTTCTACCTTCTTCTCTCCCCTGCTCTCTTGCCTCTTCTCTCTGCACTTCGATATCTGTCTCATAGTCATATTCGTCTAATAACATATTGACAACCTCGCTTCCTTTTCGCATTAAATAATCAG
>ERZ827490.2977-NODE-2977-length-16597-cov-12.552654_pt1 | contig 16597 bp, 19 predicted proteins | sample MGYA00519770_ERZ827490 | MGnify/ENA primary metagenome ERZ827490 (study PRJEB31778, sample SAMEA3449324) | human gut metagenome | biome: human gut; feature: human-associated habitat; material: faeces | place: United Kingdom | collected 2010/2012 ...
AATCGGTGTTTATGAAATTTAATTTTCACTGACCTGTGGTTTGTGGGTATTCAAAAAATGTTTTTAGATGATACTGTTTCTACTTTGGTTCCAGCAACTATTTTCATGCTTCTCGTATTTAATGTTGGTCCATTAAAATATCGTAACGAAGTAAAATCTGCAGCTATTTTATATTTAATTATAGGCTTAGTCTACAATTTTGTTAAGGATTGGAAATCGATGAAATCAGTATCAAAAAAATAATAGACTCTCATAGGAGAATTCATTATGAAATTTTTAACAAAGCTCCTCTTTTGCAAATGGGTGGTGATTTTTCGCTTATTTACTATGTTTAGAGCTCATATAATAATCGGTAATATTAAAAGTAGTATTACTGGGATATATCATGGAATAACTAAAAGAGAGATGCCTTTATTCCTGAATGAACAGGAGAATAGATTTAACCATAGAAATGTGGGAAAGACTGTTATGGATAAAATCAAGAAATTTCTACAGAAATCATTTCCTATCAGTCATAGACAGATAGTATATATCCTGAATATTTTTGCTCCGTTTTTCTCTTAAATCGTCACCTGTTGATTATGGGGATTCAAATGGTAGTTTATTATCCTAGAAGATTGTATTGGCAAAGAGATCAACCCCATAATGTTAGTGGCATGCCTTTCCACTACTAATTTTCAATAAAATATAGCAAAATGTTGAAAAGCTAAAGACTCCTTGATAAAATTTTCTCATAGAAAATATAAATGATATCATTTGAACAGAGAAATCTTTTAAAAGCAGATGATTATTCAAAAAAAACAGCCTATTCATATAATCTTAAAGGAGGGAAATTTTATGAAGAATAAGTCAGAGAAAATTTATCACTTTTTGTCTTTTGCGTGTATGGTAGCACTCGCAGCATATATAATTTTGTTTCTTCATCATTTATTAACAGAGAGTGCTTCTTATGTGTCTGGTGCTACTTACAAATTTCTTGTCGGTGCAGAACTTGTTCTATTAATCATAGTATTTATAAGAATTTTCTGGGCATTCAGAAAATTGAGAGAAGTAGGAAAGGGGTAAAGTAATGAAAATTTTAAATTATTAAAGAGAGAAGAAAGAAAAAGAAACAAAAGAAATCAGGCGCAATACCTAGCGTCTAATAAAAAAATAATATACTCTTATATGTAAGAGAGGTTCTATTATGAGAAAAATTCTGAATTATTTTACTGGTGTAATCATTACATTCCTATTTCTAATATTTAATGATCTTGATGCGATTCCATCAAAGTATCGTTTAGGAATAGCTGCAGTTATTTTGATTTTTGATGCAATAGTACTTGCTTATGAACTTATTAATAGTATGAAGAAAAACAAATCCGCAAAAGTATTACTTCAAGAGAATATTTGTATGATCAGTACATTTATGATTTTGTTGATTTTGAGAATAAGTCATCTTTCTCAAGAATGTAAGTTTGTGATTGCAGGGGTGGTAGTCTGTTATATTATAATAAGTATAATCTATAATCATAAGAAAAAGGTGGAAATTGAATAATTCACCTTTTTTAAAGCGCAAAAAAAGAGCTGTAATGATTACATTACAACTCTCGTTAATATTAATAGTTACCCTGAGCAATCATGGCATCTACAACTTTTTCAAAACCTGCAATATTTGCACCTTTGATTAAGTCATAACCTAAGCCATACTTTTCGGCTGCTGTAACAGAGTTATTGTAGATATCTACCATGATAGTATGTAGTTTTGCATCTACTTCTTCTTTAGTCCAGCTATAACGCATTGAGTTCTGACTCATTTCAAGTGCAGAAACTGCAACACCACCAGCATTTGCTGCCTTTGCAGGACCTAAAGTACCTTCATGACCTGTGAAGTATGCGATAGCTTCTGGAGTAGTAGGCATATTAGCACCTTCGATAATATACTTACATCCGTTTTCTACTAACTTCTTAGCATCTTCTTCTTCGATTTCATTCTGTGTTGCACAAGGGAATGCCATATCACACTTAACACTCCAAGGTTTTTCTCCTGGATGGAATTCAGCACCGAACTTTTCAGCATAGTCTTTTAACTTAACATCGTTCTTAGTTCTGATTTCAACAAGGAAGTCCCATTTTTCCTGAGTATTGACACCTTCTGCATCATATACATAACCATCTCTACCAGAGATAGTAACAACCTTAGCACCAAATTCAGTTGCTTTCTGAGCAACACCCCATGTAACGTTACCATATCCAGAACATGCAATAGTCTTGCCTTCATAGCTGTCATTGAAATGTTTTAATACTTCATTACCATAATAAACAGCACCAAAACCAGTCGCTTCAGGACGAATTAAGCTTCCACCAAATGGTAAAGCCTTACCAGTTAAAACACCGTTTTCATAAGCATCTTTAATTCTCTTATACTGTCCAAATAAGTATCCGATTTCTCTTCCACCTACACCGATATCACCAGCAGGTACGTCTACGCTAGGACCGATATGACGGTATAATTCAGTCATGAATGACTGACAGAAACGCATTACTTCAGCATCGCTCTTACCTTGTGGGTCAAAGTCAGAACCACCTTTACCACCACCGATAGGTAAAGTTGTAAGAGAGTTCTTTAAGATCTGTTCAAGACCTAAGAATTTAATAATACCTAGGTTTACTGAAGGATGGAATCTTAAACCACCTTTGTAAGGACCGATTGCGCTAGAGAACTGTACACGGTAACCTCTGTTCACAATAGTCTTACCTTCATCATTAACCCAAGGGACTTTAAACATAATAACTCTTTCAGGTTCAGTAAATCTTTCAAGGATAGCCATATTTTCATATTCAGGATGTGCTTCAATAACTGGTTCCAAACTCTTTAAGATGTTTGTAGCCGCTTCGATGAATTCTGGCTGATCAGCATTCTTTTCTTTTAATTCTGTTAAAACCTTATCAACATATTTCATAACGAAATCCTCCTTAAATTAATTATATTATGCGTATAATAGAATTTCTATAAAATAAGAAATTATTATCACAAAGATAAAGCAAGGATTAAGGTGATAAAAAGCATGAACTACACTTTGTGAGTATACTTTAGGATTGTGATTATTGAAAACAATTTATATATAAAAATTGGTAAATTATTTACTAATATTATTTGTATCAGTATAATATATAGTGTAGAAAGCGTTTACATTTATTTGGGTGAAAATGGCAGAAAACCCCCACATCAATATAAAAATGTAGTCGTTTTGGAATATCTGGAGATTTCTTGGCAAAACATATGAGAACAGATTACTTTGATTCAAGTGGATTATATGATTTATATAACTACATTTCCAAAAAGACGCAAGCATTCTATATTGATGTTAAATATAAATCTTAATGTATAGAGGTATAATTTTATGAGTACTAAAACAATAAAATTTCTTTTCTGTTTTGTTATCTATGTGATTTTATTTATTGCAGTTTCTTTTTATCCTGATCAAACAATTGTGGCAATTCCTATCGCAGATACGCTATTTGAGTTTGTTTCAATACCAACATTTTTCCACTCATGTCTTTTAACTCCATTTGTTGGAAATACAGTGTTACTTATCTACTTCTTTAAGGATGAAATTAAAAACTTCTTCAAATTCTAGGTTAAAAAAGCGAATTATTAGTATATACATAATAATCCTAACTTATAGCAGGGGTCCTGGGAGATAGCGGAAGCTATCTCTTTTCTAATGTTTTTAAGTGCATCTAGAATATGAAAAAGTATTCATCATGCAAAAGAGAATAACCTTTTTAGGAGAGTATATATGAAAAAGTGCTGTAACGCTCAAGGTAGTAGTCAATACTGTCTATTCGTTACAGCCCAAAGATTTTTGAATCAGTTTAGCTATGCAATCTTTTCACCTTTTAATAACTTATAAACGATATAAGCGACTAAAGCACCAATAAGTGGTGATAATAAGAATACCCATAACTGATTAAGTGCAGTGCCTTTACCAAGTATCTTCATAATAACTGCTGGACCAAATGATCTTGCAGGGTTAATAGAAGCACCAGTAAATGGGATACCTAAAATTGTGACAAGTGTTAATGCACCACCAATTAATAATCCAGATAGTCTTTCTAATCTTTCATCATTTACTACATGTAAGTACACTGATACAAATACAAAAGTTAATACAGCTTCTATAAGAATAGCACCCTTTACATCTAATGAAATCATACTTAAAGAACTATAACCTGTCTGTCCAACACCTAAAGTTGTGATAGATACACTAGGAATACATTTAAGAATACCAAGTAGTAATCCACTTGCAAGAAGTGCACCTAATAGCTGTGCCACAATATAAAGGATTGTTTCTACGAGTGAGATAGCTCCATTAAAATACATTGCGATAGACACTGCTGGATTGACATGTGCTCCTGAAATAGAAGAGAACATATAATAAACAAATGTCATTGCAAGACCAAATACAACTGCAATACCGATAATACCTGCTACTGTACTATATGTAGAACCTAATCCTGTAGATCCAAGTAATGCATAAGCTGTAGTACCTAGAAATACAAGTAGGAAAGTACCAAGTAGTTCGGATAGAAATTTCTTGATTTTCATTGAATACCTCCAATATTTTTATGAAATGAGTGTAAGACAAATTCAATAACTTGTCAAATGACCCTAATCCATGTAGAATGTGAAAAGGTGATAAAAATGAAAAAATTCAAAGATTTTAGAGTAACAGTATTTATGATTGTTATGATTCCTGCATTACTCGCATTATCTATTTATTCCAAAGTTGTATGGCATTCACAGATGCGTTTTGTCTTAGCTCTTATTATGACAATCACTATCGCATTAATCTGTCTTGCTGGCTATAATCTTCACTTGTATAGCGATATTATCATGATATATACATGGAAATATGTCGCATTACTTCCAGAAATGATTGAGGTAAAAGATATTAAATCAATCAAGGCAGTAAGTAAACATAAAATCAAGATTGCGCATAAGTATATTTCTTATGCTTATGTGAGTAATAGCGAAGAGTTCATGGAAAACTATCAATTATTACAGGAATCCGCGAAAGAACAAGAGAATATGTAAAATCATGTGAAATACCAAATGGGCATCTATTTGGTATTTTCTTTTACTAAAAAACCATATAGTCGTATGTGACTATATGGTCTGATTATTTCTCTTTGAGTACAGTATACATATTAACTAAAGATAATATGATAGATATACCGAAGAATAGTGTATTGAGACTACTGGAACTTATACCTAGTTCATCTATAAGAATAGCTGTGTTCCAGAAAGATATTGCAGCAGATATAGAAATACCTAAAGAAATCAAAACAAGTAGTACGCTATTATTATGATTACGTTTGATAAATAGGAATAAGAGTAACTGTAGAATCAATACAATTAAGAAGTAAATAATAGTTGTAGTCATGCTTCTTCTCCTTTCTTTATGTTAAGTGATTTATAAATATATTATATTATAATAATATCAACAAGTATATATATTTGAATAAGTGTTGTAGAATGAATAATTCATACATACAATGTATTTAAAATTTCACATCATTGCGACAATCACTTTTTTCATCTTATGCAAAAAGATGCTTTTAGAAGATAATAAGTGTATGATGCCTTCTAGGGGGTTAAAGATATGGATTTAGCTATTTCACTTGCTACACAAATTGGAGCTTTATTTATTATGATAGGAGTAGGATATGTACTGATTAAAACAGATATATGTACAATATCAGAATCAAAACTTTTATCACAGATTGTATTATATGTTTCTGCACCTTGTGCAATCATCAATTCGTTCCAGATTGACTTAACAGCAGAAAAGTTAAAAGGTTTCTTACTGTCTATTGGTGCAGCTATTCTTGTACATATTATTTATTATATACTTGCTAAGATACTCACAAAAAAATGTCATTTTAATGCGATTGAATCAATGTCCATCATGTATCCTAACTGTGGAAACTTGATTCTTCCTCTTGTTTCTATCGTATTAGGGAACGAAATGGTTTTCTATTGTTCAGGTTATAAATTAGTGGCGAAAAACCCATAGGCTTGCCTATGGGTTGAAAGCTACATAATTTTCACTTAAGTTTTGTATAGAGTAGATGTATAATGTATGTATAAAAACAGCAGGGACTTTTTAATCAATGGTAAGATCAAAATCAAATAATGTTCAAGTAAACATATCTATTCTTATGGAATGGAAAATAGAGCTTGAAAACCTTGCACGTATCTATTCTGTTGAGGAAGGCGAGACTATTACACTTCTTGACCTTATGCGTAGAGGTATTCAGGAAAAATATCACAGTGCTTCACATTGTAAATATCTAATACAATATCATATCATACGGTGTCCTAAATTCATATTTCCGGTTTTAAAAGGTAATGTTAAAGATGCTTTAAAACAGATATTACAGAAAATTTGTAACGATTATAATTATCATATAAAATCACTTGAAGTAATGCCAAACCATATACATATTTTCATAGATGTGCCACAGACTGTCGCTCCTTATGCGATGTGGCTAGAACTCTTAAAAGTATCAGCGCTATCGAATTATTTAAAGCGTATCTGCAACTTAAAAAGTTCTATGCAGGATGTGGAACTTTATGGCCAGGAGGGTATTTTGTCTCAACTGTAGAACGCATAAGCGAAGCTGCAGTAATTAAGTATATCGAGGAACAAAAAGATGATAAGTCACGAAGAATACAAAAAGGCTCTAAAACAATTTCATAAGCTTTCTGATAGACATATTCTAGCTGCTGAAACTGATATGTCTTCTTATGATATACAAAAAGTTGTAAAGCTTTCGGATAAGATCAGAAAAGCGGGTAACGAACTCGTAGGTCTTATGAGAAAGAATTATGACCATCTTATGCGTACCAAGAGATATCGTAAGCTGCTTAAATTGTATGGCTCTACGGAAGACAAGAAAAAACGTAAACATTTTGCTGGACAGCTCAATGAAATGCAAAAGCAGTATGACGTTACCTGGGATTTTTGTAGAAAATCAATGATATTTATTGGCAAGAAGTATAATGTAGATGCGGTTTTTGCCCTTACTAAAGCTGAAGATATTTGGCGTGGCATGGAAAAATGTTTATATGGTAATGGTAATATCTTACATTTCTCTAAATATGGAGACCTGCCTTGTATAAGGGCAAAACAGATGAATCGTGGTATCCGTATATTCGTTAAGGATAATAAGTTACAGTTCAAACTTGGCAGGACGGTATTTGGAATAAAGATTAATGATAGATTTCAGACAGATGAAGTGAATGCAATATTGAATTATCTTGCTGAACCTGAGATCATGAATAATAAGGCTGTGCAGACACTTATGGATGAAGCGTACTGTATTGATACATATAGACCCTGCTATGCTACGCTTGTTCCTAAGATGATAAGAGGGAAATACAGAGTATATCTGCATCTTACTATTGAGGGTAAGGCAAAGCCAAAATATGATAGATTTGGCAGTCCAAGACATAAATATGGCAAAGGAATGATCGGTGCTGATATTGGTACACAGACTGTTGCTTATACATCTGATACTGAGGTGGGCTTGAAGAATCTTTCAGAGCGTGGCAACAGTATTCAGACTTCTGAGAGAAAAGAACGGCTGCTTTATCGTGCTATGGACAGGTCAAGACGTGCAACTAATCCGCAAAATTATAATGATGATGGTACTGTTAAAAAAGGTCGCAAGACTTGGAGATATTCTAATCATTATAAGAAGCTGAAATCAAAGCACTCTGAACTTTGTCGCATCAATGCCATAAACAGACAGCTTGCAATAAATGAAGACGCTAATCATTTAAGAAGTCTTGGAGATGTATTTATCACAGAACCCAAAAATGCAGGCAGGCTTATGAGACGAGCCAAAGAAACTACGGTCAATAGTAAAGGCAAGTTTAACAGGAAAAAGCGTTTTGGCAAATCCATAAAGAATAGATGTCCTTCTGGGTTTCAAACTGCTGTAGAACAGAAATTCAAGGCATCAGGTGGTATATATATTGAAGTATCTAATGATTACAGAGCAAGTCAATATGACCATACTGTTGATGACTATATTAAAAAGAGATTATCTGACCGAATGTATAAGCTGCAAGATGGTACTGAGGTACAAAGAGACTGGTATTCATCATTCCTATTATACTGTTACGATTACAGAACCAAAGATATAGATAAAAACAAATGTATTTCTGAATTTGATAAGTGTTACAGCAAAGAAAAGGCCCTAATTGAATGGATTAAGGCTAACGAGATCAAGGTATTAAATAGCGGAATTAAGATAGCGTAAAACATATTCAGGGAGATTGATTATACTTCCTTACGAAAGTAGAAATTTACCGTTAATGTGGTCGCTGGACTGCTTGGTAATGAAAGTTCTGATTCAAATAGATTTACACTTGTAACTCCAAAGTCTGAAAATGATGTACGATTACAAGCTACACTTGGCAATCAGAACCCCACGGGCTTGCCCGTGGGAGTAGTCAGTATAGAAAGATATTTAAGTAAAAAGACGTATCACCAAATAGGTGATACGCTTTTACTTTACAATATAGAATTGTGCACTATAGGCAGGTAATGTCATTTCTATTTCATTTTTTATATGAATTTCTTTATCTAGATTATGTGATTTACCACTATATAATTCATTATCTGAATTTAATAGAAGATTCAATGTTTCAGGTTGATCTACTTTATAAGTATATGTCTTATCTACATTATGGAAGTTAAAGAAAGCGACTATTGTTTCTTGATCACTCATACGTTTAAAGACATAAATACAATCCTGTTCCTGATGACAATCTACCCACTTAAATCCTCTTTCACTAAAGTCATACTGTGATAAAGAAGGATGTGTTAAATAGATGTTATTTAATTCTCTCATGAAATGAAGGAAAGAATCATGCATAGGATACTTCAATAAGAACCAGTCTGGTTCTTTTGTTTCATCCCATTCTCTAAACATCGCAATCTCATTACCCATGAAGTTAAGTTTCTTACCAGGATGCGCAAACATATACATATAAAGTGCTTTGACCTGTGCAAACTTCTCTTCATACTCACCATACATCTTATCAATAATAGTTTTCTTACCATGCACTACTTCATCATGTGAGAATGGAAGAATAAAATGTTCATTATAGAAATACATCATAGAGAATGTAAGCTTATGATAGAAAGAAGGTCTTTCTTCTGGAGTCTTCATAAAGTAATCTAATGTATCATTCATCCAACCTAAATCCCATTTATAATCAAAACCTAAACCACCTTGTTCAACAGGGCGTGTTACACCTTGATAAGAAGATGAATCTTCGGCAAAAAGAAGAGTATGAGGAATTCTCTGTTTAAGTCCTCTATTAAAGTTCTGAACAAAGCGAATCGCTTCTCTGTTTTCTCCACGACCACTATTACCTTGCCAGTAAATAAGATTACCAACAGCATCTAGTCTTAAACCATCAATATGATATTCCTTTAACCAGTAATAAGCAGAAGAATTCAAGAATGAACATACATCACCACGAGAATGCTGGAAATTACATGTACCCCATTCACTCTTACCTACTGCATCATTAGGATAATTATAAAGAGGTGTACCATCATAGTTATTCAAACCAAATCCATCAATCGCAAAATGAACAGGTACAAAATCAAGAATAACCGCAATATTATTTTCATGACACTTCTCTACAAAATATCTTAAATCATCAGGCGTACCATAACGAGATGTAGGCGCAAAATAACCAGTAGGCTGATAACCCCAGCTTAAATCATTAGGATATTCATTTAAAGGCATGATTTCTAAGAAGTTATAATGATTCTCTTTTAAATAAGGAATAATTAAATCAGCCATTTCACGATATGTATACCAGTCATCTGCTTTTTCACCTGGTTTCTTCCAAGAACCAAAATGCATTTCATACACATTAATAGGCATATCTTCACTAAATCTTTGATTCATCCAAGCATCATCATGGAATGTATACTGATTCATATCAAAAATAATAGATGCATTATTAGGACGTACTTCACTTGTATACATATAAGGATCACAGTGATCTACAAAAGACCCATTATTATAAATACGATACTTATACATCTGTCCCGCTTTCGCATTTGATATAGTCGCTTCAAAGAACTGCCCATTTCCACAACGGTTCATAGGTGTTTCCTGCCAGTCATTAAATTCGCCAATAACTGCCACATGAGATGCTGCTGGCGCATATGTTCTAAAAGTCACGCCATTCATATGAACAAAAGCACCTAGATACTTATAAGTCTCAAATTCCTGCCCATTATAAAAATTATTAAAATCCATATGTTACCCTCCAATTTCTCTACTTTAATCATAAGATAATTAGAAGAAAATTTCATCTGACATTTTAAACGATTTGTTTGGAATTACACATGTAAAAACCCTCCACTTAAGGGAGGGTTTGGTGATGATTATAAGTGATAATCCATAGGATATGTTAAGTATTCTAATGTATCTAACTGATCAACAGTGACAACACCAGCTGGTGCTCTAAGTAAACTAGGAATTCTATTTACTATAGTAGCACATGTATGTTCTACTGTAGCTGGTTTAACTACATGGAATTCAGTATCTGGTTCGCCAGTAATCTTCCAATCACACATATCACCATCATCAGGACCATAGACCTTACCAATGCACTGTGTTTCAATAATAGGCCCCTGGAATGTTTCTGTAGTAACGACTGCAGCCATACCAATACAATTTCCTTTTGGAATTGTTTCACCCATTGTTTCAGAATACAAATCAGTATCATGGAAATAAGGCACACATTTTTGTGTCTGTGACTTAATAGTCCATCCCATACGAGATGCGAGAGCTTCATTTGAGTTCCATACATAAGATGGTTCAATTTCTTCAGGATGGGCAATTGTTGCTTCAAACTCTTCAGGTGTTAAACCTACACCATGTGCTTTCGCAAGGGCTAAACCATATTCTTCTACATTATAGCTAACTGCCCCTTCAATCTTAGTAATAGTATGACAAGAACCGGCTACTAAACCAACCATGTTCACCCAGAATGTATCTTCCATACCACTACCTACAAATGTACATCCTGTTTCTTTCGCAAGAACATCTAACTTATTCATTCTTACTGGATCAGTTGTCCATGCATCTGTTGCTTCTTCACATGTAGTGATGACATTAATACCTCTACTTAAGCATTTTTCAAAATGATCAAAACAATCACTCACAAGTGAGAATAATGTCACAACTGCAACATCAGCATCACAATTATCCAATACTTCATCGGCATCACTACTGATCTTTACACCAGTCTTAATACCTAGTTCTGCATAATCACCTACATCCATGCCCACAATTGCAGGATTATTATCAATGGCTCCGACAATCTGCGCACCTTTCTCATACAAATAACGTAAGATGTATTTACTCATCTTACCACAACCATACTGTACAACTTTAATCTTTTCCATATGAAATACCTCCTAACTAAAGGATAAACCCTCATCAATGATGAGGGTCAACCTTTTTATAGGCAATTGGGACTTGTAATCTTAGATACATAGAACGTTCATTATCTTTAAAGAATGTGAGTTCTATTAATACTTCACATATATAATCACCAATCACTTCATAATTATTTTCCATACAATACTTTAGTAATCTTCCTGCATACTCTTTCTCATTATTAAAATCATCCATATAGATACAAGCATACATACCACTTTCTAATGTCTGTACAGATTCCTTTTTTGGAAAGTGTTCATCTACAAAAATAAATATATCATGAGTAATAAACTCTTGTTTCAGGAATCTCTTTCTTTTAAGAAAAGTTCCCACATTACAATAATAGACTTGGGGAAGATGTTCTTCTAATAATTGATCTTTGAATTCTTTAAGTATTACCTCATACCCATCCTGATCATAATCATAGAAGTTCTTATTCACTCGTTTGGCATAGATGTGACGTTCATCAATATACTCAGTTGTCAAAGTGCCAGGTGTAGGGGATTTACGGTATCTTTCAAGAGAATAGATTGTACGTTTAATTGCATCTCTTTTGCGTAAAATATCATCCATCTCTTTCTCTATAGAACGCTGTTTTTTGATGAGTATTGCTTCTATAAGAGTAGGATCTTCTTTATCCAACAATTCCTTGATTTCCTTCAAGTTCATTCCTAACTCTTTCATATACCCTATTAGATCAAGTCTTGCATTCTGCTTCATATCATAATAACGATAGCCTGTATCTTCATCAATATAGATAGGTGTCAATAATCCCCATTTATCATATAAACGGAGCGTATTAATACTCACATGATTAATTTTAGCCATCTTCCCAATAGAAATTAAACCTTCATGCATACGATCACCTCTTTCTATAATTCTACCATTTTTAGAAGACTAACTTGTAAGAAAAATGTTAGAATGGGGAAAAGAGGGGGTTAAGGTATGTCTATACTTACTGATACAATTAGAAAACAGTTCAAAGAAGGGGATGATATCAGAGATGAAGATTTGACTACGCCTGATACAGTTCACCGATTTGATAATATTCTTTATGGTGATGATCCAGAATGGAATACAATGGATCTCTATATTCCTAAAGAAGAAAAAGAAAAACTTCCTATTATTATCAGTTTCCATGGTGGAGGCTGGGTTTATGGAGATAAGGAAAGATATCAATATTATTGCATGAGTCTTGCAGAAAGAGGTTTTGCGGTCATTAACTTTACTTATCGTCTCGCACCAGAATTCAAACATCCTGCACCTCTTGAAGATATGAATCAAGTTGCTCATTGGATCATGAATCATGCAAAGGATTATTTTTTAGATACAGAACATATATATGGTGTAGGAGATTCTGCAGGAGCGCATTTACTAGTTCTCTATACATCTATTCTTACAAATAAGGAATATGCTTCTACCTATGACTTTAAAGTACCAGAAGGCTTTCAATTTAATGCGCTCGCATTAAATTGTGGTGCTTATAACATCACGCTTGAAACAGAATTGACAGGAGAACTTATGAAAGAATATCTACCAAATGGAGGAACAGAAGAAGAATTTAAAGCAATCGATCCAAAACAATATATTACTTCAGACTTCCCTCCATGCTTTGTGATGACAGCAGAAGGGGACTTCTTAGTAGAAGATGCGCTCACAATGAGTCAAGTACTGACTCATCATAATGTCCCTCATATATATAAATATTATGTAGGGGACAAACCTCTCAATCATGTCTTCCATTGTAATATAAAACTCAAGGAAGCAACACAATGTAATGATGAGGAATGTCAATTCTTCAGGAAATATTAAAAGGTTATTCGTCATCCGAATAACCTTTTTGAGTGTTTACTTTAATCCAAACAATGTTTCAATACATGAATCATCCATAACTCTATCTGTCACAGGCATATCTGCATGTTTTAATAAAGAGTCTACATGGTCTTTAATTGTCACATCTACAAGTTTATTGACATCAATACCTCTGAGTTCAAAAAACAAGAACGGATTCTCATCTAATTTAGCACCTATACCATAAAGTACTGCAGCGACATGTTTACACATAATAGCCCAGTCAGGACAGCTGCAATTAAAACTAATTTCTCTTTGAGAAGGAAACAAACCATGCTTTGATAAGAATAGATCTTTTAAGTCTTCGGGAAACTCTCCATTGAGAAGCTGCTGGAGATTCTGAATCTGTGAACTGCATTGATCTATAATCTCTTCACATACATCTTCTTTAAGCGGGCTGATATTAATTTCTACCTTATAAGGTGTTCTTCGTGTACCTTGTACACGTGCTTTTACTTTACCTTTCACAATCTGTAAATCAATAACAGCACCTGTTTTCACATATCTTTTTCCACGTGCGAGACGGCTGGAATAATCGGCATATTGTTCGATATTCTGACACCAGGCAATACCCCACCAGCTCTTTGCGATTTGTCTACCTTCAATCACTATCGGGTGCATTTCTTTCCCTTTACTTTTCGCATTATTCACACTTTGTTGGGCTTTTCTCTGTAGTTCTCCCACACTGATCTGTGAATATTGCATACTTGTTTTCCAATATCTTCCCATATGCTACACATCCAATCTGAATAAATCCAATAATTCTTTTGTATCCATTTCAGTAATCCATTTTTCCTGTCCAGTCGCAAGTATAGATTCAGCAAGTTCCTGTTTTGATTCAATGATCTGATTAATCTTTTCCTCAATTGTCCCATTTGAAACAAGCTTATGCACAAAGACTTCTTTTGTCTGTCCAATACGATATGCTCTATCACTTGCCTGATTTTCTACAGCTGGATTCCACCAGCGGTCAAAATGAATCACATGATTTGCGGCAGTAAGATTAAGTCCTGTACCAGCCGCTTTAAGTGATAACACAATATAAGGGACATACTCATCTTCATTATTGAATTTTTCTACAATCTCTGTACGTTTCTTGGCAGGAATACCACCATAAATAATATATCCCTTCTTATGGAATATAGATTCTAGATAATCTGATAATGGTTCACACATTTCCTTATATTGCGTAAATACCAATACTCTTTCTCTCTTCTCATAGATTGTTTCACATAACTTCTTCAACATCGCATACTTACCACTATCTTTTGGATTGAAGTTGGTATCATGAATAAATTGATCAGGATGATTACAAATCTGTTTAAGTCTTGTAAGTAAACCTAATACAACACCTCTACGTTCCATTCCTTCTGATTCTAGTATTAAATCTTCTGCCTTTTCTACTTCCTTACGATATAAGACAATCTGTCTCTTAGAGAGATCTACATGTTCAGTAATTTCCATCTTGTCAGGTAAATCAGAAATAATAGATTTATCTGTTTTTAAACGTCTTAAAATAAAAGGGGAAACCATCATCTTTAATTTAGTTATATATTCAGGATGGGCTTGTACTTTCTTTGTATAGTTCTTAAAATCTGTAGCACTTCCTAATAATCCTTTATTTAAGAAATCAAATAAAGACCATAAATTAGATAAATCATTTTCAATCGGAGTCCCTGTCATCGCAATACGCATTTTGCTAGGAATCTTCTTAATAGCCTTTGTCTGTTTTGTAGCGGGATTCTTTATAGCCTGTGCTTCATCTAAAATCAAACAATCCCATACACGTTCCTGTAGATATTCATTGCGAAGAGCCATTCCATATGTTGTAATAGTCGCAAAACAATCTTCATCTAAAATATTCGTTTTACCATGAAGTATATGATATGTCATACGAGGCGCAAATTTATCTATTTCCTTTGACCAGTTACCAAGCAAGGATGCAGGCACAATCAATAACACATGGCTCTCTTTATTATTCTCATACATCTTCTCTAAGAAAGAAATAACCTGTATTGTCTTACCTAATCCCATATCATCTGCAAGACAGGCACCAAAACCCAAATCATTCATTTGATTCAGCCAATTATAACCATTCTTCTGATAAGGACGAAGTGTGGCCTTTAAATACTTAGGCTTAGCCTTATTTCTAATCTTTGATGGGTTCTTTAACTGTCCTAAAGTCTCTCTTAACCACTTACCATTAGATATCTGTACACCTAAATCCACATCTACATTATCTTCATCAGATATATATGTCTTTGTGAGAGCTTCTTTTAAAGTGATTGTACCATCATATTTTTCCATCTGTTCAAGAAGCTGTTGGAGTTTATTATGATTGATTTCTACCCACTGACCCTTTAACCAGCCAAGACCTTCTTCCATCTTTAATAATTCGCTGATTTCTTTTTTAGACAATGCATGTCCATTTACTATGAGTGAAGGCTGTGCTGATAAAATAGATTCAAAACCTAATAGAGAAGGCTTCTTTTCCCCGATATTCACATTGATCTTAACTGAAGAATACTTCTTCTTCCACCAGTTTGGTACTCTACACTTAATACCAGATGCTTCAATATCCGGAACACTTTTAAGTAAAGTATAAGCTTCTTGACTTGTTAATCGGATAGGATGAAACAAATCACCTGTTTCCATGAATTTCGCAATTAAACCTATTTTCTGTGCAACATCATTGAGACATGATAATAGATCTAATAATTGTTTCTGATCATTCTTGTATTCAATAAGTGCATGTTTTAAAGGCATATGTACTATTCTATTTTCTACATCTTTTGTTGCATATGTGGCAAGAAATGCGAAAGGAAACTCAGTATCTTCCTCATTCTCTACTAAATGAAAATAAATTCTTTTTGAGCCTTTAAATCCTGAGACTTTTCTTGAAGATACATTTGTGCTGTACCTTTATAGGATGTCATATCCTTTTTAAATTGTTCATTTAAATGTTTAATATTATTTTTTATCCATCTCTCATTGATATATTCTGTACCAATCGCAAATGGAATCATAGACATAAGATAATCTAAATCATCATCAGATAATTCTATGATTGTCTCTTCTCTTGCAACTTCTAATTCAGGAATACGGCTTAATACTTCAATAAACTTCTGTGATAGTTGATATAAATAAAAAGCACTTGGAGTCTGATATGATGACCTCCCAGTAGACAGTGTAAATAATTAAAAGCACTGTTTGCTGA
>ERZ827490.2998-NODE-2998-length-16499-cov-4.125334_pt1 | contig 16499 bp, 16 predicted proteins | sample MGYA00519770_ERZ827490 | MGnify/ENA primary metagenome ERZ827490 (study PRJEB31778, sample SAMEA3449324) | human gut metagenome | biome: human gut; feature: human-associated habitat; material: faeces | place: United Kingdom | collected 2010/2012 ...
GGGAGTCCAGAGGGTCGAAGACCCTTTGGCGGAGTCCAGAGGCAGCGCCTCTGGTCACCCCTGCACTCGGAATACGTCGATGACGTCCGTTTTCCGCTGAAGCAGCTTCACCAGCTTGTCCATCTGCTCGCGGGATTTCACTTCGAGGACGAAGCGGAAGGTCGCGATGCGGTTCTTTTCGTCCAGCTCGGTGTTGACCGTCTTAATCGGCACATTCGCGTCGCCGATGATGGTCGCCAGCTCAATCAGCAGGTTCGTGTGGTCGTAAGCGACAATCTTGATGGACACGCAGAAGCCCGTGCCCGTGTCGCCATCCGCCCACGCCACCTGCACCCGGCGTTCCGCTTCGCCGCGCAGGACGTTCACGCAGTCCGCCTTGTGAATCGTCACGCCGCGCCCGCGGGTGATGAAGCCCACAATGTCGTCCCCCGGCACGGGCGAACAGCACTTGCCGAAGCGCACGGGGATATCCATGTCCTCGTTTCCGGGCAGGATGATGCCGTGGTTCGCCTTGCCGGAGGCCTTGCGCTGCGGCTGATTCTCTTCTGTCAGCGCGAGCAGTTCTTCCGCCTTCGGGGCAGCCTGCGCCGTCTGCGTCCGCTGCTCATCCACCAGGCGCGACACAACGTACACAGATGCCATGCCGCCATAGCCGACCGCGCTGTAAATGTCGTTCAGCGCCGTAAAACCATACTTTTTGAGAATCGAATCATAATATTCTGGCTTAATCACATCCGGCGGATTCAGCCCGCGGCGGCGGCATTCGCGTTCCACCATTGCGCGGCCCGTCTCAATGTTTTCCTCGCGGTACTCCTTTTTCAGGAACGCGCGAATTTTCGCCTGCGCCTGCGGGGTTTTGCAGATGCGCACCCAGTCCGCGCTCGGGCCTTTCGACGATGCGCTGGTGATGATTTCCACGCGGTCGCCCGTTTCCAGCGGCGTGTCCAAAGGCATGATGCGCCCATTGATTTTGCTGCCGACGCACTTATTGCCCACGGCGGAATGAATGCGGTAGGCGAAATCCAGCGGCGTCGCGCCCTTGGGCATACTGATGACGTCGCCCTTGGGGGTGAAGAGGAACACTTCCTCGGAGAAGAGGTCGGTTTTCAGGGTATCCAGGAATTCGCGGGAGTCGCGCGTGTCGCTCTGCCAGTCCAGAATCTGCCGCAGCCAGTAGAGCTTGGAGTCCATGTCGCTCTCGGTGCCGCCGCCCTCCTTGTAGCGCCAGTGGGCGGCCACGCCGTACTCGGCAATGCGGTGCATCTCCCACGTGCGAATCTGAATTTCAAAGGGGAAGGGCATTTTCCGTCCGCCGATCACCGTGGTGTGCAGGCTTTGATACATGTTCCCCTTGGGCACGCTGATGTAGTCCTTGAACCGGCCCGGAATCTGATTCCATAGGGTGTGAACGATGCCCAGCACCGTGTAGCAGTCCTGCACCGTGTCCACCAGCACCCGCACGGCGATCAGGTCGTAAATCTGGTCGAAGGTCTTGCCCTGACCGTGCATCTTTTTGTAGATGGAGTAAAGATGCTTGGGCCGTCCGTCCATCTCGTAATGAATGTGCTGCTCGTCCAGCTTTTCGGACAGCTCGGAAATGACCCGGCGGATGCTTTCCTCCCGCTCCACCCGGCGCTGGCCCACTAGCTGGGCGATCTCGTGGAAGGCCACAGGGTCGATGTATTTGAAGCTCAGGTCCTCCAGCTCGGACTTGACGGAGTTGATGCCCAGCCGGTGCGCCAGCGGCGCGTAAATATCCAGCGTCTCGTGGGCAATGGCCTTCTGCCGGTCCTCCGGCTGAAAGCGCAGGGTGCGCATATTGTGCAGCCGGTCGGCCAGCTTGATGACCACCACCCGGATGTCCTTGGACATGGCCAAAATCATCTTGCGCAGGCTTTCGGCCTTCTGCTCCTCCCGGTTGGTAAAGTCCAGCTTGTCCAGCTTGGTCACGCCGTCCACCAGCTGGGCCACCTCGTCGCCGAACTCCTGCCGGATGGTGTCCAGCGTGATGCCGGGGCAGTCCTCCACGGTGTCATGCAAGAAACCGGCGGCAATGGTGGGCGCGTCGATCATCAGGTCGGTGAGGATGCTGGCCACGGACACCGGATGGATGAAGTAGGGCTCGCCGCTCTTGCGCACCTGCCCGGCGTGGGCCTGCTCGGCGAATTTATACGCTTTTTCCACCAGAAGATAGCTGTCGCCGGGGTGCTGCTTCTGCACCCGGGCCAGCATTTTTTCCAGCGGCATACATTCATTGGTGATATAGGTAAGCATCGGATTCCTCCCTTACGCCCCGGCGCGTCTCAGTGTTTGACGTGCTTGACGTATGTGTACAGCGTATCGGCAATGGTCGCGCCCGCGTTGACATAGACCCGAAGCACCTTGGAATTGTTGGAGACAATGGTGCTGGTCAGCCGCTTGCACGGATGGGTGAAGCAGGTGTCCAGCGTCTTTTTGTGCAGAAGCGCGCCCAGCCCCCGGTCGTTCTGCTGGTCATACATGGCCATGAGCACCGGGTCTACGGTGTCCTCGTCCTTGCGGCAGATGACGAAGAAGCCGATGGGCTTTTCGCCCTGCAACACCTCGTACAGATGGCCGCCCTTCTGCACCATGGAGCGCAGCCAGTTGGCATAGCGCTGGCCGCCCAGCTTCACGGAAAAGGCGGGATCGATGGAGACCCGGTCACTGATGAAGATTCCGCTGCGGATGATGCGGTCAATGCGTGCCTGATTTTCCGGGTCGGTGCGCTCCACCACGGTCAGCCCCCGGTCGAACCGGGCGATGGTCTCCGGCATATGGTAGTCCTTCCGGCGAATCTCCACATGGAAGACCGTTTCCACAAAGGTGTAGCCCAGCCCCGTCAGGCCGAACAGCAGCTGCGGGCAGTTCACCGGGCTTTTGAGCACGATGTACTCCGCCCCCTCGGCGATGATGCGCCGTTCTTCCTCCGCCAGCGCTTCAATGGTGTCCTGCGCGTCCAGCGCGATCTCCCACGCGTCCACGCCGATATTTTCACGCTCCCAAACTGCGTGCGTCATCTTCATGCTTTTCTTCCTCCCCGCCGTGCATCACCCGCCGCACCACGAACTGCGGATAGTGGTTGATGCTGAGATAAATGCGTCCGATGTACTCCCCTACCAGCCCGATGAGCAGCACGATGACCCCGCCCATGAGCAGGATCAGGGAAATGGTGCTGGCCCAGCCCGCCTGCATCGCCGGGTTCATCAGCTTGCGGATGATGGTCACCAGCGCGAGGACGAACCCGAAGGCCGCCACGAAGAAGCCGAAATAGGTGGCAAACCGCAGGGGCTTGATGGAAAAGGACGTTACGCCGTTGAACCACAGGCCCACCAGCTTTTTCAGGCTGTAGCCGCTGCGGCCTTCCATCCGGGCCCGATGGTTCACGGGCACGTTGCAGTAGCGGCTGACGCTCTGGAATAAAAGCCCGGTCACATACGGGAACGGATTGGGATACTGCAGCGCCGCATCCACCACGAAGCGGCGGCAGGCATAGTAGCTGTTGGCCTTCAGCTCCCGGGGCTGACCGAAGAAGAAATGGTTGCAGGCGGCGTTGAACCGGCTGCCCAGATTGCGGAACCAGTTCTGGCGGCGCTCCGGGTACTCGGCGAACACGATGTCGTAGCCTTCCTCCACCTTGTCGATCAGCTTGAAGCACTCGCAGGCCGGGGTCTGGCCGTCGTCGTCCAGACAAATGACGATATCGCCCTTCACCTGGTGGAAGCCTGCCATCAGCGCGCTGTGCTGGCCGAAATTGCGGCTCAGATCCACAAATACCACCCGGGGCGTCTGCCGGGCCAGCGCTTCCAGTGCGCCCGCCGTGTTGTCCGGGCTGCCGTCGTTGACCAGCACGATCTCGTATTCATATTCCGGCCGGGTGGAAAGAGTGTCCGTCAGCTCCTTCACCACCGCGCCGATGGTATGCTCGGAGCGGTAGCAGGGAATGACGAAGGAAAGCATGGGCTTGTTCATCGGTAGGATCCCTCGTTTCTTGCGTTGCTTACAGAGCGCTGATCTTCCGGGACAGGGTACGGATCAGGTCGTAGCCGTCCCATGTCAGGGCAAAATCCATGGTATGTCCCACAGGCGCGATGCGGTCTATGCCGGTCAGGCCGTTTTCCAGCACGAAGCGGCTCAGCTCCTCCGGTGAAAGGCCCAGATAGCTCAGCGTCTGCACCCGGGGCGTAACGAAATCCCGCATCGCGTCCAGCGTGGGCGCGGCGTATTCCAGAAAGAACCCGCCCGGGCTTCGAAGCTCGTACAGCTCGGGGCAAAGCGCCTTTACCCGCACCCGTGTGACCCAGTTGTCGGGGCCATGGACGATCTCCGCGCCTTCCAGCTTCATGGCGGCACGGCAGGCGGCGGTCAGCTTGTCCACCGCCGTCACGGCGGGCAGCTCGTAACGCTGCCGGGCATAAGCGCCCATCGCACGGAAAAAGCGTTCCGACGCTTCCCGGCTGTCTCCCTCTCCCACCCAATAGATCAGCCGGGGAGAGGTGCAGGCGTTCTGGTCGGTCAGATAGGTGTCGTTATAGAAATCCTTTGCCAGCCGTTCCAGCGTTTCCTCTGAAAGAGCCGTCACCGCCTCGGGGCGGATGCACAAAAGGCTGTAGCGGTCGGCGAAGGCCACCTCCACGGCCCGGGGCGGCAGGGCCGCTTCCCGCACCCGGCGCACCGTTTCGTCGCCGCCCCAGATGACCCGGGCGTCGCAGCGGGCGCTGAACGCTTCCGTCACTTTCTGCGCTTCCCGGGGATAGGTCACGACGCAGACGTAGGGGGCAAGCGGCGCGAAGTCCTCCGTCAGCAGCTTTTCCATGGCCCGGCAGACGATGCGGGTCTGAGGAAAATCCCGGCTGGAAGCCTTGACGATGCTGCCGTTGCCGCTGAGCAGCGCCGCCGTCAGCGAATAGGCAAAATTGATGGGCACATTGCTGGGCGCGATGTGGAACACCACACCCCGGCCCAGCCGGTCGTCCAGCTGCCCGGCGTATTCCTCCTGCAGCCGGGCCAGATGGGCCTTGCGGCAGAAATAGGCAAAGGTGATCACGTCCGGGTAAACCTTCGCCTCCCGATCCTTCAAAAGGGCTGCGGACAGGGCCGACAGAAAGTCCAGCGCCTCCGGCGCAAAGGGCCGCAGGGGCCGAAGCCCGCTTTCCGGCTCCCGTCCGCAAAGGCGTTCAACGGCGTTGCTCATAGGTATCGCTGCACCCCCGAACCTCGGCGCGCTGAATGCGCCCCAAAATTTCAAAATACCTGCCCTTGCGGCCGCAGGGGCAGTCGTCCTCGCCCAGAACGCGGCCTTCGTCCTCGGTCAGAAGAATATGGCCGGGATAGCTGCGGGGCAGTACGCTGGCCACCTGCACCAGCCCCTTTTCCCCGGCTGCGGCCACGGAAAAATCCTCCGGGCGACGGATGGTCACATCCGACCACACCGGCGCGTGAAGATGGCCGCATTCGCATTCCATGTAGATGGAGCCGGTCTGCTCCACCATGCCGTAGTAATTGTGGACGCGGGTCAGGCCGCAGGTCTCCTGCAGAGCCTGTTTGAAGGTCTCGGTGGAGATATGCTGGTCGGCCAGCTTTTTCCACCCGCCGCCGTGAACCAGCACGCCCCGGCTCAGATCGGGACGATAGCCCGTCCGGCGCAGCTCCCTGACAAAATACAGCCAGATCATGAAGGTGAAGCCGAAGAGGAAGATGTCCTCCCCCTCATGCTTTTCCAGAAAGGCCTTCAGGCCTTCGGTATCCAGCTGCATGTTCTCGTCCAGCGCGTAGATCTTGTCCCGGCCGAACATGCTGAACCCCAGAATGCCCGCGCCCCGGGCGGAAAACATGGCCCGGTTTTTCACCACCGCCGGGGAATCCAGGATCACCATGGGCAGGCGCTGCTTTCCCAGAAAATCCCCCATGATGCGGGACAGCACCTTGGACTGCAAAGCACTGGTCTCCCGATCCAGATAGATGCGGCTGACCTGCTGGCCCGTGGTGCCAGAAGAGGTCATGGTGCGGGCCAGCGCTTCCTCCGGCACGCTTTTCAGGGAAAACTCCTTGAAAAGGCGCACGGGCAGAAAGGGCAGGCTTTCAAAATCGTCCGTCTGCCCCGGCCGCGCGCCCAGCGCGGCCAGCAGCCGCCCGTATTCCGGGCAATGCTCGCCATGAAAGCGGGTCAGTTCGCCCAGCTCCCGGGCCAGAAAGGCCCGCTTTTCCTCCCGGGCCATGCCGTAGGGGGCCAGCTCGGGAAGGGCCTGCAGATCAATCATAGTATTTCTCCAGCTCCCGGTACAGGGTCTTGCCCGCGTCGTTTTTGGGAATGGACGGCAGCGCCATGCCCCGGAAGGCGGCGGCGTTCTGCTTCGTCTTTTCGGACAGGAAGGCGCGCATCTCGGCCAGCCTGCTTTCGTCGGTGGAGAAGAACATCAGATGATCGTCCACGCCGCCGCAGGCCACGTCCACGCCGGGGAACGCCGCCTTGAGCAGCTGCTCCAGCTCGTCCAGATTGACCCGGTTGCCATACAGCTTCAAAAAGCGCTTTTTCCGGCCCACGATGGTGTAGTAGCCGTCCGCGTCCACCTGCGCCATGTCGCCGGTCTCCAGCACGCCGCCCCGCTCGTCGCCCTTGCGCAGGTCGGCCTGACAGACGGCATAGCCCAGCGTCACGTTATCGCCGTAGTATTTCAGCTCGCCGGTCACGCCGGGCTGGGTGATTTCGCTGCCATCGGCGGCGATGAGCCGGAACTGTCCGCCGGGAATGGCGATTCCAATGCCGCCCACCTTTTCCAGGCTCTTTTCCCAGGGCAGGTACGCCATCCGGGCGGTGGCCTCGCACTGGCCGTACATGACGATGAACTGCTTGCCCTTTTCCAGACACCACTCCACAAACTTGCGGTGCAGCTCCTTCTGCAGCTTGCCCCCGGCCTGGGTCATGGTGCGCAGGCTGGGCAGATCCATGCGGAAGAAGCGCATCCGGTCCAGCATTTCATAGGTGTAGGGCACGCCGCCGAAGCTGGTGGCGCCTTCCCGGCGGAAGAAATCCCAGAATTCCCGCTGGGCAATGCCGTGCTCCGTCACAAGGATGGTCGCGCCCACGTCCAGATGGGTGTTGAGGATGCTCACGCCGTAGGTGTAGTTCATGGGCAGGGTGGTGATGGGCCGCTCGGTCTCGTCCAGCTTCAGGTATTCCACAATGCTGTCCGTGTTGGCCCGGATATTTCGGTAGCTCTGCCGCACAAACTTGGGGCTGCCGGTGGAGCCGCTGGTGGTCAAAAGCAGCCCCAGCTCGGGATACAGCTCCGCTTCCCGGCCAAAGGGCGTTTTCAGCAGATGATAGCCCAGACTCTGGTACACCGGCTCGCAGCCGTCCCACGCAAAGTCCTCCGGCGCCCACAGGAACGCCGGATGATAGTTGTCATACAGGCCCTTGAATAATTCCCGATCCATTTCCTCGTTCAGAAGAACGGGCACAATGCCGCCCTCCACGAAGCCTGCGTAGCCCAGCAGGCTGCCCAGCGTGTTGCGGCACAGGTTGAAGGTCAGGCAGCGGCCGCCTGCGGCGGCGCACAGCGCGTCGGCTTCCTGCTTGAGCTGGCGGTAGGTCAGGCTCGCGCCATGCTCATCCACAAGCGCCGTCCTGTCCCCGAAGCGCTCAAAGTTCCACATCATACTTCTTCAGGATCTCCTTTCCCTTTTCAAAAGAGCTCAGGTCAATAATATCATCCATGTCGATCATGATGTCGAACGCATCCTCCAGCGCGGCCACCAGCGTCATGTGGCCTACGCTGTCCCACGCCTCGCTCTTGCCGTACACCAACGCGGGTACGTCGGATTCGGGCACTTCCAGCGCCTCGGAGAAAGCCTTCACGTATTTTTCCATGTTCGTCATTTTCATGCACTCCTGTCGTACTCTATGATTTCTTTAGAAAACCAGAAATTCAAATGATTCCGCCGTCCGCCCGCCAGACCTGACCGGTCACGTAGCTGGACAGGTCGCTGAGCAGGAACGCCGCCACGTTGGCGATTTCCTCCGGGCGGGCCTTGCGGTGCATCAGAATTTTGGAAAGCTGCTGCTCCACCACTTTTTCGCTCAGCCCCGCCACCAGCTCGGTATCCGTAAAGCCGGGGGCCAGCACGTTCACCCGGACGCCCACGCTGATCAGCTCCCGGGCCATCTTTTTGCTGGCGGCGATCACCGCGGCCTTGGAGGCGGAGTAATCCAGCCGGCTGTCGCCGTCGAGGCCCGCGATGCTGGCCACGTTGACTACGGCCCCGGCTTTGTTCCGGGCCATAAGCCTGGTGGCCAGACGGCTGACCTCCACCATGGCAAAGAAATTCACCTCGAAGGTATGGTGCATTTCCTCGGCGGAGGTCATCTGGAACATCTTGTCCTCGCCCATGACGCCCGCGTTGTTCACCAGCCCGTGCAGGGGCTTTTTCTCCACCATGATCTGCCGGAAGACCCCCTTGAGGGCCTCCGTGTCGGTCAGCTCGCAGTAAACGGGCTCCACCCACACGCCACAGCGCTCCGCCGTTTCCCGGCAGTCCTGTTCGAACGATTCCGATGGCCTGCGGGCAAAGGCCCAGAGATTGGCCCCCTCCTCGGCGAAGCGGTGCAGCATGGCGTTGCCGATACCCCGGTTCGCGCCGGTCAGCACGATATTCTTTCCTTCCAGAAGCAAGCTGGTTCCCCCTTTCTTATGGTTCGTCCTGCGCCTCTGTTTTCAGCGCAACGCTGTCCTTCTGATAATACTCGGCATACAGGCTCAGCACGTAGTTCTTCATGTCCGTATCCAGCACCTCGCCCATGAACGCCTCCGGGATGTCCTCCACCGGCTCCAGTTGTGCCGCTCGGACGGATGTATCGTTCATTTCATCGTCCCGGCGGGTCATGGCCTCGTCAAAGGCGGCGGCCTGCCCGCTAACCAGCGACCGAAGGGTGCTGACGGTCAGGGTGTTCTGTACGCCCGGAAGCTGCCCGTCCGTCCGCTGGAAGCTCATCATGCCCAGCAGAAGCAGCGCCGCCGCAGCAGCGGCCCCGGCCCGGGTCGGCGGACGGCTGACCTGTCCGGTTCCGTACCGTTTCATCACCCAACCGGCCAGATACACGACCAGCGCCGTGGACAGCAGCACATAGTTGTCATACTGCAATACCTGCGCCCGGCCGTCTCCCAGATAGTTGCCGGTGTACAGGGTCGGCGTGAGCTGGCAGCAGTACAGGCAGACGAAAACACCTGCCGCCAGCAGCGGATATCGGAAGGAAAACCGGCTCCGCATCAGCCGCTCCCTGAGAAGCAGCACCGTTGCCAGCCACAGGGCCGCCAGCGCCGGCGAGAAGTATCGGCTCATGAGCGCCATGCCGAAATAAAAGGATTCCAGAATGGCCTTGACGGCGCTCATGCCCCCGGAAAGGGTCTGTCCCCGCACGGCGTTGCCCGGGGCGGTCATGCTGTAGACAAAGGCCGCCAGCATGAGAACGAAGCAGGTCAGCTTGCCCAAGCGGCTCTTTTCCTTCTGCCGGAAGGAGAAGAACAGCAGCAGCGCGTCCAGCGCGCAGCCGAACAGCGGCGTGACGAAATTGCCGCCGCCCACCGCCGCGCTTAACAGCGCCATGGCCAGCAGACACAGGGGACTTCCCCTCCGGCTGCCCTCCAGACGAAGCCACAGGGCCGTCCGAAGGGCCAGACAGCACCACACCATCAAATAGACCATGCCGCCGTTCCACCAGAACCAGGCTTCGCTGATGCTGGGGGTCAGCTGCATCATTACCAGCGCGGAAAGGGAAAACAGGATCAGCCATTCCGCCGTGCCCGCGCCCATCACCCGGCGAACCAGCTGCCGGGTCAGCGCGCCCAGCGCCAGCAGGAACGTTCCCATCAGCACCCATGTGGTGATCCAGTACCAGCTTTCCCCGAACAGGGCGGGCTGCAGCGCCGCCAGAAAGCAGGAGAAGAAGGTTCCCTGCCATGTGTAACGAATGGAGGCCGTATTTTCCGCCGCCGCCTCCACCGTCCGCCAGAAGCTGCCGGTATCCCGCCAGCGCTCGTGGGTGCGGATGGAATAGCCCAGATCGTCGTAGCTGGCGTGGTTGAAGAAGGACAGGGCCAGCGGAGGGATCAGGCTGACGACCAGCAGCGCCATGCAGACCGCCGCCAGCAGCTTTTTGGAGATCGGGGCCGACCAAAACGCTTTCACGGCCGTTCCTCCTCTCCCGCCAGCAGAATGGCTTCCTTGCCGTAGTAGCGGCACAGGCTGGGCCGCACGTCGTAGACCGCGCCCGGCCTCAGCGCGTCCTCCATGAAAATTTTGGGCACGGCGCTGAGGGGCGAAAGCGTGACCACGGGCTGGGGATCGTCATTCTCCCTTGACAAAGGCCCCATCCACTCCCAGCATGATCATCTCCCGGTCGTACCGGGCCGCCTCGCCGCTTATAAGGCTCAGCCACGCGCTGTTGCCCCTCATGTTCTGCACGCCGTAGAGCGTATCGCCCGGGTACCGGCAGCCCAGACAGCCCGCCAGCGACAGGCAAAGGCCCAGCGCGACGACGGCCCGGCCCAACGGCTCCGGCCGGGCTTCCGGCCATTTCCGGGCGGCGAAGCCCAACAGTACATAGACCCAGAGAAGCCACAGCACCACGAAGCACAGCCAGTACGTATCCTGAATGCGCCCGTCCCCGATGGAGGCGATGGAGTAGATCGGCGGGGTCAGCTGGGCGCAGAACAGGCCCGCCGTCAGGAAGATCAGCCAGAACGGATGACGGAAGGTGTAGGGGCTATCCTTGGCCGCCCGCCACAGAAGAGGCGAAACCAGCGCCGTCAGCCCCAGCAGGGGGAAACGCACATAGCCCGCCATCAAAATCACGCCCTCGTACAGGGAACGGGCGACGGCCTTCCACGGCGAACAGCTGTAGCCGATCATCCCGGCGCGCACCGTGTTGCCCGGGGCGGTCATGCTGTAGACGAAGCCCGCCGCCAGCACGGCAAAGCACAAAAGGAACCGCCAGCGCCGGGGGCGGCGCTTCCCAAACAGCCACGCCAGCACGCAGGCCAGCGCACACAGGCTGAACAGTCCGCCGCTGTAGCTTCCGCCGCCCAAGGCGGCCATGCACAAAAGAAGAACGGCCGTCAGCCCCGCAGCGCCGCCCCGGCTTTCCGTCCGGTACAGCCGCACAAGCAGCGCCGCGCTCAGCGCCATCAGCGAATAAATGAACACATTGCCTACGCCGCCGTTGAACCAGTAGAACGCCTCGCCCATATCGGGCATGAACTGGAGCATCACCGTCAGCGTCAGGGAAGAAAGAACGGTGGTCTCCCAGCGCATCAGTCCCAGCCCCCGCCGGCCAAACACCGTGGCGAAAAAGAACCAGAAGCAGCCGAGGAACGCCGTCAGCAGGAAGCAGCCGGAGATCCAGTACAGCTCCTCTGAAAAGGTACCCGGCTGCAAATTGCTCAAAAGGGTGCCCGTGTAGGTGCCCTGCCACGTGTAGCGGGTCTGAGCGGCGTTTTTCAACGCTGCTTTCAGGGCCGCGCCCAAATCGCCGGTATCCTTCCACACCTGATGGGGCGCGGCGGAAAACCCGAAATCGTCATAATAAGGGTGGTTATACCCGGTCATTCCATACAGCGGCAAAGCGCTGAAGCCCAACGCCAGCAGGCAGAGGGCGCAGACCGCCCGCCGCAGGCCTTTTCCCATTGGCATCCGTCCGCCTCCCTTCGCCGGTGAAAAGTACTTTTCCTAATGTATTATTATAACATCCTTCCGGGAAATTGACCAGTCCCCTGAAAAACTCCGTTTTGCGGGATTTTTTCGTTGACAGAAAGCGATTTTTCGGCTATAATCATCTGGCTGTCAAGGAAAAAGCATTGACAGCGGTAAAGGAGCCGTCGCCTTGAAGGAACCGTCCGTCCCCAACCCGCAGGAAGCCCGGCTGGAAGCCAGCGTGGAAATGGGCACCCTGTGCGCCTTTTACGGCGGGCTTTTGACGGACAAGCAGCTTCAGGCCATGCAGCTTCATTTCGACGAGGATCTTTCGCTGGGCGAGATCGCCCGGCAGATGAATGTAAGCCGCCAGAACGTACACGATCTGATCGCCCGCTCTTCGGAAAAGCTCCGGGCCTGCGAAGCCGCCCTCGGCGCGGCGGGACGCATGGAACGGATGCTGGAGCGGCTGGCCCGGGTGCAGGAGCTGCTCGGCGCTATCGCCGGGCAGGACATTCCCACCGAGGCTCGCGCCCTGACCGACGAGGCGGCCCGACAGATCCAACGGATTCAGCAAGAGGAGGAGGACGCCCATGGCCTTTGAGGGTCTCAGTTCCAAATTATCCAGCGCGCTCTCCAAGCTGACCAGCCGGGGCAAGCTGACCGAGCAGGCCGTCAAGGAGGGAATGCGCGACGTGCGCATGGCCCTTCTGGAGGCCGACGTCAACTACCTGGTGGTCAAGGATTTCTGCAAAAAAGTCACCGAGCGCTGCGTGGGCCAGCAGGTGCTGGACAGCCTGTCCCCGGCCCAGCAGGTGATGAAGATCGTCAGCGAGGAAATGACGGCCCTGATGGGCTCCGAGCACGCCCGGCTGACCTGGTCGTCTTCCGTGCCTACTATTTATATGCTGTGCGGCCTGCAGGGCGCCGGTAAGACCACCATGGCCGGAAAGCTGGCCAACTACCTGCAGAAGCAGGGCAAAAAGCCACTGCTGGCCGCGTGCGACATTTACCGTCCCGCCGCCATCAAGCAGCTGCAGGTGGTCGGCTCTCAGGTGAACGTGCCCGTGTACGAGCACGGCACGCAGGACCCGGTCAAGACGGCGCAGGAGGCCATCGAGCAGTGCCGCCACTACGGCCGGGACGTGCTCATCATCGATACCGCCGGCCGGCTGCAGATCGACACCGCGCTGATGGAGGAGCTTCGCCGCATCAAGGCGGAGATCAAGCCCCAGGAAATCCTGTTTGTGGTGGACGCCATGACCGGTCAGGAAGCCGTGAACGTGGCCAAGACCTTCGACAGTGATCTGGGCATCGACGGCGTGATTCTGACCAAGCTGGACGGCGACACCCGCGGCGGCGCGGCACTGTCCATCAAGGCCGTCACCGGCAAGCCCATCAAGTTCTCCGGCACGGGCGAAAAGCTCTCCGACATCGAGCCCTTCTACCCCGACCGCATGGCCAGCCGCATTCTGGGCATGGGCGACATGATGACCCTCATCGAAAAGGCGCAGGAGGCCTTCGATGAAAAGGAAGCCGAGAAGCTGGTCAAGCGCGGCCCGCAGGAGCTGACGCTGGAGGATTTCCTCAGCCAGATGCAGCAGATGAAAAAGATGGGCGGCCTGCAGTCCATGCTGAGCATGCTGCCCGGCGCCAGCAAGCTGCAGGACGTGGAGATCGACGAAAACGCCCTGAAGAAGCCGGAAGCCATCATCCGCAGCATGACCCCCCGGGAGCGCCGGAACCCCGGCATCCTCAACGCCAGCCGCCGCAAGCGCATCGCGGCGGGCAGCGGCACCACCGTGCAGGACGTGAACGCCCTCATCCGTCAGTTCGAGCAGGCCAAGGACATGATGAAGAAAATGATGGGCAACAAGCTGATGCGCAGGGGAAAGCGACGCTTCTCCTTCTAAAATCCCCTTTTCCCCGCTGAACACCGCCCGGCGAATCCCACCGGCGATTCAGATACAAATCCCTCACCAATCAGAACACTAGGAGGAACAGAATTATGGTTAAGATGCGTTTGAAGAGAATGGGCATGAAGAAAAAGCCTTTCTACCGTGTGGTCGTGGCTGACGAGCGCAGCCCCCGCGATGGCCGTTTCATCGAGGAGATCGGCTACTATGATCCCATGACCGAGCCCGCCGCCACCATCAAGATTGACGCCGAGAAGGCCCAGAAGTGGCTGAAGTCCGGCGCTCAGCCCACCGACACCGTCCGCGTTCTGCTCAAGAAGAGCGGCGTCATCGAGGGCTAAGCCTCATGAAAGAGCTCGTCGAATACGTCGCGCGGTCGCTGGTGGATAACAAGGACGCCGTGACCGTTGAGGAGACCGTCGGGCCGGAAGCGACGATTTTGGAGCTTCACGTAGCGCCCGAGGATATGGGCAAGGTCATCGGCAAGCAGGGCCGCATCGCCAAGGCCATTCGGTCTGTGGTTCGCGCCGCTACCGCCAAGGACGCCAAGCCCGTCTTTGTGGAAATTCAATAACCCATCGCGCACCGGTCTCCCGAAAGGCTGCCGGTGCGCGCTTTCTAAGGAGAACGTTTTTATGAAGCAAACGCATCTGCTGGTGGGCGAGATCGTCCGGCCCCAGGGCATCCGGGGCGAGGTCAAGCTCCGCCATTTCACCGACGACCCTTACCGCTTCGAGGAGCTGGACGCGGTGCTGCGCCAAACCGGAGAGGGCTTTGAGCCGCTGGCCATCGAGGCCTGCCGGGTGCAGGGCGACGACGTGTACCTGAAGCTGGAGGGCTTCAACGACCGCAACGCCGCCGAAGCCCTGCGGGGGGCCATGCTCTACGTAGACCGGGCCCACGCGGCGGAGCTGGCGGAGAACCAGTTCTTCATCGCCGACCTGCTGGGCGCGGAAGCCGTGGATACCAAAGGCGGCGAGATCGGCGTTCTGAAGGATGTGCTGACCCCCGGCGGCACTGACATTTTTGTTTTCGACACTCCGGCAGGCGAGGTCATGGTGCCCATCATTGAGAAGGTGGTGGTCTCGCTGGACGTGGAGGCCGGCCGCATCGTACTCAACGAAGAAACCCTGAACGAGGTGGCAGTGTATGAGGATCGCCATTCTGACCATCTTTCCTGAGATGTTCGAAAGCGTGCTCGGCTCCAGCATTCTGGGCCGGGCCCGCAGGGAAAAGCTGGTGGAGATCGAGCCGGTGGACATCCGTCCTTTCAGCGACCGCAAGCATAAAAATACCGACGATTACCCCTTCGGCGGCGGCGCGGGCATGGTGATGCTGGCCCAGCCCATCTGCGACGCGGTGCGCCACCTGCGCGCGCAGGGGTATACGGGCAAATGCATCTATATGAGCCCCCGGGGCAAGACCCTCACCCAGCAGAAGGTGGTGGAGCTGGCCGGGGAGGAAAACCTCATCCTGCTGTGCGGCCATTACGAGGGCGTAGACCAGCGGGCCATTGACGCAGTGGTGGACGAGGAGCTTTCGCTGGGCGACTTTGTGCTGACCGGCGGCGAGCTGGCCGCCATGGCCGTGTGCGACGCAGTGGCCCGGTATGTGCCCGGCGTGCTGGGCAGCAGCGACAGCACCGACGAGGAGAGCTTCACCGGCGGGCTGCTGGAGTACCCTCAGTATACCCGGCCCCGGGAGTTTGAGGGCGTGGAGGCCCCGGAGGTTCTGCTCAACGGCGACCATGCCAAGATTCGCGCATGGCGGCGGCGGCAGGCTCTGCTGGCGACGGCTAAAATGCGCCCCGATCTGTTCGAAACGGCCCCCATGACCGACAAGGAACGGCAGGAAACCCTGCTTTTTCTCCAAAAGGAGGAGGAAAACCATGTTGCTCCGTAAGCTGGTAGCGGCGCTTTGCCCGCTGCTGCTCTGTCTGGTGCTGTGCCTTTTGTACCGCTGGCTGGACGGCATTCTGGCCGCTGGGCTGTTCTGGTCCTTCCTGCTCAAGGGTCTGCTGCTGGGCGTTATGCTGGCGCTGATCATTCCGCTGGCAGGTCTGCGCTGCCACTCCAAGGGCTTGCAGCCGTGGCTCTACGCGGGCGCGGCCCTGCTGGCCGTGACTCTGTGCTATCAGTATCTGGAAACCGCCGGTCTGGCTCATTCCAAGCTGCTGCTATCCCTCTTTACCCTGAACGGTCAGGTCATCCTGGTAGAAGGGGCCGCCGCCGGATTTATGACCGTCACCGCCCTGCTTTCCAAGCATTGACCCCTCTCAAACGCATAAAAAGCCCGCTTTCTTCAACAGACAGAAGAAAGCGGATTTTTCACATTTTTTGAGTGGAAAATCGACTCGCGCTATAGCGATACGGGCAACTTTCCCGCTTCAAGCCATGCTGCCGGGAAGGTCTGCCGCACAAGCCGAGGTACTGGGGCTCAACCCCTACAACGAAAATAGCCCGTCTCAACGGCGAGCTATTTTCACAATCATTTTCCCCTGCAGGGAAGCCTACCAGACCTGCGAGCCGCGAGGCCTTCCGCCGAGCGGCGACCTTGGGGCATATGCCTAACGGTATCGCCCAACTCCTGCCCGCCCCTTTGGGCGGGCAGTCCGGGGTGCAGGGCTTTAGCCCTGCGAAAATAGCCCGTCTCAACGGCGAGCTATTTTCACAATCATTTTCCCCCGCAGGGAAACCTACCAGACCTGCGAGCCACGAGGCCTTCCGCCGAGCGGCGACCTTGGGACATATGCCTAACAGTATCGTCCAACGCCTGTCCGCCCGAAGGGCGGGCAGGCCGGGGTGCAGGACTTTAGCCCTGCAAAAATAGCCCGTCTCAACGGCGAGCTATTTTCACAATCATTTTCCCCCGCAGGGA
>ERZ827490.3003-NODE-3003-length-16495-cov-4.378224_pt1 | contig 16495 bp, 16 predicted proteins | sample MGYA00519770_ERZ827490 | MGnify/ENA primary metagenome ERZ827490 (study PRJEB31778, sample SAMEA3449324) | human gut metagenome | biome: human gut; feature: human-associated habitat; material: faeces | place: United Kingdom | collected 2010/2012 ...
CTTGTCAAAAAAAGTCCTCACAGGACTTTTTTGACAAGCTGAAGCGTCCCCCTGCTTTCAGCTTGTGAAAGCAGGGGGGCGTTGTTATCATCGGGCGTCATGCTCTTTTTTCAGCCCGTCGAGCAGTTCGTAGGGGACTTCGAGCTTGCCGAGGCCGCGGCCGAGCAGGATGTGTTTCTTGTTCGCGCCGTGAAAATCGCTGCCGCCGGTCTTTATAAGCCCGTACTCGTCCGCGAGCGCGGCGAGATACGCGCACTGCTCCGGCGAGTAGCCCGTATAATAGCACTCCATGCCGCGCAGCCCCTGCGCGATGCAGTACTCGATAAGCTCGCGCAGCCCCGCGTCGTCGCGCTTGTACTGGAACGGATGCGCCAGCACCGGCACCCCGCCCGCCTTGATTATCAGGCCGATGGCGCGCTCGATCGGAAGTATCGTGCGGCCAACGTAATATTTCTGCCCCTTCTCGACGTAACGGTCGAACGCGTCCTTCACGTCCATGGCCAGGCCAAGCTCCACGAGCAGACGCGCAAAATGCGGCCTGCCGATGACCTCGCCGAAGCGCTCTTTCATCGCTTCATAGCTGACAGGAAGCCCGTCGGCGGCCATCAGCTCCGCCATTTTCCGCCCGCGCGTGTCGCGATCCTCAACTATCCAGTCGAGGATATGATGCAGCCCGTCCGACTCCATGTCAATGTAATAGCCCAGCACGTGCACGGCTCCGCCGTACTTCGTGCTTATCTCGATGCCGGGGACTATCTCCACACCAAGCTCCGCACCGCGCTTCGCGGCCTCGGCATAGCCGGACACGGTGTCGTGATCGGTTATCGCAATGGCGGAAAGCCCGGCGTCGCGCGCCAGCTCCACGACCTGAGCGGGCGTGAACGTCCCGTCCGACGCGGTGGTGTGCACATGCAGGTCGATGCGTCTCATTTCCGTATCGCCTCCATGAACGCGTTCGCGGCGGCGTATATATACTCCGGCTGCTCGCCGATGAAGAACTCGCTGTTTTCGTAGAGGATGCGGCCGTTGACCATCGTCAGCCGCACGTTCTCCTTCGAGCCTGCGTACACGATGTTCGACGCGATGCTGTTGAGCGGCTGCATGTTCGGGCGGCGCAGGTTTATGACCACGAGGTCGGCGCGCTTGCCGACGGCAATATCGTCGCAGTCCGGAAGCCCCATTGCGCGCGCTCCGCCGACGCAGGCCATTTTCAGCACGTCCTCCGCGCGGCAGGCGGAAGCGTCGTGCTCATAGACCTTCTGCAGCGCCGCGGCGAGGTACATCTCGCGGAACATGTCCAGCGCGTTGTTGCTGGCCGCGCCGTCGGTGCCGATGGCCATATTTATGCCGCGCTCAAGCATTTTCGTGACCGGTGCGATGCCGCTTGCGAGCTTGAGGTTCGAGGCGGGGTTAGTGATCGCCCACAGTCCTTTCTCGGCGAAGAGCTTCAGATCGTCCTCGCTCATCCATGTACAGTGGCAGCCGCCGCCGCCGTAGCGGAACAGCCCCATTTTTTCCAGCAGCATCGGAGGGGTCAGACCGTAGCGCTCGATGCAGCCGTCGACTTCGGCCTTCGTCTCGGCGCAGTGCATGAAGCACGGCTCGCGGTATTTCTCGGCAAGCCCTGCCATGTATTCCATGCGCTCGGGAGAGGTGGTGTACTCCGCGTGGATGCCGAGCCTGTAGGACACCAGTTCGTGCAGGGAGTTGAAGCGCAGGTATTCGCGCTCGATGTTTTCGACGTCGCGGTCAAAGTTGTTCAGGCCGGAGCATATCACCGTGCGGAAGCCGCTGTCGATGTTGGCCTTGGCGTAGGCTTCGTTGTGGACGTACATGTCAAAGCTCGCGGTGATGCCGCTGCTGAGGTATTCCATTATGCCGAGCTGCGTGAAGATGTACACGCTCTCGTCGGTCAGCTTCGCCTCATTTGGCCAGACCTGCTCGCTCAGCCAGCGGTCGAGAGGCATATCGTCGGCGAAGGAGCGCAGGAAGGTCATCGCGGTGTGCGTGTGCGCGTCCTTGAAGCCGGGGATAAGAAGGTCGCCCTTGAGGTCAATCTCGCGCTCAAAGGCGGGCATGTCCTCATTTGCCGCCCCGACATGGGTTATCACGCCGCCGTCCGTCCAGACCTCGGCGTCTGATATCTTCAGCCCACCGGAAAAACTCAGCACGCGGCCATTATAAAATCTTATCATATCTCTGTCTCCGTGTGAGTGTAATCGAGCCGTGCCGTCAGTTCACCCGCGCGCACATCTCGTCGTGCGCGAGAAGCTCAAGCGTATCGTCGAGCGGGGCAAGCTCCGCTTTCCCGTAGCGGTGCTCAAGCGCGGTAGCAAGCAGCATGTCGCAGAATTCGGGGTTCTTCGGCAGCATGGGGCCGTGGCTGTATGTGCCGAACGCGTTTTTGTAGTGTGCGCCCTCGGTGCCGTCTTCGCCGTTGTTGCCGAAGCCTGCGAGAACCGTGCCCAGCGGCTCCACGCCGCGGCCCAGATGGGTCTTGCCGCTGTGGTTTTCGAAGCCGACGACAACGCTGCCGCCCGCGGCTTCGCCGCATTTGAATTTATAGTTGCCGATCATGCGCGTTTTGCTGCCGACGGTATACAGATCGAGCGCGCCGATAAAGTCGCAGCGCTGGCCGTCATAGGTCTCGTAATAGCTGCCGAGCATCTGGTAGCCTCCGCAGATGGTCAGGAAGGTCACGCCGTCTGCGATGGCGGCTCTTATCTCCTGCGCCTTGCCGCGGTGCAGATCGTCCAGCAGCACCTGCTGCTCGAAGTCCTGCCCGCCGCCGATGAACACGAGGTCGAAGCCCGCGAGGCTCGCCGCCGAGCCGATCGGCAGGCGCGTGACCGCGCAGTCTATCCCGCGGCGCTCAAGGCGGCTTCTCATGCATATGACGTTGCCGCGGTCGCCGTAGAGATTCAGCACGTCGGGGTACATGTGGCATATTTTAAGTTCCATGACAGCTCACCTCATTCCCAGAATTCCGCACCGCCGCAGTGCTTTATCAGCACCTCGCGCAGCTCCAGCATCGCGGTGTAGGTCGGCATGATGAACACCGGCAGACTCTGCTTTTCGAGTCCGGAGACGAGCTTTTCGTAGTCGCGCTCAATCTCAATGTGCTCCGGCGCGATGCCGGCGTACTTGATGCGCACGGCCATATCCGGCGCGCGGTCGCCGGAGACGATGATCCTGTCGATGCGTCCGGCGATGCCGGAGAGCGCCTCAAAATCGACGTCCCAGACCCACGAGATATCCGTGCCGTCCGCACCGCGGTCGTTCAGGCAGACGACGAGGACGAATTTTTCCTTTATATTCTGCAGAAATTCCACTACCTGATTGCAGCCGGCGGGGTTTTTCACAAGCATCATCTTCGCGCCGCCGCCGAGCTTGAACTGCTCCATACGGCCGAAGCCGCACTTGAATCCGGCCAGCGCCTTCACCGCGTCGTCCGCCGACAGACCCATCTGCGTCACGGCGGCGACGGCGCCCGCGGCGTTATAGATGTTGTACATCGCGGGGAGGTTTATATCCACGACGCGCCGCTCGCACATGATGTCCATGACGACGGTGCTGCCGTCGGCACGCTGCTCGACGATGTCCGTCACGGCGTAATCCGCGTGGTGGCGGCGGTAGCCGCACTTCGGGCAGCGGAAGCCGCCGAGGTGGCCGTAGGTTATATAGTCGTATTCATATTCGGTCTTGCAGCGGATGCAGTGCGTCGCGTCGGATATCTCGGGCTTTGCGCGGGAGGGTGCGGCGCCCTGTTCGATGCCGAACCAGACAACACGGTTCGGCAGATCGCCCGCGAGCGAGGAGGTCAGCGAGCAGTCGGCGTTGAGGCACAGCGTCGCATCAGGAACGGCTTTAAGACCTTCGCGGATGTTTTCCAGCGTGTGCGTGACCTCGCCGTAGCGGTCAAGCTGATCGCGGAAGAGGTTCGTCACCATGACGACCTTGGGGCGCAGCTGCCCGAAGGTGCGCCGCGCGGCGGCCTCGTCGCACTCGATGACGGCGTATTCCTTCTTAGGCTTGCCGCCGAGCGTGCTGTTCATCACGAATTCCGTCGTGATGCCGCTGATGAGGTTCGCGCCGGAGCGGTTTGCAAAATAGCTCAGCCCCGCGTCCGCAAAGGCCTGCTCCACCATGCGGGAGCTGGTAGTCTTGCCGTTCGTGCCCGTGATGGCGACGGTTTTCACGTCACGGCTGAGTATGCTCAGCAGGTTCGGACAGACCTTAAGCGCAAATCTGCCGGGCATGGCCGTGCCGCCGCGATGCAGCACGCGCGAGACAAAGCGGAGAAATTTGCATAACAGTATTGCGAGTATCGCTCTGAGATTCATGGTTGGCCTCCATGCGGATTTTATTCAACGGTGACGGATTTTGCGAGGTTGCGCGGCTTGTCGATATCGCAGCCGCGCTGAAGCGCAACGTAGTAGGCAAAGAGCTGGAGCGGGATGACGCCCAGCGAGGGCTGGAGGATGAGGTGCGTGTCGGGCACGGTCAGCACGTTTTCAACGGTCTTGCCCATCTGGCGCCGCCTGCCCTCGGTCGTCAGCGCGATAACGTCCGCGCCGCGCGCCTGAACCTCAACGATGTTCGACACAGCCTTGTCGAAAAGCGGCGCATAGGTGCACAGCGCGACGACGAGCGTGCCCTCCTCGATGAGGGATATCGTGCCGTGCTTCAGCTCGCCCGCGGCGTAGGCCTCGGAGTGGATATAGGATATCTCCTTGAGCTTGAGGCTGCCCTCAAGGCCGAGGGCGTAGTCAAGATTACGGCCAATATAAAATACGGAATTGTGGTTAAAATAGCGGGAAGCGAGGTATTTTATCTCGTCAATGTTCTCCAGCACACTCTCCATCTTTTCCGGCAGAGCGAGCAGCTCCTCGACTATGAGCGCATAGTCGGAGGGCTTTATGCTGCCGGTCTTCTTCGCCAGCCACACGCCGAACATGTCCAGCAGGACGAGCTGGGTGCTGTACGCCTTTGTCGTTGCGACGGCGATCTCAGGCCCCGCCCAGGTGTAGAGTACATCGTCCGACTCGCGGGCGATGGAGCTGCCGACGACATTGACTATCGAGAGTATCCTTGCGCCGAGAGATTTTGCCTCGCGCAGCGCGGCCATGGAGTCGAGCGTCTCGCCGGACTGGCTGATGACGACGACGAGGGTGTGCTCGTCCACGAGGGGATCGGCATAGCGGAATTCGGATGCGAGCATAACCTCAACGGGCTTCCTGAGCAGCCTTTCGAGATTATAGCGACCTACCATACCGACATGGTATGACGAGCCGCAGGCTATTATGAATATCTTGCTGAGAGAAGCTATATATTCGTCGCTGAGAGACAGTTCTTCAAACTCGATGAGCTTGTTTTTGATACGAGGTAATATGGTCTTGCGAACCGCTTCTGGCTGCTCCATGATCTCCTTAAACATGAAGTGCGCGTAGCCGCCCTTTTCCGCCGCGCTGACGTCCCAGTCAACATAGCTGTGCTGCTTCTCGACCGGCTGCCCCAGCGCGTCGAACACCTGAATCTCGTCCGCGGTGACGACCGCGACCTCGCCGTCGTCCATGTAGGAGATGTCTCTGGTGTGCTTGATTATTGCGGTGACATCGGAGGCGATGAAGTTGCAGCCCTCGCCGTAGCCCAGCAGCAGCGGCGCGTCCTTGCGCGCGGCGATGAAGGTGTCCGGCATGTCGGCGCAGAGGATGCCCAGCGCGTACGCGCCCTCGATGCGGTCGAGCACCTTGTAGACGGAGCCGAGCAGATCGCCGCTGATGAGGTAGTAATACTCAAGCAGCTGCGCGACGACCTCGGTGTCCGTGTCGGAGCAGAAATGAACTCCGCGGGATGTAAGGAAGTCCTTTATCTCGACGTAATTTTCGATGATGCCGTTGTGAACCAGCGCTATCTTGCCGTGCTCGCCGATGTGGGGGTGGGAGTTTATGTAGTTCGGCTCGCCGTGGGTCGCCCAGCGGGTGTGCCCCACGCCGATGAAGCCGTCAACGCTGCGCCCGCCGTCGATCATCGCGTTGAGAACTTTCAGGCGGCCCTTGGCTTTCTTGACCTGAAGCCCTGCGCTCTCCGACAAAACGGCGATGCCCGCCGAGTCGTAGCCGCGGTATTCAAGCCGCTCAAGTCCGTCCAGAAGTATCGGAGCCGCCTGCTCGCGGCCTGCGTAGCCTACTATTCCGCACATATATATACGCCTCTTTCTATACAAATTTTAAGTCAATGCGGCTGCCCGGAGCGGGAAGCCAACGATATGCATACAATGATATCAAATTATACCACGCAATCCTCGCGCGAACAAGGACTATATGCCGCGCAGGATTTTTTCTCCGGAAAAAACAAAAAGGAACGGAGGAGAGCCGTTCCTTTTCGTTATATGGTTGAGGACAAAATGAAAAAGATGAAAAACTGTTACTTACAATTATTAATATACCAGTAAGATGTTTCGTAATAAACCATGTAAGTGTTACAGAAATGTTAAATCAGTCAAAGGCGATGTTCCAGACCGTGTTCCGCGGAATGATCCTGTCCAGTGCGACGAAGCTGTCGCCGCTGGGAGCGGGGGAGCACAGCTCCGCTTTGGCCGCGCCGAGCTGCCGCGCGAGCGCCGCGGCGTTTTCTTCGCGCAGGTCGTCCGGACAGATAAGCTCGCGTATCAGGAAGGCGTCCTCTTCAAGATATCCCGCCGCGATGCCGCCGTCCACGGCGAACAGCCCGCCGCCGTAGGCTTCGCACAGCAGGCGCAGAAGCTCTGCACACGCGTCGTTTATGGTCAGGTGCGGCACTCCGGCAAGGAGCGCTTCGCGCCGCGCGTTATATTCTGCGGCGCTGAGCATATCGAAGCCGCGCACCTTCCCAGCAGGGATGATACCGCGGCGGCGGCAGAGCGTGAAGCGTGTGGAGATCAGCTTCTCATACCACGGATAGAGCGAGGCTTCGGCGGGGAGCGTACATATGATCTCCGCGCCGAGACCGCGCGCCGCGTCTGCCGCGGCACGGGTCAGCGCCGCGCCCGCGCCGAAGCCTCGGCAGCTTTCATCGACGGCGACGGCGTAGATATACCCGCACTTTTCACCGCTCGAGAGCGCCATGCCGCATATGGCAAAGGCCATGCCGACGGGCTTGCCGTCAAGCTCCGCCGTGACTCCCGCGCCAAGCTCCGGCAGCATGGCGAAGAAGCCGTGTATCAGCTCCTCGCTGTCCCCGAAGCAGCGCTTCCACAGCGCGGTCAGCGCCGCCTCGTCGGCGGGCGCGTACCCGCGTATGAGAAATTTTCCGTTCATTCGTCGAGCCACCTCGCGGTGTATTTTTTCAGCAAATACTCCGGTTTATACGACAGCTTGGAGGTGCGCAGGGATTCAAGCCCCATGTCGTCCTCGCGGTTCATGTATTTCAGGTTCGGGTGCTTTGCCATCAGCATTCGCGTCAGCTCGCGGCACACCATCGGGTACGCGCCGTTTATATCGACGCGTGCCTTCTCAAAGTGCACGTCAAAGGTGTCGCGGCTCGCGAACTCGCCCATGGTGAAGCCCATTATCTCGCCGTTTGCGTAGAGCACTCCGCCCTCAAGGCCGAGCTGCTCAAAGGCGGCGAAGGCGCGGATTATCGCGTCGTGCTCATAGGCTATGCTGGGGTCGAGACGGGCGGCGTTATCTTCCGACCAGACCGACAGCATGTCCATGCAGGCCGGTATAAGCTCGCGCGTCATGGGTACAAAGCGCCAGTCGTACTCCGCCTCGAAACGGTTGCAGTGGTTCTTCTTGCCGTGCAGCGCCTTGCCGGAGTAGGTCGCAAGCTTTTCGGCGAGATAGATGTAGTCGGCGTTGTTCACGTCCTCGGTGTAGTCGAAGCGGCCGGGGTATTCCGCCTCGAGCATCTCGCGGTGCTGCTCGGTTATGCCGCGCAGACAGAACGGATAGCCGCGCCACGCGGCGAATTCGCGCAGCGCCTCTATTGCGGGGCGCAGCTCGCCGGAGCCGATCGGGAAAACGAAGGTCGGCTTGCCGTCATAGCGGAGCTTGGTGAGCATGCGGTCGCCGCAGCGGGCGGTCAGCTGCTTGAAGTGCTTGTCCCAGATGTAGATATTGCCGAAATTGTAGTCGGCGCTGGGGCTGTTTTCACTCATCACGATCTCGTCCACCCAGGACTTGTCGGAGAGCTTTATGGGAGTAAATCTGATCATGAGTACCTTTCTTTTGCTGTAATTTTTTGCGTCAGTATATATTGCACGCCTCGCGGATCGCCTGCCGCAGGGAGACGAGATCTTCAAAGGTCTCCGGCCTCTTCGACGGATCGCGCAGCAGGGCGGAGGGGTGGTACATCGCCATGTACCGCCTGCCGTCGCGCGCAAACCACTGGCCGTGCTCGCGCGTGATGCGGAAATCCGGCTTTATCATGGCCATCGCGGCGATGCGCCCGAGGCATACGATGAGACGAGGGTTGACGAGCGCAATCTGCCGTTCAAGCCATTCGGCGCAGGCGTCCTGCTCCGCGGGCTGCGGGTCGCGGTTGCGAGGAGGGCGGCATTTGACGACGTTGGCAATATACACCTTTGAGCGGTCAAGGTCAATAAGCTCCAGCATCGTATCGAGAAGCTTTCCTGCGGGGCCGACGAACGGCTCGCCCTGCAGGTCCTCCTGCTCGCCTGGGCCTTCGCCGATGAACATGACCTCGGCGGCCTCATTGCCGACGCCGAACACGAGATTAGTCCGCGTCTCGCACAGCTCGCAGCGTGAGCAGTCCGCACACTCCGATTTTAAAAGTTTCCAGCTGTCCATCTTTCTATTCCTCCGTGCCTCTGGCAAGCGTCAGCAGCAGCTCGCGGCGGTTGTTCGCCGGATATTCCATAACGTAATCAAGCAGGAAGCGCAGCATGTCGCCCAGCTCTCTGCCGCGCAGACCAAGCTCGAGCAGATCGTCGCCGGTGACGGCGAGGTGCTTCATCGAGAAGCATTCGCCGCTCTTCAGGACTGCGCGCAGCTCCCGCGCGCTTCCGCCGCCGCTGAAAGCATCGTAGCACTGTGCGGCGCAGCTCACGCTGTCCACCCCGTAGGCGCATAGTGCGCGCTTCCACGCTGCCTTGTCGGCGGGCTTCGGCTGCTTTACAAGCACTTCGGCGTTTGAGCAGCAGCGTATCGTCCGGCTGTCGAGCCGCAGCGCGGCGAGAAATTCCTCGGCGGAATCTATGCAGCCGAACTTCTCCAGCGCGCAGCACAGAGCCGCCCAGCGCGGCATCGCCTTGCGCTGTATCGAGCCCAGCCGGTGCAGCCGCCAGGGCTCGGGCATGCGCTTTTTCAGAAACGCGTCGAGCAGACCCAGCTCTATGAGCGTATACACCATCTCGGGCGAGCGGGTGAGCAGGATCTTTTCCACCTCATCCCGCACGCGCTCCGGCGCGAGCGAGGCGGCGAGCGGGGCTTTTTTCTCTATTGCGGAGAGAGTTTTTTCCTCGATCGTGAAGCCGAGCCGCGCGGAGAACCTCAGCGCGCGGAACATGCGCAGCGCGTCCTCCTCAAAGCGCAGCTCCGGATAGCCGACGCAGCGGATGATCCTGTTCTTTATGTCGTCCACGCCGCCGAAGGGGTCGGCGACCAGCCCGTCGGGAGGGAGGGCGATGGCGTTCATCGTGAAGTCGCGGCGGCTGAGGTCGGTCGTAAGATCGCCGACGAAGCTCACCGCGGTAGGGTGCCGGTGGTCGGCATAGGCTCCGTCGCTGCGGAAGGTAGTGACCTCGACGGAGCGGGAATTGACGTATACGGTCACGGTGCCGTGCTTCAGCCCCGTCGGGCGGGAGTTCGGAAAAATTTCCAGCGTCTGCTCCGGCAGGGCGCTGGTGCAGATATCCCAGTCCTGCGGATGCACGCCGAGGATCATGTCGCGCACGCAGCCGCCTACGAGATACGCCGCATGGCCGCGCGACTGGAGCGTTATAAGGATATGCTTTACATATTTGGGAGGGCTTACGTTCGCCATATACACACTCCTCGTATGATTTTTACCGAGATATAAGGCCATACAACACAATATATGCTTGCAATGAGCCGGAATGGGTATTATAATACCAGCGTCAGTTTTTGAGCCGGAGTATGCTTCCACTGTTATTTTATCATTTCACGGCGTCAACATCAAGAGCATTCCGCGTATCGGGAGCCGCACGGCGGCATTTTGACGATCGTATTTATCCGGCACGTATTTACCAGATTTGGAGCGATTTTTATGATAGAGTTTGACAATTACTTATCTCCAGGCAGAAAGGGGCATCTGGTCGGCATAGGCGGCGTCTCGATGTCGTCTCTGGCCGAGGTGCTCAAGGGCATGGGCATCAGCGTTGTGGGTTCGGATATGAACGAGAACCCGAACGTAGTGTCCCTGCGCGCCCATGGTATCCATGTCCATGTCGGGCATGACGCCGCTAATATCACCGACGATATCGAATTCGTCGTGCGCACGGCTGCTGTGCATGATGACAATCCGGAGATAATCCGCGCGCATGAGCTGGGCATCCCCGTGTTTGAGCGGACACAGGCTTGGGGCGCGATATCCAAGGGCTACAGCAACGCCCTGTGCATCTCCGGCACCCACGGCAAGACCACGACCACCTCCATGTGCACCCATATCCTCATGGCTGCCGACCGCGACCCGACCGTTATGATCGGCGGCACGCTGCCGCTTCTGAATGCGGGGCACCGCGTCGGCCGCGGCAACACGATAATCATGGAAGCCTGCGAGTACTATAACTCCTTCCTGTCCTTCCACCCGACCGTCGCCGTCATCCTCAACATCGAGGCCGACCATCTGGATTTCTTCAAGGATCTGGCCGACGTGCAGCACTCCTTCCGTGAGTTTGCGCTGCGCACTCCGGAGGACGGATGCGTCGTCGCCAACGCCGAGGACGCGAACACCATGGAGGCTCTGCGCGGCGTTCCCCGCCGGGTCATTACCTTCGGCCTGACGGATAAGGCCGATGTTTATGCGGAAAATATTCAGTTTGTCGGCGCAAATTCTAGCTTTGATATTATGTATAAGGGCAGAAAGTTTACGGATGTCACCCTGCATGTCCCTGGGATGCACAACGTGAAGAACGCCCTCGCCGCGACCGCTGCGTCCATCTGCCTCGGCATCCGCCCCAACGCCGTCAAGTACGGCCTTGCCGGCTTCAACGGCGCGGGGCGCCGCTTCGAGGTCAAGGGCAAGTATAACGGCGCGGACGTGTATGACGACTATGCCCACCATCCGGGCGAGCTGAAGGCGCTGCTGGACACCGTGGAGACGCTCAATTACAAGCGCTCCATCGTCGTCTTCCAGCCCCATACCTACTCCCGCACTGCGGCGCTGTTTGACGATTTCGTCACGCAGCTCAAGCGCCCCGATGTCCTCTTCCTCGCGGAGATATACGCCGCGCGCGAGAAAAACACCATCGGTATCTCTTCCGCGGATCTTGCCGCGAAGATAGACGGCGCGCGCTTCTTCCCGACCTTTGACGGGCTTGAGGCCGCCCTGCGCGAGACGCTTGAACCGGGCGACATCGTGCTCACCGTCGGCGCGGGCAACGTGTATAAAATAGGCGAGGACATACTTGCTGACAACGAAGAGTAATCAAAAAGGCCATCCGCGAGGGTGGCCTTTTGCGTAAAACGGTTTTTAAACATCAAAAAATTTACATAAATCCGGAGGTACAAGTATGACTGACTACACAAAAATGTATGCGGAAAAGCTGACGACCGCCGACGAGCTGGCGGCGCGCGTTGAGAGCGGCTGGAGCATTGGCATGGACACCTCCGTGTCCGCGGCGCCGGCGATAGTCTCCGCGATAGCCCGCCGCGCGGCCGACGGCGCGCTGGACGGACTGACCGTGCAGACGATACTCGACGCCTACCCCTTCGAGTTCTATGCCGACGAGTCCCTGCGCGGAAAGATGACCGGTATGTCGTGGTTCTCAGGCGGCGGAGCGCGCCGAGCGATAAACGGCGGCTGGGCGGATATTCTTCCGGCCTACTACCGCGACATTCCCAAGCTCATCCGCGAGAACTACGAGTATGACGTCGTGCTGCTCTCCGTCTCGCCGATGGACAAGCACGGATATTTCAGCCTCGCCACCGCGAATTCCTACACCGAGGCGCTGCTCGACCGCACGAAGCGTGTGTTCCTCGAGGTCAACAGCTTCCAGCCCCGCGCCATCTGCGGCGGACAGGTGCACATCAGCCGCGTTGACGGGCTTATCGAGCACAACGCACCGCTGCCCGTCATGGCTCCGGCAAAGATCGACCCCGTCAGCGAGACGATAGGCAACATCATCGCCGAGCAGATACCCGACGGCGCCTGCATCCAGCTCGGCATCGGCGCGATACCCGACGCGACGGGCATGGCGCTCAAATCCAAGCACGACCTCGGCATCCACACCGAACTGTTCACCGACTCCATGGTCGAGCTTATCGAGTGCGGCGCGGTCAACAACAGCCGCAAGCAGATACACCGCGGCCAGACCGTCACGACCTTCGCCTACGGCTCGCAGCGGATATACGACTATATCGACGATAACCCCGCCATCGCCATCCTGCCTGTTGACTATGTCAACGATCCGGCGGTCATCTGTCAGAACGACAACATGATATCCATAAACTCCGCCATCGAGGTCGACCTCTTCGGTCAGGTCTGCGCGGAGAGCATCGGCACCAAACATATGTCCGGCTCTGGCGGCCAGATCGACTTCGTCCGCGGCGCGTGCCAGTCGAAGGGCGGCAAGAGCTTCATCGCCTTTGCATCTACCACCAAGGGCACGATAAGCAAGATCTGCGCGAGCCTTACGCCCGGCGCGGTCTGCACCACGAGTAAAAACGACGTGGACTACGTCGTCACCGAGTACGGCATCGCGCATCTGCGCGGGCAGAGCCTCGCATCCCGCGCCCGTCAGCTCATCTCGATAGCGCACCCCGATTTCCGCGACGAGCTGCTGTTCGAGGCAAAGAAGCGCGGGATCATGATCTGAGCCGGGGCAGAAAAAATTTTTGAAAAAAATTAAAATTCCCTCTTGACTTTAGCGCCTAAAAGGAGTAAAGTGTGCCCATCAACAACGGAGGCAGAGAAAATGAAGGCTAATTGCTTCGCATTTGCATACGGCTATTTCTATTACTTTTTTATGCAGAAAAGTAATAGCGCTTTGTGCTGCGATGATTTGCCCGATGTTTGATATTCAAGCTGCTTTTAGGGTGCCGCACAAACGCTTGTTTGTGCGGCACTTTTAATTTTTCCGTTGCGAGCAAAGACAAGGAGATATGAAAAATGAAAAACCTGAAAAAACTCACCGCTGTACTGTGTACCCTCGTGATGCTGCTTGCGCTGTGCGCTTGCGGCAATACCGCCGCCCCGGCTGCGGAGCCGACCGAAGCTCCCGCCGCCGAAGAGAGCTCCGCTCCGTCTGATGACGTCGCCGCAGACCAGACCTTTGTCGTCGGCATCTGCCAGCTCGTCCAGCATGACGCGCTTGACGCCGCGACTGAAGGCTTTAAGCAGGCTCTGACCGACAAGCTCGGCGACAAGGTCACCTTCCAAGAGGGCAACGCCTCCGGCGATCCCGCTACCTGCTCCGTCATCGTCAACCAGTTCGTCTCCGACGACGTTGACCTCATCATGGCAAACGCAACTCCCGCGCTGCTCGCGGCAGTCGCTGCTACCAATGAGATCCCCATCCTCGGCACCTCCGTCACCGACTACGGCTCCGCGCTTGAGATAAGCGACTGGACTGGCGCTACCGGCTTCAACGTGTCCGGCACCTCCGACCTCGCTCCGCTCGACGGTCAGGCTGCAGTGCTCAAGGAGCTTTGCCCCGACGCAAAGGTCGTAGGCATCCTCTACTGCTCCGGCGAGCCCAACTCCAAGTTCCAGGCTGACACCATCACCCCGATGTTCGAGGAACTCGGCCTTGAGGTCAAGGAATTCACCTTCGCAGACTCCAACGATGTTGCAAACGTCACCGCTACCGCCTGCTCCGAGTGCGATGTGCTCTACCTCCCGACCGATAACACCGCCGCCTCCTGCACCGAGGCCATCAACAACGTAGCGCTGCCCGCCGGCGTCCCCATTATTGCCGGTGAGGAAGGCATCTGCCGCGGCTGCGGTATCGCCAGCCTGAGCATCTCCTACTTCGACCTCGGCTACGCCACGGGCGAAATGGCATACGAGGTTCTCGTTGAGGGTGCAGACCCCGCCACCATGCAGATCCGCTTCGCTCCTCAGTTCACCAAGATCTACAACCCCACCAACTGCGAAGCTCTCAACATAACTGTCCCTGAGGACTACATCGCTCTCGGCTGATAACTGAAAAAGCACCTGTCAGAGACTCAAAAAGTCTCTGACAGGACAGTCTGTCAAAAAACATGTGCAGCAGGGCACAGATAAGAGAGCCGCGGGGGAGCTTGAGGGGGCAAGGCCCGCCTCAAATACAATAAACCGCCGTCCAAAAGTCTTGATGCATCAATGACTTTTGGAGCAAAGCAGCATTTTGATATTATCAAAATGCTCGGCGGATGAAGCTTGTCAAAAAGGCCTCACAGGACTTCTTTGACAAGCTGACCTGTCAGAGACTCAAAAAGTCTCTGACAGGATTGTCGGCGTTTATAAAAATAGGTTTTAAGGAGATTTTATCGTGAGTATTACGGCATATTTCGCTTCACTCAGCCTGCTGAAGCTCGTAAAGAATCTGCCCGGCGGAGTTGCGCAGGGACTTATATGGGGGCTTATGGCTCTCGGAGTTTACATCACTTTCCGTCTGCTCGACGTGGCAGACCTGACTGTTGACGGCTCCTTTACCACCGGCGGCGCTGTGACCGTGATGCTGATACTCGCGGGCGTTCCCGCGTGGGCGGCGCTTCTGGTCGCCGTCATTGCCGGTATGCTTGCGGGGCTTTGCACCGGACTTCTCCATACGAAGCTCGGCATCCCGGCGATATTGGCCGGCATACTCACGCAGTTTTCGCTCTATTCCATAAACCTGCGCATCATGGGCATGGCGGCGAACAAGGCGGTCAGCGTGGATAAGTTCTCGCTTGTCCTCTCCTCCCGCAGCATTTCCTCCGCTATCCTGACCGGCGCGCTCATCGCGCTGGCGCTCGTCGCCCTGTTCTACTGGTACTTCGGCACCGAGCAGGGCTCCGCGCTCCGCGCAACCGGCAGCAACCCCAACATGAGCGCGGCGCAGGGCATCAACGTCAACCGCATGAAGGTGCTCGGCCTGGCTCTCTCCAACGGCATCGTCGCCCTCTCCGGCGGCCTGATGGCTCAGTATCAGGGCTTCGCGGACGTCAACATGGGCCGCGGTGCGATTGTCATCGGCCTTGCCGCCGTCATAATCGGCGAGGTTATTGCCCGCGCGATACTCGGCAAGCATCTGAATTTCTTCGGTACGCTGACCTTTACGGTCATCGGCGGCGTGATATACTACGCGGTCGTCGTTATCGTCCTCTGGCTGCGGCTGAATTCCAACGACCTGAAGCTGTTCACGGCGATAATCGTCGCGGTATTCCTCGCGGTGCCATACCTCCGCGCAAAGCGGCTGAATTCCTTCGGGAGACTGAAAAGAAAGGCGGCGGAGAACGATGCTTGATCTTATAAACGTACGTAAAACCTTCAATAAAGGCACAATAAATCAGCGCGTAGCGCTCGACGGCATTAACCTCCATCTTGAAGACGGCGATTTCGTCACGGTCATCGGCGGCAACGGCGCCGGTAAATCCACCATGCTCAACGCCGTGGCCGGTGTCTGGCCGGTGGATGACGGGCGCATCATCCTCGACGGCGAGGACATCACCGCGCTGCCCGACTACAAGCGCGCAAAGTATATCGGCCGCGTATTCCAGGACCCGATGATGGGCACAGCGCCGAACATGCAGCTTGAGGAAAACCTCGCCCTCGCAATGCGCCGCGGCCAGCGCCGCGGGCTGGGCTGGGGCGTGACCAGAGCGGAGCGCGAGGAGTACCGCGAGAAGCTGCGCGGCCTCGGCCTCGGCCTTGAGGATCGCATGACGGCCAAGGTCGGCCTGCTCTCCGGCGGCCAGCGCCAGGCGCTGACGCTGCTCATGGCGTCTCTGCGCCGCCCGAAGCTGCTGCTGCTCGACGAGCACACCGCGGCGCTCGACCCTGCGACTGCGGCGAAGGTGCTGGAGCTGTCGGATAAGATCGTCGCCGAGAACGGCCTGACCGCGATGATGATAACCCACAACATGAAGGACGCGATAAAGCACGGCAACCGCCTTATTATGATGAATGAGGGGCGGATAATCCTCGATATCAGCGGCGAGGAGAAGCAGAAGCTCACAAAGCGCGACCTCATGGATAAGTTCGCAGAGATCGCGGGAATGCAGGTCGAATCCGATCAGGTCCTGCTGACCAGATAAACAGGATATTTAAAAACCCTCTGTATGTACCGAATCATGAAGTGATAAAATAATGGTAGACACAAAAGTGCCTACCATTATTTTTATGCTAT
>ERZ827490.3005-NODE-3005-length-16492-cov-3.667032_pt1 | contig 16492 bp, 10 predicted proteins | sample MGYA00519770_ERZ827490 | MGnify/ENA primary metagenome ERZ827490 (study PRJEB31778, sample SAMEA3449324) | human gut metagenome | biome: human gut; feature: human-associated habitat; material: faeces | place: United Kingdom | collected 2010/2012 ...
ATCGAAGCTCCGATCAAGCAGATCGCTGAGAACGCTGGCCTGTCCGGCGATGTGGTGATCGACAAGGTTCGCTCCCTGCCTGACGGCCAGGGCCTGAACGCAGCCACCAACGAGTACGAGGACCTGCTGGCCGCAGGCGTCACCGACCCGGTCAAGGTGACTCGTTCCGCTCTGCAGAACGCAGCTTCCATCGCTGGACTGTTCCTGACCACCGAAGCCGTGGTGGCCAACAAGCCGGAACCGCCGGCAGCCGCTCCGGCAGCTGGCGCCGACATGGGCTACTGATCGAAAGACCGGAAGCTTCCATAAGCTCAAATAGCTGATATGAGGCCCGCTTCCCGATGGGGAGCGGGCCTTTGCTTATCTGGAAGGCGCCTTACGCGCGCTTTCTACTGCGCGAACAAACGCGACGCCTGCATTTCGGTCTCCGAATACAACGTGGAGGCCTGCATCAATGCGCGCTGGATTGATTCAAGCGACTGCTCCATCTGCTGCTGCGCGGCACGCCACTGTTCGGCGACCGCTGTGAACTGCGTCGCAGCCCCGCCGCGCCAAACGCTCTGCAGATTGTTGAGATTGCCGTACATGCCCTGCACGGCCTGTCGGATGGATTGGATGGAGGCGTTGACGGCGGCGCTCGAGGACTGAATCTGCTCGCTGTCGACTTGATACTGTGGCATGTGCCGGTCCTTTCAATGATGATTGGTGTGTTTCTCCATGCGATCGCGGTTGGCGCAACCGGACGGTACAGTGGATGCTATGTCATCAGTGAGCGTGTGCAACGAAAAAAACGGAGCTGTGGTCGGAGAACATATGCATTTGGGTTCCGTCGGCGTGTCGCGAAACGGCGGCAGAACGGCAAAAGGTTGGAATATCGCGATTTGCATGTTGCTGGCGAGCGTGCTGGGTTTGTGTTTGATGCTGTGGATAACTCCGCCGGTCCATGCGGATGACAGTGCCGGATTGGGCATTACAGCCACGGACGACATCACCGACACGCAGAATCTGCTTGGTTCGAATGTCTCGGAGATCACGGACGCCATCAACCAGACGAAAAAGGAGACCGGCGTCACCGTCCGTTTGGTGTATCTGGACAGTTTCAACGCCAAGGGCAAGCCGGATAAATGGGTGAGCGCGCTGCTGGAATCGTTGAACCCGAAACCGAATACCGTGATGTTGGCGGTTGCCTCGAATGACGGTAATCTGGTGGTGGCCGTGTCTTCGAACTCGGAGGAATGGCTGAAGAAGAAGTCGACTGTCGACGCGCTGTCCGATGCCGCGCAAAAACCGTTGATGGAAAGCGATCCGGACTGGGCGAAGTCCGCGACCGACATGATGAATCAGATTTCGGTGCAGAAAAAGACCTCGACTTCGTCGCGGACCATATGGATTGGCGTGGGAGGATTCGCCGGCGCGCTGCTGCTTCTGGTGGTGCTTCTGGTGGTGTTCCATATCCTGCGCAAGAAGGGCGTGATCGGGCATCGGCGTAAGGGCCGCCATAGCGGCCGTCATGGTGCGGTCGCCGAACGTATCCAACCGGTCAAAGAGTGGGGCGCCGAATCGGAAAACGAGGATTATGTCAATCCGGATACCGCTTCAACGCAAGATTCAAAATCCGTTCAGGAAACATCCAGTGAAGCGAGCGATGCTTAAGCCATGAGCAAGCCTATTGAAGCATCCATTGTCGTTGTCGATGACGAGCCGTCCATCCGAGAGCTGCTGGTGGCGTCCCTGCATTTCGCCGGTTTCGAAGTGAACACGGCCGCTTCGGGATCCGAAGCCATCGAGGTCATCGAAAGGCTGCAGCCGGATCTGATCGTGCTTGATGTGATGCTTCCGGACATCGATGGGTTCACGGTGACCCGACGCATCAGGCAGGAAGGCATCACCACGCCGGTGCTGTACCTGACCGCTCGCGATGACACCCAAGACAAGGTCATGGGGCTTACCGTGGGAGGCGACGACTATGTGACCAAGCCGTTCAGCCTCGAAGAGGTCGTGGCCCGAATCCGCGCCATCCTGCGTCGCACCCAGCAGCAGGTGGAGGACGATCCGATCATCCGTGTGGGCGATCTCGAAATCAACGAGGACTCGCACGACGTGTCCCGAGCCGGACAGCCAATCGACCTGAGCCCCACCGAATACAAGCTTCTTCGCTACCTCATGGACAATGAAGGCCGCGTGCTGTCCAAGGCGCAGATTCTCGATCACGTGTGGCAATACGATTGGGGCGGGGACGCGGCCATCGTCGAATCGTACATCTCCTATCTTCGCAAGAAGGTCGATGGCATCGTCATCGAGGATGAGAACGGCGACAAGCACAAGGTAACGCCGCTGATCGAAACCAAGCGCGGCATTGGCTATATGATTCGCGCTCCCAAGAACTAGATTCAGCCATGAGCAAGAATCCCAATTCGCCGTCCACGGGCCACGCCTCCAATCCTTCGGCCATTCCGGCCCCCATGCAGCCTCCCCGGTCGCTGCCGAAGCAGAACAAGGTATGGAGCCGTTTCACCCGCAGGATTCAAGCGATTCCGCTGAGCACGAAACTGGTCACCTGCATCATCGTGCTGCTGACCATCGGCACCATCGGCATCTCCTTTTCCATACGTACGTTGGTGGGCAATTATCTGCTGCAGAAGACCGATACGCAGCTGATCAACCAAGCCCAGCTGATTTTCAACAGCATGGACTCGCTCAGCAGCGACACCGGCGATGACGGGCGCAGCCTCATGAACACGTATTACGTGGAGGTGCGCGACAGCGAATACAAAAGCACGGGTGCCGGATCGGTGCCCATGCTCCGTGACGGAGTGGTTTCGGAACCAAGTCTGCCGGCCGACGGCAGCATCGACGGCGTCACTCTTGGACAGCCATTCACGACACGTGCGGTGGTGCACATCACCACAAGCCGCACCCCGGATCATTCCATCATGCAGGCCGCGCAGTCGCCATGGCGTGTTGTCGCGTTGCCTTGGAACGAGAAGACACGGACCGGGCAAGTCAAGGACAGTGGCGTCGTGTTCATCGGCCTGTCGTTGAGCGATCAGATCGACACGGCCAACACATTGACGCGATTCTGCGCGATGGTGGGCATCGCGGTGGTGCTGATCGGCGCGATACTCGGCACCATTCTGGTGCAAAGCACGCTCGCGCCCTTGAAGCGGATTGAAAAGACCGCCGCGAAAATCGCCGCGGGAGATCTCAGCCAACGTGTGCCAGACCTGCCGGAAAGCACGGAGGTCGGCTCTCTGTCCATGTCGCTGAACACCATGCTGACACGCATCGAGGAGAGCTTCCACGCGCAGGAAGAGACCACCGAAAAAATGAAGCGGTTCGTCTCGGACGCCAGTCACGAATTGCGTACGCCGCTCGCCGCCATTCACGGGTACGCCGAGCTGTACAAAATGCAGCGCGACATGCCTGGGGCTTTGGAGAGGGCTGATGAATCCATCGAACATATCGAGGCATCCAGCGCGCGTATGACGGTTCTGGTGGAGGACCTGCTGTCTTTGGCTCGTTTGGACGAAGGACGTGGCATCGACATCACGCAGCAGGTGAAACTGACCTTCGTGGTGCGCGACGCAGCCGATGACCTGCATGCGCTCGACCCCGACCGCGGCATTTCCTGCGGACAGGTCGTGCTCCAACCAAGTACCGATATGGATCATCCCGCCCAATTCGCCTTCCAAAATGGCCAGATGCCCCAGATTGAGTTGAAGGGTGATGCTTCGAGACTGCGTCAAGTGGTCACCAACATCGTGGGCAATATCCACCGGTATACGCCGGCGGACTCGCCTGTGGAGATCTCCATGGGTGTGCTCCCCGCGTCGATCAGTCCCGAATCCCTATCCCGTATGCCGTCCAACGAGCAGTCGCTGCGCCATCTGGTCGAAGCCATCGAAGTGGGGCAGTCCATGCAAGTGGGTATGAACTACGCGATTGTGCGATTCAGCGACCACGGTCCCGGCGTGCCGCCGGAGGCACGGTCGAAGATCTTCGAACGTTTCTACACCGCCGACCCGTCGCGTGCGCGTCAGAAGGGCGGTACGGGACTCGGCATGGCAATCGCGCAATCCGTGGTCAAGGCGCATCATGGATTCATCTGCGCATCCGGCAGCGAAGGAACGGGACTGACCCTGACGGTGGTGCTGCCGATCGCCCCGGTCGAACCCAAGCCGCAGCCGATTACGGCGAGCGAGAATCGAAAAAACGAAAAAAAGAATCGCAAATCAAAGAAATAACGCTCTTTTCCGTCGGGAAAGCAGACGCTATCGGCGCGGAAGGATGGGTGCGGCCCACCTCTTGCGCTAAACTGTATCTTTGGTTTGAAAATGGGCGAATGGTTTTACCTATTCGCGTGAAGGTATCTGATCAGCAAAATGTGAGGTGACAATGCCGAGCGGACGTGTTCGTTGGTTTGATGCGAACAAAGGCTATGGTTTCATTCAGACGGGTGAGAGCACGGATGATGTGTTCCTGCCCGCTGCCGCCCTTCCCGAGGGCGTGAAGACGCTGCGTAAGGGCGCCAAGGTCGAGTATTCCGTCATTGATGGTCGTCGTGGGCCGCAGGCGATGGGAGTGACGCTGGTTGCCTCGGCCCCGTCGCTGGTTAAAGCCACCCGTCCGAAGCCGGACGATATGGCCGCCATCGTGGAGGATCTGATCAAGCTGCTTGACTCCGCGGGCAATCAGCTTCGTCGACATCGCTATCCTTCACCGGCTGAAAGCAAGAAGCTCGCCACGCTTCTGCGCGCGGTCGCCGACAATTTCGACGTACAGGAATAGAGTTTCATGTCCGATACCACAATGGATCTCAAGGCAATCGCCCAAGCGGTCGCTGTCACAGTGTCCGACGAGGACGGTCAGGTCGGCGACTTCGTGGAAGCCATCGACCTGGGAGACAACGTCACCGATTTCCGCTTCGAATCCCGAGTACGCGGCTACGAAGGCTGGCAATGGTCGGTCACGTTATACCATGATGTCGAACTGGACCATTGGACGGTCAACGAATCATCCCTGGTCCCGACCGACAAGGCCCTGCGTCCGCCAAAATGGATTCCTTGGAAGGACCGTCTCGAGCCGGGCGATTTGGCGGTGACCGATTCAATCGGCACCGATCCCGATGACCCCCGCATGGAAGAGGGCTTCCGCAAGACGCAGGATGCCGAGACATCGGACGATACGGACGACAAACCGTCAGTCGCGGATGAAACCGTACAGGAACCGGCGATGGATGGAAACGCTTCGGATGAGTCTGAGAAGACGGACGTTTCGGAGGATTCCGAACAGCCTGTGACGTCCGAAGAGGATGTCGAAGAGGCGGTCGAGGAATTCGACCTGTCCCGCAGGCACGTGTTGACTCCGCTTGGCCGGTCGCAGACCGCAAAACGTTGGTACGAAGGCCCACATGGGCCAAAATCGCTATCCACCAAGACGGCCGACGGCAATCCTTGCTCCACATGCGGATTCTTCATTCCGCTGAAGGGTGAGTTGAACCTGCTGTTCGGCGTGTGCGCCAACAAGTGGAGCCCGGATGACGGCAGGGTCGTGTCCATCGATCATGGCTGCGGAGAGCATTCCGAAATCGATCCACCGGAGCCGTCGCATCTGTGGGTGCAGTCGAAGCCGGCGTTCGACGACATGCATATCGATATCATCGCCCAGGCGCCGCGTGACGAGCGGGGCTCCGTGGAGCTGATCGAACAGCTTTCGTCCGATGACGACCATAATCCGAATGAGGATGAGGAAGGTTCGGACGCGGACATCGAAGCCAACACCATCGATGACGACGCCAGCCAAGAGGATGTGCTTGAGCATGTGGCCTCCGACGATGCGCCTGAAGTAGAGACCACCGTCACCGTGGTCGACGAGAATAAGCCGGAAACGTCGGACGATACCGAATCGGCTGATACGGCTGAGCCGACTGAATCGGACGAGCCAGTCGAACAGGCTGAACAGGTTGATTCCGCCGATTCTGTCAATTCCGCCGAGTCGGTCGAGCCGGTTGAACAGATGGATGAGACGGTAGTTGAGCCGACTGCTGAAACCACCGGGCAAACGGAAAACAAATCGATGGAAGACGAATCGGCGGAAGCTGAGTCAACAGAAGCCGAATCGGCGGCGGCTGAAACAACGGAAAGCGAAATGACGGAAGCTGATTCGTCGGCCCAAGCCGAATCCGACGAATAATCGTCATCGTATATGAGAGGGCCACGTACCTGAATGTGTACGTGGCCCTCTCATATCTTGTTTTCTTTTTATGCGGTCAGTGCACGACGGTGACGGTGCAGTCTGCGAAGTTGATGATTTGCTTGGAAACCGATCCAAGGAAATGCGCGTCCAGACCGGACAAGCCGCGCGAACCGACCACTAGATGACGTGCGTAGCGGGAAGCCGCGATAAGCCCCTTCGAGGCGGGAATATGGAAAGCGTGCGATTCGATTTGGAAATCGTCGGGAATGTTCGCTGATGAAACCTGAACCGAATCGAGCAATTCATCAAGCATGCGTTCCGCCTGCGCCTGGCCGACGGAGATGGGAGCGACGGCGTTCTCATACCCTTTGACCACGCCCAAATCTTTCAGCTGCCAGCAGAACATGACCTGCAGGGGAGCGTGATGCAGGGCCGCGAAATCGATGGCGAAACGCAAAGCGTGTTTGGAGGTCTCCGAACCATCAACGCCTACAACCACCGGACGCTGGTTCCGAGGCAGGGGAGAACCCGGCATCGTGTAGGAGACCGTTTCCTCGGTCGGCGTAAGTGCATTGGCGATGGCGTCCTGCACAGATGCCTCTTCATCATCGAGGATACGCACCACGGTGACGGGCACCTTCGCCTCCTCTGCAAGAGAAGCGGAAAGCGATCCCAGAAACCATCGTGCCACGCGTCCAAGCGAACGACGTCCGACGACAATCTGTTGGGCGTCCTTGCCGATTTCCAGAAGCGCTGCCGTTCCGGTGGCTTTGACGGAGGTGAGTTTGACGCGGTTCTCGTCAATCGTCATGCCTTGCGAGGCCTGGGCCACCCATTCGCGCAGCCGACGGGCGATATCATGACGCATCTGCGCCCATTGCTCCTCATCTTCCGGCTGGGATCCCATATCCCATGAATGGGTCCATGCGTAGACCGCATTCACCTGCTGTCCGGTCAGCGATGCTTCGCCAAGAGCCCAACGCAGGGCTGCGAAGGATTCATCGGACCCGTCGACGCCGACGACGATGTCGCCTCGGCGGGAATCCATCACATCATTCGATTGCAGGATGGTGTCGCTCATTTGGTGACCTCCTTGGTCGTTGCCATAAGTCAAGCATATCCGTTCCTTTGCGTCCATAGCGCAATTTACGCGCCGGCGGAATAAACGTCACCGCGAATCGGTAGAGTGTTGAAGGACTAACAAGAGTGGAAGGACAAGCATGTTCGAACGGTTTACCGACCGTGCGCGACGCGTGATTGTGTTGGCGCAGGAAGAAGCTCGGACCCTCCAGCACAACTACATCGGCACCGAGCATCTGCTGCTGGGCCTGATTCGTGAGGGTGAAGGCGTTGCCGCCAAGGCATTGGCCTCGAAGGGCGTGACCTTGGACGACACCCGCAAGCAGGTCGAAGAGATGATCGGCAAGGGAAATGCGTCGCCGAACGGCCACATTCCCTTCACCCCGCATGCCAGGCAGGTGTTGGAGCTGTCGCTACGTGAGGCGTTGCAGCTGGGGCACAGCTATATCGGCACCGAGCATATCCTGCTCGGTCTGATTCATGAGGGCGAAGGCGTCGGCACACAGGTGCTGATCAAGATGGATGTCAACCTTGGCGAACTGCGTAGCGCCACCATCGATCTGATCCGAGGCAATTCCAGCGACGGCAAGAACGATGGCAAGGGCGAACTCGCCAATGCCGGTGGCGTGCAGGACCGTCGCAATCAGACCGGTTCCGCGATTCTCGACCAGTTCGGCCGCAACCTTACGGCTGAGGCTGCCGCTGGGAAGCTCGATCCGGTAATCGGACGATCCAACGAGATCGAGCGTGTGATGGTGGTGTTGAGCCGCCGCACCAAGAACAACCCGGTGCTGATCGGCGAGCCTGGCGTAGGCAAGACCGCGGTGGTCGAAGGACTCGCGCAGAAGATCAACGCCGGTGATGTGCCGGAAACGCTGAAAGGCAAGCAGGTCTACTCCTTGGACCTCGGTTCCATGGTTGCTGGTTCCCGCTACCGTGGCGATTTCGAGGAACGCCTGAAGAAGGTTTTGAAGGAGATCAAGACCCGCGGCGACATCGTGCTGTTCATCGATGAGATTCACACCATCGTGGGCGCAGGCTCCGCGGATGGCGCCTTGGGCGCTTCCGATATGTTGAAGCCGATGCTGGCCCGTGGCGAACTGCAGACCATCGGCGCGACCACCACCGACGAGTACCGCAAGTACATCGAGAAGGATGCCGCGCTGGAACGTCGTTTCCAGCCGATCCAGGTGCACGAGCCGACCATCGCCGAGACCATTGAGATTCTGAAGGGCTTGCGTGAGCGTTACGAGAACCACCATCATGTGACGATCACCGATGGTGCGCTGCAGGCCGCGGCGGAACTTTCCAGCCGCTACATTCAGGACCGCCACCTGCCCGACAAGGCCATCGATCTGATCGATGAGGCCGGCGCCCGACTGCGTATCCGCAGGCTCACCGCTCCGCCGGAGCTCAAGGAATTGGACGCCAAGGCTGCCAAGCTGGCCGAGGAGAAGGACCAGGCCATCAAGGACCAGGACTTTGAGAAGGCCGCCGAGCTGCGTGACAAGCAGGAGAAGATCGAGTCCGAGCGCAAGGAGAAGGAATCCGCTTGGCGTGAGGGCGAGTCCGATGTGAAGATGGTGGTGGATGAGGACGTCATCGCTGAGGTGATTTCCCAGACCACCGGCATTCCGGTGTTCAAGCTCACCCAGGCCGAGTCCAAGAAGCTCATGGGCATGGAGAGTGAACTGCACAAGCGCATCATCGGTCAGGATGAGGCTGTGTCCGCATTGAGCCGTTCCATCCGTCGCGCACGCGTCGGATTGAAGGATCCGAAGCGTCCGGCTGGTTCGTTCATCTTCGCTGGCCCGACCGGCGTTGGTAAGACCGAGCTGGCCAAGGCTCTCGCCGAATTCCTGTTCGACGATGAGGATGCGCTGATCCGCGTGGACATGTCGGAATTCTCCGAAAAGTACGCCGCGTCGCGCCTGTTCGGTGCGCCTCCGGGATACGTCGGCTACGAAGAAGGCGGCGAACTTACCGAAAAGGTGCGTCGCAAGCCGTTCTCCGTGGTGTTGTTCGACGAAATCGAAAAAGCCCATCCGGACATTTTCAACACGCTGTTGCAGGTGCTGGACGATGGCCATCTGACCGATGGCCAGGGACGCAAGGTGGACTTCAAGAACACCATCATCATCCTGACCACCAACCTCGGCACTCGTGACATCGCCAAGGCCGCCAACACCGGTTTCAACCTGGGCACGAACACCGAATCGAGCTACCAGCGCATGAAGGAACAGGTCTCCGCCGAACTCAAGCAGCAGTTCCGTCCGGAGTTCCTGAACCGTCTGGATGACATCATCGTGTTCAAGCAGCTCACCGAACCGCAGGTGCGTCAGATCGTCGACTTGGATGTCAAGCAGCTCAACGACCGTCTGTTCGACCGTCACATGTCGCTCGAACTGACCGACGCGGCCAAGGATCTGCTCGCACAGAAGGGCTTCGACCCGCTGCTGGGCGCCCGTCCGCTGCGTCGCGTGATTCAGCGCGACATCGAGGACGCCATTTCGGAGAAGATCCTGATGGGCGACCTCGAAGATGGCCAGCGCGTGAAGGTGGACGCCGAAGGCGAAGGCATTCTGGGTGAGTTCACGTTCACCGGCGAGGCCTTCGAAGAGCCGAACCAGAAGGATAATCCGGCGGAGGCGACCGAAACGGCCGCTGAAACCGATGCCGCCACTGAACCGACGGCATCGACGGAACCGGCTGATTCCGCGCAGTCGCAGAACTGATTTCCAACGTTGCCGGGGTAAGAACCCCGGCAACGCGTATGCAAAAAGACCGGTGGGTTTCATGATGGAATGTCATGAAACCCACCGGTCTTTTTTACATATGCCTATTCGTCCAGCTATTCGTTCAGCTGGACGGTTGTGGTTCCGCCACTTCCAAGCGGAACCACAACCGTATCGCTCTATGGGAGCGTCATTACTTGATGGCGTTCAGCCACTGCTCCTTGGTGGCCTTCTCCGCCTCAAGCTTGGCCTTCTTCTTCGGATCGGACTCAGCGGCGATCTGGGCGTCAAGTTCGGCGAGCTGTGCGTTGAGCTGCTCCTCGAAGGAGGACTTACGGGCGTCGGCTTCCGGATCGGACTGCTTCCAGGCGGCATCCTCAACAGCCTTGATCTGCTTGTCGACAGCATCAAGACGGCTTTCGATGCGGTGCATGTCATCGCGCGGAACGTAGCCGATCTGATCCCATTCCTCCTGAATGGCGGCCAATGCCTGGCGAGCCTGCTTGGCGGCCTTCTCATCCTTGACCGGCACCAAAGCCTCAGCCTTGGTCAGCAGTTCTTCCTTCTTGGCGAGATTTTCCTTTTCGGACGAGCTAATCTGCTCGCGATCGGCCTGACGGGCGTTGAAGAACGTGTCCGCCGCAGCACGGAAACGTGCCCACAGCGCGTCATCATCACGACGGCCCGCACGACCGGCCTTCTTCCAACGATCCATCAGCTCGTTGAACTTGCGGGAGGTTTCCACCCAAGCGGTGGAATCCTTGATCTCCTCGGCTTCGGCGATGATGGCCTCCTTCGCGGCCTTGGCGTTGCTGCGCTCCTCATCGCGGCCCTGGGCCCACTTGCGGCGGGCGCTGTTGAACGTAGTGCGGGCGGAGGAGAAACGGGACCACAGGGCGTCGGCGTCGGCCTTGTCGAGACGGACGCTATTGTGCTGGTGATCCTGCCACTGCTGGAACAGCGAACGGAACTTGTCCGCGGTGGAACGCCAGTTGGTGTTGTCGCCCAGGGAATTGGCCAGAGCCTCGGCCTTCTCCACAATCGCGGTACGTTCGGCCAGCGCCTTGGCGACGGCGGCCTTGTGAGCCTCGCTCAGCTCGGCCTTCTTGGCCGCTCCGGCCTCCTTCAGTGCTTCGAACTGGGACTTGAGCGCCTCAATATCTCCGACGACGGCCGGCTGCTCGATTTCGGCGGAAAGCGTCTTGATGGACTCGTCGATCTCACGGTTCTTCACATTGCTGGACTTGAGCCTGTTGGCGAACAGGTCGAGCTTTGCCTTCAGATCGAGATAGCGACGGGCATACAGTGCCAGGGCCTCTTCCTTGGAAGCGTCCGGAAACTGTCCGACCTCGCGTTCTCCCTCGCCTTCCTTCACGAACACGGTGCCGTCATCGGCGACACGGCCGAACGCTTCGGTGGCCTTGATATCGGCTTCGGAGAATCCGGTGGAGGTTGCAGGACACTGCGGAGCCTTCTTGGCGAAGGCCGCGGGGCTCGGCGCATGCGGCTTCATGGCCGCTGGGCTCGGGACGGCCGGTTTGCTGGCCTGGGTTGCGGGCGTCGCTGCCTGCTCGTTGGTTTCAGTGGTGTTCTCGGACGCGGTGACATTCTCGTCGGCCATGGCCAGCTCCTTACGTAAGCTTCATGTAGTGCAGAGGTGACGGTCCGTGACGTGCGCTTCCACACCTTGAAAAACGCGCGGCATTTTCCGTAACCTCATTTATTATAGAGAACCGTGGCTAAAGGTGCATCTATTTCAGGATTTCCAGAGTGGCTCCCCTCTGAACGTGTTGTGGAGCAGCGTGTCATCGACACGCTCCGTAATGTATTCGAGCTCAATGGCTTCATAGGCATTGAAACCCGTGCTGTTGAGCAGGGTTCCAGCCTGCTCAAGAAAGGCGAGACCAGCAAGGAGATTTACCTGCTGAGCCGTCTTCAGGAAGTCGGACACGAGTCCGACACTCCGATTGAGGATCGTCTTGGTCTGCACTTCGATCTGACCGTTCCGCTGAGCCGTTATGTCGTCGAACATTCCGGCGATCTGGCGTTCCCGTTCAAACGTTGGCAGATTCAGAAGGTCTGGCGTGGCGAACGCCCGCAGGAAGGACGTTTCCGCGAGTTCGTGCAGGCCGACATCGACGTGATCGGCAATGGCGATCTGCCCGACCATTACGAGGTCGAATTGCCGTTGGTCATGGTGTCCGCATTGGAACGTCTGCGCGAGTTCGGTCTGCCGAAGGCCACCGTGCATGCGAACAACCGCAAACTCTCCGAAGGCTTCTACCGTGGTTTGGGCCTTACGGATATCGAAGGCGTGCTGCGTGAGATCGACAAGCTCGACAAGATCGGCGCCGATGAGGTGGCCAAGCTGCTCGTCGAAGGCTGCGGCGCCGACGAAGCCCAGGCCCGTGCCTGCCTCGAACTGGCCGAGCTGACCGCTGCCGACGGCAAGGAACTGTCCGACAAGTTCGACGCATTGTGCGCCAAGCATGACATCGCGTCTGATTCCGACGCCTACGTGTTGGCACGCCAGGGACTCGACACGCTGGCGATGATCGTCGACGAGGCCGCGCGCATCCGTCCGGGCTCCGTGATCGCCGATCTGAAAATCGCCCGTGGTCTTGATTACTACACCGGTTCCGTGTACGAGACGTTCCTCGACGGCGCCGCCGCTTTGGGCTCCATCTGCTCCGGCGGCCGTTACGACAACCTCGCATCGCAGGGCAACAAGAAGTACCCGGGCGTGGGCCTGTCCATCGGCCTGTCCCGCCTGGTCTCCTACATGCTGCACACCGCAGGCGCGCACGCCAACCGTGTGTCTCCGGCATCCGTGCTCGTGGCGGTATGGAACGAAGCCGACCGCTCCGCGTCCAACCTGATCGCCAACCAGCTGCGCTCCCGTGGCATCGCGGCGGACGTGGCGCCGACCGCGGCCAAGCTCGGCAAGCAGATCAAATATGCAGACAAGCTCGGCATCCCGTACGTCTGGTTCCCGGCCGACGCCTCCGAAGAGGGCACCCAGGACGAAGTCAAGAACATCATCACAGGAGACCAGCAGCCGGCTGACGCACAGTCGTGGGAGCCGGATACTGTGTATGCCCAGCAAACCGTTACCGTTGAAGCCTGAAATCGCAAGACTTCGCAACATACAAGAGGATAAGGAATAGGGGAAGCATGAGCCAGACGGCTTACAGAACACACCATGCAACCGAAGTGACCGAACAGCTCGTCGGTCAGAAGGTGACGCTCGCCGGTTGGGTCGATCGTCGCCGCGACCACGGTGGCGTGGCCTTCATCGATCTTCGCGACAACACCGGACTGGTGCAGGTCGTCATCTATGACGAGGAGATGGCCCGTCCGCTGCGCTCCGAATTCGTGATCCAGGTCGTCGGCGAGGTTCGTCTGCGTCCGGACGGCAACGAGAACGAGCATCTGGCCACCGGTAAGATCGAAGTCGTGGCCGAAAGCATCGAAGTGCTGGCCAAGTCCGATGCTCTGCCGTTCCAGGTCTCCACCGCACTCGAGAACGAGTCCGAAAACAAGCTGCCGGGCGAGGACGTGCGTTTGAAGTACCGTTACCTCGACCTGCGTCGTCCGTCCATGCAGCGCAACCTGAAGCTGCGCGCCCAGATGTCGAAGGCCGCACGACACGCGCTTGAGGAAATGGGCTTCGAGGAGATTGAAACCCCGACCATGATCAAGTCCACGCCGGAAGGCGCCCGTGACTTCGTCGTGCCGGCCCGTCTGGTGCCGGGTTCCTGGTACGCGCTGCCGCAGTCCCCGCAGCTGCTCAAGCAGCTGCTCATGGTCTCCGGCGTCGAACGCTACTACCAGCTGGCCCGCTGCTATCGTGACGAGGACTTCCGCGCCGACCGCCAGCCGGAATTCACCCAGCTCGACATGGAGATGGCCTTCGTGGACCAGGAGGACGTGATGGCCATGGCCGAAAAGGTCATCGCCGCCATCTGGAAGTCCGCCGGCTACGACATCAAGCTGCCGATTCAGCGCATCACCTGGCAGGACGCCATGGACAAGTACGGTTCCGACAAGCCGGATCTGCGTTTCGGCAATCCGCTGATCGAACTGACCGATTACTTCAAGAACACGCCGTTCCGCGTGTTCCAGGCCCCATACGTCGGCGCGGTGCTCTTTAAGGGTGGCGCGGCCACGCCTCGCCGTCAGTTCGACGCATGGCAGGATTGGGCCAAGCAGCGTGGCGCCAAGGGCCTCGCCTATGTGGTGTTCGCCGAGAACGGCGAACTCAAGGGCCCCGTCGCCAAGAACCTGTCCGAAGAGGAACGCAACGGTCTGAAGGAAGCCGTCGGCGCCGAAGACGGCGACGCCGTGTTCTTCGCAGCCGGTCGCCGCACCTCCTCCCAGGAACTGCTGGGCGCCGTGCGTGTCGAGCTTGCCCGCCGCGCGGGCCTGCTCAAGCCCGACGATTTCGCCTTCACTTGGGTTGTGGACTTCCCGCTGTTCAAGCCGACCGATGACCCGGACGACGACGATGTGGCAGTCGGCCACTCCAAGTGGACCTCCATGCATCACCCGTTCACCATGCCGTCCAAGGATTGGATCGACAAGTTCGACAAGGATCCGGAACACGCCATGTCCGATTCCTACGACATCGTGTGCAACGGCAACGAAATGGGCGGCGGCTCCGTGCGTATCCACCGCGACGACATTCAGGACCGTGTGCTTGACGTGCTTGGCATCACGCCGGAAGAGGCCGCAGACAAGTTCGGCTTCCTGCTTGAGGCATTCAAGTACGGCGCTCCGCCTCACGCCGGCATCGCTCTCGGCTGGGACCGTACCGCCGCAATTCTGGCTGGCGCCGACTCCATCCGCGACGTCATCGCCTTCCCGAAGGCTGGCGGCGGCCGCGATCCGCTGACCGGCGCTCCGGCTCCGATCTCCGCTGAGCAGCGCGCCGAGACCGGTGTCGATTACGATCCGGATGAGGACGAGGACTGATACGGTTTCGCCCATAGATGAATGAAAAATGTCCGAACATCAATGATGCTCGGACATTTTTTATTATTCGCGTTGTCTATTTTCCGTCGCTGTCATTACAGTGGAGCGTGTTTGATTATCCGGCAACCAGAAAGGGTTGAAGCGCGGTATGAAATCGAAAACACAGGACAAGAAGCGACTGAACGCGGTCGGCATGCGCATATGCGCGCTGTTCGCCGTGCTCGCCGTGGTCTTTGCGGCATTCATGACGACCGTTCCGCATGCGCTCGCCTCCGAAACTGGCAATCCGGCCTCGGTCAAGGGCAAGACATATAAAATCGGCACCGACACCACGTTCGCACCGTTCGAATACCGTGAGAACGGCAAGATGACCGGCATCGACATGGAGCTAATCCGAGGCATCGCCAAGGAAGAGGGCTTTAAGGTCGAGATACAGTCGCTGGGATTCAACGCCGCGTTGCAGGCCCTAAGCTCCAACCAGGTGGACGTCGTCATAGCCGGCATGTCCATCACTGACGAGCGTAAAGCCTCCTATGATTTCTCGAATCCGTATTTCCAATCCGGCATCCAGATGGCCGTCGCGGCCAACAACGACGACGTCACCGGCTATAAGGACCTCAAAGGCCGGACGGTTGTGGCGAAAACCGGCTCGGAGGGCGAATCGTACGCCAAACAGCATGCCGACAAGTACGGTTACAAGGTGACTTCCGTCGACCAATCCTCAACCATGTACGAGATGGTCAAATCCGGCAATGCCGTCGCGGTGTTCGACGATTATCCGGTACTGGCATATGGCGTATCGCAGAACAACGGTCTGAAAATCGTGACTCCGAAGGTGCCGCACGGCGAATACGGCATGGCCGTGAACAAAGGCATGAACGCAGATTTGCTGGCCGCCATCAACGATGGATTGAACAAGATGATCGCTTCGGGAGAATACGAGCGAATCGTCGCACAATATCTTGGCAAGCAAGGCGCGAAAGAGCAGGCCAAATCGATTTCCGGCATGATCACCGACAATGGCGACGACAGCGCCGAACAACAGAAGGTCGGTTTCCTCGGACTGGTCAAACAGTCGATGCCGGCATTGCTGACGGGCTTGAGGAACACGCTGCTGATCACGTTGCTTTCCTTCGCGATCGCATTGGTGCTCGGCGTCGCGTTCGGCCTGATGAAGGTTTCGGAAAGCAAAATCGCCGCAGGATTGGCCAATGTGTACATCGCGGTGTTCCGCGGCACCCCGATCCTGGTGTGGGCGTTCTTCTTCTACTTCGGCGTGCCCCAGCTCATCGGACATAGCGTGAACATCTGGGTCGCCGGCGCATTGACCTTGTCGCTCAACTCCGGCGCGTACCTGGCGGAAATCGTGCGTGGCGCAGTCCAATCGGTCGATTCCGGACAGATGGAGGGCGCACGTTCGCTGGGACTCAACCACAGGCAGGCCATGCGCCGAGTGATTCTGCCGCAGGCCAGCAAAATCGCCATGCCTTCGATCATCAACCAGCTGG
>ERZ827490.3006-NODE-3006-length-16483-cov-2.979243_pt1 | contig 16483 bp, 22 predicted proteins | sample MGYA00519770_ERZ827490 | MGnify/ENA primary metagenome ERZ827490 (study PRJEB31778, sample SAMEA3449324) | human gut metagenome | biome: human gut; feature: human-associated habitat; material: faeces | place: United Kingdom | collected 2010/2012 ...
TGATGAAAGTCATAAAAAGACTAAACCTGACTATATTGAAAATATTGGTGTTGTAACTGGGGCACAGGCTGCTGCCTTACAAGACGTATTATCAACCATTCAAAGACGTTGGCCGATGATGAAGGTCACTTTATATCCTAGTTTAGTGCAAGGTAGTTTTGCACCTAAAAGTTTGATTCAATCCTTGAAAGAGGCTGATACACATAATCATGATGCCTTATTGATTGTTCGTGGTGGAGGAAGCTTTGAAGATTTGTTCTGTTTTAATGATGTCCAGCTTGTAAAGACGATTTACAGTTTAAATACATATATTGTCAGTGGTGTAGGTCATGAAGTGGATACAACATTATGTGATCTTGTCTGTGATCATCGAAGTGTTACCCCTACAGCAGCTGCACAATGGGTGACTTTGGATCAATATGAAGTGATGACTCAAATTTTAAAGGATACAGAATTGTTGAGGCAAAACATGTCTATGATTTTAAATCACAACAAGTTAAAACTGGATTCGTATAAGAATCATCCGTATTTGAAGGACCCAAAATCTTTTATTATAGAAAAACAATTAAAACTAGATGGCTACAATACACAATTTGAACATATACTAGAGATAGAGCTGCAAAAGAAAAATGTCATCAAGAATTATACGCAACAGATGCATTTGCGTATGATGAATGTAGTAAAGGTACAAGAAAATAAACTTTCTATGGTGCCTGAAAAATTAAGATCGAATATGCAAGTTTTACTACAAAATTCTAGACATTCTTTACAAAAAAATTGTGCTTTATTGGATGCCTATTCACCTTTAAAGGTACTTTCTCGTGGTTATAGTATCTCAAAGATTGAAGATAAAGTTATTAAGAATGTCAAAGATGTCGCAAGTGATGATATAATGGTGACAAGAGTAAATGATGGTGTGATCACTTCATGTGTTGTATCCACTAAGGAGGAATAAAATGGCCGCTAAACAAATGAAATTTCAAGAGGCGATGAAACGATTGGATGAAATCGTGACTTTGTTAAATAATAATGAATTGGAGCTTGAAGAGGCCATGTCATTATTTGAGGAAGGCTTGAAATTGAGTGCGCAATGCGAAAAACAATTAAAAAAATTTGAAACAAAAATGGATCAGTTGATGGAGGTGAATCAAGATGATGGTGAATAAAGAATTTGAAGATTATTTATTGATGCGAGTACATGAAAATGATGATAGTCGTACAAAAGATGCGATGGCCTATTCATTGATGAATGGGGGTAAGCGTGTACGTCCTACCTTGCTGTTTTCTGTACTAGAAGGCTATGGAATCGATGCTAGAGTTGGTTATCCTTGTGCTTGTGCCATTGAAATGATTCATACATATTCATTGATTCATGATGATCTTCCAGCCATGGATAATGATGATTTGCGTCGTGGTAAACCAAGTTGTCATAAAGCTTATGATGAGGCAACTGCTATTCTTGCAGGCGATGGACTATTGACGAAGGCATTTGAAGTTGCATTGGATAGTGAATGTAGTGCTGAACAAAAAGTGGCTTTAGTAAAGGCTCTTTCTTGGTATTCCGGGATTGATGGCATGATTTATGGACAAACTTTAGATTTACAGTCTGAAAATGATCTAAATCCAACACTTGCACTTTTACAGGAAATTGATCACTACAAGACTAGCAAATTATTAACATTACCATTGGTTTGTGGATGTATCTTAGCGAATAAATTCGATGATGTGGAACACTTCCGTAAGATAGGTCTTGTCTTAGGTCTAGAATTCCAGATGCAGGATGATATTTTAGATGTTACGGGTAGTGAAGAAGTTGTTGGAAAATCATTAAGTGATGAAGATAATCATAAAGTCACAGCTGTATCTTTATTAGGACTTCAAGGTGCTAGGGATATGGTCGCAAGCTATGATGAAACAATTCGTAAAGAATTGGGATATGTGAGCTGTGATGTGACTTCACTGTCAAAAGTATTGGATACTTTATTAAAGCGTACATATTAATATATGGAATTTCTTTGAAAAAAGGGGTATATTAATAATAGCTAAAACTAGTCTTTAGCGGACTAGTTTTTTTAACGAGGGTTATAAAATGAGAAAGATTAGTCAAGTGTATGACATTGAGTCACCTAGTCAAATCAAAGATATGTCAATCGATGAGCTTACACAATTGTGCAGTGATATTCGAACCTTTTTAATCGAGTCGATCTCGAAAACAGGCGGGCATTTATCAAGTAATCTTGGAATCGTCGAAGTCACAGTTGCGATGCACTATGTCTTTGATTCACCAAAAGATAAAATGATTTTTGATGTAGGACATCAATGTTACACACATAAAATATTAACAGGCAGGTCCATTCAATTTGCGACATTACGTAAAAAAGGTGGGCTTTCCGGATATCAAAAGCGAAGTGAAAGTAAGTATGATTGTTGGGAAGCAGGACACTCTTCTACTTCTTTATCTGCCGCCCTAGGCTATGCGATTGCACGTGATTTAATGCACGAGGATTATCAAGTTATTGCCGTAATTGGAGATGGCTCATTAACGGGTGGTATGGCACTTGAGGCTTTAAATGATATTGGTTCTAAACAAAAGAAAATGGTCATCATCTTTAACGATAATAATATGTCGATTTCAAAAAATTATAGTGGTGTTGAAAAACGAATTACAGATATGCGTGCTTCTCACTTATATATCGATTTAAAACATGATGTAAAAAATAACTTAAAATCCAATAAATTAGGAGCTAACGAATTAAATACATTGTCACATTTCCGTGATAAGATCAAAGATGAAGTGATCGATGCCCCATTATTTAAGGAGTTTAACTTAGATTATATGGGTCCTGTCGATGGTCATGATATCGCAAGTCTGATCAAAGTTTTGCAGGCTACCAAAGAACATGATGGTCCAATTGTCATACATGTTTTAACGCAAAAAGGAAAAGGCTATAAATTTGCAGAACAAGACAAGGTTGGTAAGTGGCATGGAGTAAGTCCGTTTGATGTCGTAACGGGAAAATCTTTGAGTTTACTTCCACCAAATGAAATTTCCTGGTCACAGGTGATCTCAAATACGGTTATGGATCTTGCAGAAAAAGATAAAAGTATTGTCGCAATCACACCCGCTATGGCGCAGGGTAGTAAATTATTAGAGTTTCAAAAACGCTATCCAGATCGATTCTTTGATTGTGGAATTGCAGAGCAGCATGCCGTGACAATGGCTTGTGCTATGGCTTTAGGTGGACTAAAACCCTTTGTGAGTATTTATTCGTCTTTCCTTCAAAGAGCTTATGATCAAGTGAATCATGATATGGCTAGAATGAATGTACCTGTTGTGATTGGAATCGATCGTTGTGGTTTAGTAGGAGATGATGGTGAAACGCATCAAGGTGTCTTTGATATAGCGATGCTTAGAAGTATACCAAATCTTGTCTTATCTCAGCCTAAAGATGCCAAAGAAGCACAGAATATGATTTATACAGCCTTTGCCTCTAAGAAGCCATTTTGTGTGCGTTATCCTAGAGGAAATGTAAGGTACGCAAAAAACAAGTCGTACTCATTGATTCCAATTGGTACTTGGGAAAAATTTGTGGTTGGAACCCCAACGCAAATTGTGATCACGTATGGACCAGATGTGGATCATGTGATCAATAAGTCAAGAGAAAATCAGATTGGCTTACTTGTTGTCAATGCACGTTTCTTTAAACCAATCGATGAAGTTATGATGAAAGATTTATTAAAATTAAATCTTCCTATTACAGTTTATGAAACGGATATTAAGATGGGTGGCTTATCGAGTGCTATTTTAGAATACATGAATACATTGGATGAAAAGATTCATGTATTAGGTATTGATGATCATTATGTATGTCATGGTTCAGTTCGATCTTTACGTATTCAAGAAGGTATTAGCACAGAATGTTTATTTGAGGAATTAGAAAAACATGGATAAGATTCGTTTAGATAAAGCATTACTTAATCAGATATCGTCTCGTGCAAAAGCACAGGATATGATCAAAGATGGTAAAATAAGTGTCAATGGAAGAGTCATCACAAAGGCTAGTTTTTTAGTTGGGGATGAAGATGATATTATCGTAACACATACAGAAGATGAATTTGTATCTCGTGGTGCCTTTAAGCTAAAGGGTTGTTTAGATAAGTATAATGTGAATGTTCAAAATCAGGTTGTATTAGATATTGGAGCGAGTACAGGTGGATTTACAGATGTATGCCTTCGGTATGGAGCTAAAAAAGTATATGCCTTAGATGTAGGACATCTTCAACTTGCCAAAGAATTAGATCAAGATTGTCGTGTCATCAAAATGGAAGGGCACAATGCTCGTGAAATTGTACCGGAATGGTTTGATGAGGCTATTGATTTTATGTGTATGGATGTTAGTTTTATATCTTGTAAGACCATATTGGAACATATATTACGTGTTTTATCCATTCGCCATATTGCCATACTTGTAAAACCGCAATTTGAGTGTGGTCCTACTGCTTTGAATAAGCATGGAGTTTTAAAGAATTCTAAACTTGCCTTAAAGATCGTTGAAGATGTAAAATCTTTTTTATTTCAATATTATGGAAGCGTTGAAGCGATGCCAAGTATTCTAGAAGGAAGAAGTGGCAATCAGGAATATATGGTGTATGCCAAAGATTTAAGAATATCTTAATGTGAAGATATTCTTATTTTTTTGTTTTCGTGTTCACATGGATTATAATCGTTTATTTTCCTTTGGATTTAAGTTAAAATATTAAGTAGACATGAGGTGGTTTTGTGATTGAACAATTGTCAGTAAAAGATTATGTGTTATTCAAATCTTGTATCATAGACTTTAAAAATGGAATGAGTGTGATTACCGGGGAGACAGGTGCTGGTAAATCATTATTGATTGATGCGATTGGCTATTTGAGCGGAGATCGTATTAAATCAAATGTGATTCGTAATGGAAAAGATAAGGCAATCTTATCGATGGTTTTAACATCGAATGAAAAGGTCAATGCGATCTTAGAAGAGAATGGCTTTGAGGTTGATGATCAAGTGATTATTTCACGTACTGTTTTAAATAATAATAAGAGTACCGTACGCATCAATCAACAGATTACGACACTCTCTTTTGTACGTAAGATCGTCAATCTATTGGTCGATATACATTCGCAAATGGATACGTACCGTTTAATGGATACATCTGTTCAAATGGAATTGTTGGATAGTTATGCGAAGACTATGGGTTTGAAAGCTTCTGTAAATGAAGCGTATGTGAAGTACTCAAATGTCTTACATGAATTAGAAACTATAAAAAGCGAAGAATTTTCGGATGCCGAATTGGAATTTTTAACAGCGCAGCTGGATGAAATTGAGAATGCGAACGTTCAAGAAAATGAATTGGATGCATTAAATGATCAGATTCATGAGGCAACCAGCTGGTATAAAAATTCAGAGGATCTTTCGTCTTGTCTATATGAAATTGATAAAGAAAACGGAGCGTTAGATTCTTTATATACTTTATATAAACAAGCTTCAAAATCACCCATCTTAAATGACTATGAAGAATCATTCAAAAATTTATATTATTCTTTACAAAGTGTGGATGAAGAATTAAAGAATATGCGTGATACACATTCTAATGATTCTTTAGATTTGGATAGTCTGCAAAGTCGTCAATATTTGATCAAGAAATTATATCGTAAATATGGTGGTTCATATACGAGTTTAATGGAGTCTAAAAAGAGTATCACAGATAAGATTGATCGAATTATTCATCGTCAGGATGTGTTTGATAAATTAGAGAAAGAAAAAGAAGAATCGTTTACGTTGTATATGAAGTTGGCAAATGCATTGTCATTAAAAAGGAAAGAAGTCTTTTCTCAACTCGAATCAAAAGTGATGGAACATTGTAAAGACTTGATGTTAGAAAATGCTCGCTTTATGATTTCTTGTATGGAAAAGAAACCATCAAACAATGGAATTGATGACATTGAATTTCTAGTTTCTATGAATCCAGGACAGGATTTTTCAAGTTTAAGTGCTTCTGCATCTGGAGGAGAACTTTCAAGATTGATGTTGGCATTAAAAGTGGTGTTCCAAGCTTCGAATGGCATTGAAACGATCATCTTTGATGAAATTGACACGGGTGTGAGTGGTAAAGTTGCCTTAGCTATGGGTGCTAAGATGAAGGTTTTATCCAAAAATTACCAAGTTTTATGTATTACCCACTTGGCAAGTGTTGCCGTCTATGCCAATACGCATTATTTGGTCAATAAAAAGACATCCGCAAGTGAAACCATCACAAGTGTACAAGAACTTGATCAAGACAAAACGATTCAAGAATTAGCTGTAATGACAAGTGGGGAAGCGAGTCAAAAAGCGAAAGAATCGATGCAAGATCTATGGGTGAAGATTCATGGCTAGAGTCATATTACATATTGATTTAAATGCTTTTTTTGCGAGTTGTGAAGAAATAAAGAATCCGGATTTAAAAGAGTTTCCGGTTGCGGTAGGCTCCACTTCAAAACGAGGCGTGATTTCAACTGCAAACTATGAAGCAAGAAAATATGGTGTACATAGTGCGATGCCTGTTTATGAGGCTTTGCGTCTATGTCCAGATTTAGTATTGATCCAAGGTGATTATGGCTATTATCGTTCCATGTCAGCTCAGTTTTTTGCGTATTTAAAGACATTTACCCATCAAATTGAACCGGCGAGTATAGATGAGTGTTACATGGATGTAACGGATATTATTAAGCGTTATAAAAGGCCTTTGGATCTTGTGTTTGAAATTCAAAACGGTGTTTATGAAAAGTGTCATTTAAATTGTTCGATTGGTGTTGCTCCCAATCGTTTTCTTGCGAAAATGGCGAGTGACATGCGTAAGCCCAAAGGAATCACGGTTTTAAGAAAGTCGGAGCTTTCAACAAAACTATGGCCTTTAAAGATTCATGAAATGAATGGCATTGGTAAAAAGAGCGTGCCTATTTTAAATGAAATGGGTATTTATACGATTGGTGATTTTGCGGATGAAAAGAATGAACAAAAGATCATACATAGATTTGGTAAATCATCTTATTCTTTGATTCAAAAGGCAAGAGGGAATTCGAGTGCGACTCTATGTTATTCGACTACACAAAAGAGCATTTCGATTTCTAGAACATATTCCAATGATCTATATTCAATTGATGAAGTGAATAGTTGTCTTGAGAATATCGTTCGAGAACTAACGCATAAGATGCAGCAAGAAAACCAAAAAGGAAAACTTGTTACGTTAACTTTAAGAGATACAACGTTTCATAATGTGTGTCATAGTATGAATCTAAGTCAGTATGCGAATACGTATCCTATGATTTTTGGGGCTTGCAGGCAATTGTTAGAAGAATATTTTGAACCCATTGGCTATCGCTATATAGGTGTACATATTGGGTCTTTAAAAGATGTCAAACAGATTGTAGAACAGATTGATCTATTTGAAGCTCCACAAGAAAATACGGATTTTATATTGAATCGTCTGAATGAAAAAATGGATAGTAAATGTTTTATAAAGGCGAGTGATTTGTTGAAGAAGGAGGATGCCAGTTGAGTTTAACTTTAGATTATTTTATGGATGAAAACTTGAAGTTATATCAAGATAAAGAGCATTTTCGTTTTAATACGGATACGAAACTTTTAGCTAAATTTGTGCATTTAAAAAAGCAGGAGCGCATTTTAGATATTGGTACCAATAATGCGGCTTTACTCGTTTATTTTGATCAGTTTAATGTCAAAGAACTTGTGGGTGTTGAAATATTAGAACAGACTAGTAAGGTTGCTCAAAAGAATGCGGATATGTTTATCAAGCATCCTGTAAAAATTGTCAATCAGCCAATACAAAGGTATGAAGATGAATTGTTTGATGTGATTGTTTCCAATCCGCCATATTTTAAAATGGATGCCAATCAGCTTCCGGAACAATTAAATTTTCGCCATTTAGGAAGAATGGAAGAGAATTTGACTTTGGAACAATTGGTCTTTCATGCGAATCGATTATTGAAGAGTTATGGGCGCTTTTATATGGTGCATCGTCCGAATCGTTTAAATGAGATCAATAAGGTTTTGTATGCGAATCACTTTAATATTCGTAACTTGCAGTTTGCGTATGATCATCGTGACAACCAAGTAAAATCGGTGTTGATTGAAGCAATTAAAGAATCAAATTGTGATATGAAGGTATTAGAACCAATTTATATTTGATTTGTGTTATAATAAATCACATCTAAAGAGGTATAAAAACACTTTAAATAAAGCATAAATATGTATTGTTAAAAAAATCGGATTTATAACAAATTAATGAAAATCCGATACAAATCGATACAAATATGTGTCGAGTGTGTCCAAAACTGTGTCCAAAATTTAATACAAAAAAAAGCGCCTATGAGGAAACATAATCCTCTAAGCGCTTTTTATTTTCTACGACAGCCAGTGAGCTGATCGCATTATTTAGATTACTAACATCTAACCCTGCATAGCGATTCATGAAGTCTTCAAGCTCCATTCTGGAGAACATATAGCTTCGTCCAGTCTTGATAGCTTTAAGCACTCCTGCTTCACGCAGCATGGTTACATTGTCTTTATTACAGTGAAGTATATCTGCTACTTCTGCTTGTGTGAACATTTTAATTGAATCAATCCGTTCCATATTCCACTCCTAGATAGTTGAAGGGTCAACTATATTTTATTTTAGACATGATATCTAAGATCGATGCTGAATGGTACGTAACCTAATTCGTACCATGTAACAGCAACATTTCTTCCAATTTGTTTGCACTCAACACCATTCTTCCATTTTTCTCTGCGATTGAATTGCATTTCATAAAAATAATATTCTCGTTTGAAATGTTCAAGAGAAGTATTAGGAATTATTTCCGTGTGTGCAATTTTCTTTAGCATGATTAAGTTCCATGACAGTCATTAAGCAGTAATTTGCTAAATCAACTAATGTGTCTTCTAGGCTTTCATCAGTGTCTGATCCAGTTTGATTAGACATGATAAGCTGCTTAAGTCGATTGTATTTGTCAGACATTCTAGTTAATGCAGAAATGTAACCAAACTCTCTAACACTCTGGCCAAATGAATCACCGTATTTCTTGTTTTTAACTTTATACAACGAGTTTAATAGCGTTGTCAGTTCTCGGTGTTCATAAACCAGTTTTTCATCGTAATCATTTTCATCAACAGTGTCGTCTTCTTTAGAAGGTCGTGACAATTCTTCTGTACTAATGCCTGCTTTGGCAAGTGTATTACCAAGTTTTTCTGCTTGGTCTTCGACAGATGATTTCCAAGGAGATGCACTTAACAGTTTTGCACGGGTATTGACGTATTCAGCAGAAGCTACTCTTATCTTATTCCCATTTGTTGATGTTAATACATATCCGTCTTCGTATGGAACAGTAACAATGTAATGTCCTTCTAAATCTCCTTCTCTTAAAGAGATAACATCTCCAACGGTAAATGTTGTGTATTTATTTTCTTCATTCATTGATTTTTCCTCCTTGTTTTCATTTTTATCATAAGAAGTGCTAAACTCAAGAGATGTAAATTTATCATCTACTTTGATTTTTTTGTGAGTGACTTCGAGTTCAGTATCTACGTGGTTGATTTCTTCTTCTGCTTTAAATAGCACAAGTTTTTCAAAAACGTTCAAACTGTTGTACTTATTTGAAGACAACCCCATGTAACTTCGTAGCTCTTCAATGTCAGTCATAAAGTTATTTAATTTGTTCTGATTTGTTTTATTGCGCATTGTTAAATACTCATAAAGCATGATTGAATATCTGCAGTGAAAGCGAGACAGAATTGAAATATCATAATCCATATAAATCTCTTTGTAGTTCAAAATATATGGGAATACTCGTGAGTCAAAAAAGAAAGTATATACGCCTCTTTTCTCATCAATTGAAATGCCCTCAATTAATTTAAAGCGACTTTTTCGAACGTTAATAGTCATTTCAATATATTCTGCGCTCATTGCGTATATCTGATTGATAAATTTTTGAATACTGCAATTAGCAATTTTAGCTCCGTCTTCAATATCTCCTTCGTACAACACAACTCTTTCATCTGGTCTTTTTTTGACATTGCTAATCGAACTAATTAAAAAACGCAACATCTTAAGCTGTGTAAAATTCAATTTTTCATTTGTTTGTTGGCAAAATTGCGTAGCATCGTAAAATCTCTTTTCGTAATTTTCTGTTTTCATATCATTTTATTTCTCCTCATTTTAGAATCATCTAGACTTACTGTGTTTATTGGATACTTTCCATAAAATTTCACTTAAATTATCTGGAAAGCTCATACCAAGCTTATAGCATTCTGCAAGTTTATTACTGATCATCATTTCCAAAGCATTAACAAAAAATTTATTTTCTTCTTTCATCCTTTTTCTCCTTATTTTTAAAAGGCAAAAACCTTATGGAATCTGCCTCAATATTTACCGAATAACTTTCGGACTTCTTTTCTCATTGTGCATGATGCAATCTTATCTTCTTCATCATCTGATCTATGTAAAACCCTTAATTCATTCCAAGGCAATGAAACCTCTTTGCCGTCTGAATCACGTCTGAATCTCAATACATCTAAGTAATTACAACCAATATAAGTATGCATTTGATTATGAATAACTGCTTTAGTTTCATTAGGTATTAAATCAGGTATTGAATAAGAATAGTCATCATACAATATAAATTCTTCCATTATTTAATACCAGAACTTCCTACGCCGCCTCTTGACTCTTCTTTTAAATGTTCTACTTCTTCAAAAGTGACATTTGGCTGTTTCTCAATGATTCTAAATTGACAGATACGGTCATTTTTATGAATCACAGTATCACGTAAAGCAATCGCAGGGAATCTCCATTCGTCTTCGTCCCCGCAATAAGAATTATCAATAATGCCAAAACTATTAGCACAGATAATTCCAAAATTCTTAAACGTACTTGAACGAGGTGCAACATGAGCTTCATAGCCTTTAGGCAATTCCATGCCTACGCCTAACTTAAGCAGTTTATATTCACCTTGCTTTAACGTAACATCTTCAGCACAACGTAAGTCAATCCAATCCGATTTTTCACCACCAATAAACTTAAGTGGTTCAACATCTGTAAAATATTTAATTTTAATATTCATCCTTTTATCTCCTTACCACAAACCATTTTTCTCTGCTTGTTCCTTAAATGTTTTAAGTTCCTCTTTTGTTAGTTTTGAACAAAAGTAAAAATTCAACCATTTTACATCTTGAGAGTTCTCCATGTAATCAACATGAATCTTATAATACTCATTGTACTGACAAGCAATGTAATAATGCTTCTCGTTTATTTCAACAAATTGAAGCAATGCAATATTTGAATCAGCTAATAATCTTTTTAAATTGTAATCAAACTTAATACAATTATATAAATCATCATAAGGTGTTAAATTATACATAGTTAGGAACTCCCATTCTAAATATGAACAAGGATATTCTAAATTCAACTGATTATTACGAATCACTCTCTTATAGCTAGATGGTTTTTCCCCTAATAAATCATACACACTTGTCTTTTTAATTTTTCTTACATTCTCAAAATTCAACCATTCGGATGATTCTATCTCGTAATCTTCTCGTGATTTATTATGGTATACATCAACACAATAAAATTGATTGTTTTGAGATAAAATAACAAAACCCAATTTAGTTTCTGGATTGATTAATTCATCATATATATCTTCACGAGGGGGAAACAATGTTTTATCTTCAAATTCAGAAACAAATCCACAATAATGAATTCCAGAATCATAAAAAAACTCTTTTACTGATTCGTTTGCCTTTAAAACTAAGCAACCATAACCGCTATCATTGTATAATGCCTCTAAATTAGAATATAAATCATATAACTCAACATGCTTTGCATATATGTGCGTTACACCATTCCGACATTTAAAATTCTTCCTCTTGGTAAGCTCATTTAAGTTCATTTGATTGTCTTTGATCATCCTTTTATCTCCTTAATCCTTTAACATTGATTCGATCGTATATAAATCGTATTGAGCTGCAACGTTATATAAAATGTTACAGTCACTATCGTATCTCCATCCTTTGCCAAAAATAGGTTGGACAATAAACACTTTCACGCTCATATTTAAACCTCCCAAAAGTCGTATAAATCTTCATAATTCAACGGCTCATCTGAAGTAATAAAATAGAAATGACTCCACGAACCATAATCAAAGCCAACATAGCGTTTACCAATCAATAGACGTACATAGTTGTTCTGCGGTTTTTCATTGATTAAGCTTATTACATATGTTTCTGCTTCTTGATATGACTTAAATTCTTTAATTAAAGAAAGGGAAGAGAAATCTTTTTCATCTCCCTTTTCTTCAACGTGTAGTGAGTGATATCCTTCTTGAACCTTAAACATCAAATTCACCTGTAATTAATTCTGAATAAGGCAATGTTTTAATCCACTTACAGAATTCGATCCATTCATCTAATTTGTGGTTTTTACGTGATTTATACATATTTGCTAAAACCTCATAGTTAAGCATAATTGTTCGTTTCTGATTGTACGAACTCGGCAATAACTGAATCATCTGCCACCAAATATCTTTATCCTTAGGTTTAAACACCTTTCGTCCTCCATCTGGATACTCCACAATACCGCCATTAATATAAATATCTCTATATCTGTTTAATCTAGCTATAACTTCTTTCAAAAGTATGAAGTTATCTAGATCCAAATGTTCACACGAGAAATCCTCCAATGTCAACTCTTTTGCATGAATCTTGTGCATAGTGCTGCAAGAGTTCGTAGTTACTCCCACTTTATATGTATCAAATTCTTTAAACCAATATAAAGGAGCTGTAACCGTCGCATAAACTGGCAACATCCTCATGAATTTTCTGTGTGATTCCCCTGCCATACATAATCTCATTAACAAATCGTGATCGTTTTGTCCTATGTAAAAGCCATTCTCTTCCAGACACGTTCCTTCAAGAGCGTCAGATTCAATATTCCATAGCTTACAATCATTGCATTTTGACACCCCACATATTATGGTGTCACTTCGACCCCAACTATTCATCGCATTTCTAGCTCCTAAAATAGCACACATCCACTGCTCAGGTGATGGTGCAATCGCATTTTTAAATTCTATACTCATAATTGATTTTCCTTTCTATTAAATATACTCCCACTCCATGCCGCCACACGTTTTTCTTCTACCATTGCAACAAGCCACTATATTGGCGTGATATAAATTATACTTGTCTACTGCTTCTTTAATAGAAGAAAATGTCTCTCCAGTAGTAACACATCTTACTTTTGTGAATTTTGCAATACTTGCTTTTTCAATAACATGACTATGTTTTAAATTATCAAGTGTTGTACACCATTCAAGATTTTCAACTCGGTTGTCTAATTTATTTTCATTTATGTGGTTAACCTCTGGCAGGTTGTCTGGGTTAGGAATATATGTTTCAGCAACAAGTCTATGAACACCAAAATGTTTATGTTTCTTATTTTTATATGATAAACTTACGATTTTATATCCATTGTTAGTAATCGTACCTTTTAGCACTTGACCTTTACTATTAGTTACTTCGCCATCGCACGATACTGTGTAGTTAGGAAAATCACTAGCATGTAATTGAATATGTCTCATATGGTTTTACAACCTCCGCACTCCACGAACAGCAGCTTCCCAACTAACTTCTTCTGTATTTTCAATTTTAATCATTTTATCTCCTAACTATGTTGAAGCTTATATGCTTCTACAACATTCTTAATTACAAAGGCAGTGGTCAAAATACCAACGCCCTTTGGCACTGGCGTAACTTGCACAGATGTAAAGGCAAATGAATCTTTGTCTACATCTCCACAAAGTTTGCCGTTTAAATCTCTTGTAATACCCGCATCAATAATCTGCAATACATTACAACAGTCTCCAACGATAGTGTGCGTCACACAATCTTCTAAACTCAACCATTTTGGTTGACCTGTAGCAGTAATGATAATGTCGGCTTTATGCAGCATCAATGTCATAAGATTTTTATCTGTCTTAGAATGACATAACACCGGCGTTGCATTACGCTCCTCTAACATCTTTACCAACGGTTTACCAATCAATCTAGAACGGTTGATAATAACTACTGTATGCTCACGTAAATCATCATCTAATAAGCTCATGATGCCTTGTGCTGTAGCTGGCTTTAAGCAACGCTTGTTACTCCATAAACGACCCACGCTTTCTGTAGAAAGACCATCAATATCTTTCTTCCAGTCAATCATGTCCAAGAAGTTCTGTTCGAACTTTTTTAAGTGTTCAGGCAAGGGAAGTTGTAACATTAACCCAGTTACCTTGTTATCTTCGTTAAGACCTTGGATAATCTTAACAACATCAGAATAGGAAGCATCTTCACGTAGATTACAGTGAATGCATTCAATACCACATTCTTCAGCCGTTTTCTTTTTGTTTCTTACATAAACATCAGAAGCAGGATCGTTTCCAACTTGAACAACTGCCATAACTAATTCTTTGCCTGCAGCTTCTGCTTTAACATCTTGCAAGATTCCATCTCTGTTCAATTCACAAATATTCATAAACAATATTACACTACATACTACGCTTAAAAAATAAATTAGCATCAATAAACAACACTTCTAGAGTCAAGAAAATGCACAGAGCTTTTAAAGTGTTTGGGCTAAATAAATTAAATATAATCCCAATAATTAAAATGATTGCTAAAATAAAATTCAACGTAAATGATTTAGAAATACTAAGGAATACTCCTTTAATTAAATCACTTTTTCGCATTGTATATCTCCTTTCTGTAATCTATTTTAACATACAGTAAACCAAAAAACAATATTATACTACATACTAAATGAATTGTTTCGTTTTATGTCAGTTTGTACTGACTTGTTTCGCTTAATAACTTATTTATATCAGATGTTATAAACAGGTTTAGCATTGTCTTCCGTTTTATTCTATGATTTAATATAAATGTCTTCTATATTCTCTGAAGACTATCACAGTTAGAGTCCGCCAAAGGACTCTTTTTAAATACAAAAAAAGGACGAAATTAATCGTCCTGTCTGTTTTCTAGAATTGTTTTGTCATCATTGAAGTATGCATACATTTGCTTTTCAAATTCAGTAGGCACATGCCACCCATCTTCAATACCAAAAATCAATGCTTGTAATTTAGCCTTTGCTCTTTCCACATTCATTTTTAAGCCTCTTTTCTACTTGTTTCAAAGTGTTCCCTAAGAACACTTTTTTCTTTTCTGTAAGAGGGAATTGATCGACTAGTTTATAAAATCTATCTTTCTTGCCAATCACTTGTTCTATAAATAATTCCACTCCGTATTTATCTTCTAATTCTTCCATTTTACCTAAAGGTATATTCATCTTCGTTTCTCCTTACAATAAAAAAAGAGAGATATTAATCTCTCTAAGCTAATATTCTTCTTGGCTGAATGCCAAATTCTTTTGCACACTCTAAGATTTCACTTTCAGTATAGTTCTGTGTCATATCATAAACCAAAGGAGCTAACTTCTCAGCATCACAACTAAACTTAATAGGTGCGTGCAGTATTGTCATACAAACAACGTAACTAAACGCAGTAGCATCTAATTCAATAGGTTGATTCTCATGACTTGCGTCTTTGCTATTTAAATAGTCATCCATATTCTTTCTCCACGCTTCAACTGTCTGTGGATCAACCTCTCCTTTAAATCCTTCTTCATTCGCAATCACATCACATTGAAAGATATGACGCAATTCATGCGCCAATACCTGATAAACGATAGATAAATCTTTGAATTTATTTAAGTCGATTCGTACCATACGTTTCTCATGGTATGTTACACCGCCTGCCGTACTTCTTAATTTAAAAGGAGCGACGGGCTTTCCAAACTGATTGTAAAATTTTGTGCCTTTCTTGTATTGGACTTCTGGCATATCAATTACCAGTAAATCACACAAGAATTCAATATAATTTAAAAATGTTTCCATGCATCTATATTAACATAAAACAAAAGAGAAGTGAATTAACACTTCTCAATTTGGGACAAACCCATTTCACATACATGCATATTGTAACATAGATTTATCTTCTGTCAAAGGAAAAGTACTTGTTTAAACAATGCATTTTGTATGATTTAATTTAACAGTATTTTCTGCAACTTTAGCATAAATCATAGTCGTACTAATATTTTCATGTCCTAGCATTTTTTGAACTTCTTCTACCTTCATACCACGGTTCAAACCGTTTGTTGCTGTCGTATGTCTAATAAGGTGAGGGAAGATCTTGCGTTCGATTTGCGCTATCTCCCCAAGCTGTCCAATTCGTTTTTCAATTGCATTCTTTTTTAATCTGTTGTGAGGATGTCTATTTGAAACAAACAATGCATCATTGTCATCATCTCTAGAGTCTAGATAATTTTTTAAAGCAAGTTCAGCTCTTGCG
>ERZ827490.3024-NODE-3024-length-16390-cov-2.689930_pt1 | contig 16390 bp, 15 predicted proteins | sample MGYA00519770_ERZ827490 | MGnify/ENA primary metagenome ERZ827490 (study PRJEB31778, sample SAMEA3449324) | human gut metagenome | biome: human gut; feature: human-associated habitat; material: faeces | place: United Kingdom | collected 2010/2012 ...
TGCCGGTGACGGACAGGGAGAAAAACGCCTGCCCCATGGCCCAGATCCAGATCATGGGGTCAGCCAGCATTTCCCATCGGGGGGTGAACATGAACGCATAGCCCTCGCCAGAGCCGGCCAAAAAGGCCACACGGACGGCCAGGATCAGGAAGATCACAAAGAACAGGGGCATCATGACCTTGTTGGTGCGCTCAATGCTCTTTGCCCCCAGGAACAGAGTCAGCAGGGTGCCCACCACCACAATGATGTGGAAGGGGATGACAGAATAGGGCTGCGCCGAGAAGGAGCCGAACCAGGCGGCAGTGTCAGTGGTCATGAGCGTGCCCAGCACCGAATCCACCAGCGCCTTGAGGACGTAGGTGACGATGACGGCGTAGCCGATGGCGATGCACATGGAGCCGGCCAGGGGCAGCCAGCCCAGCAGACCGCCCACCTTGCCCATGGTCTTGCCACGGGTGGCCCAGGCGTTCTCGTAGGAGCCTAAGGTACCGGTGCCGGAGCGCCGCCCCATGGCGAACTCGGCAGGCAGCCCCACATAGCTGAAGATGGCCACAAAGAGCAGGTAGATCAGCAGAAAGGCGCTGCCGCCGTTGCTGCCCATCTTGTTGGGGAACCCCCACACGTTGGCCATGCCAACGGCGGAGCCAACCGAGGCCAGAATAAAGCCCCATCGGCTGGCAAAATGTTTGGTGTGTTCGTGTTTCATCGTTTCTCTCTCCATTCAGCCGCAAAAAAATCCACGCGGCCATCAGGCAACAGCCACGCAGGAGGGGACGGCTTTTTTCGTTGGTTGTGCTGTTTGAAGGGACTTTTCTGCAAGTCCTCTGTCATTTTTACATTTTAAAGCTTTGCTGTGAAAAAGTCAACCCTACAACGGTGTTTTCCCGTCACAAACACGGGAAAAGCCCTTGCAACGGGGTGAAAAATCGTGTATCATACCGATAAAACCCAGAAAACCCAAAAAGAGAGGAGCACAGCCATGAACAAAATGGAAACCTACGACCTGCTGCGATCCCGCAGCATCTGGCTGGAGATCACCGAGCACAAAGCCGTCTACAACATGGCGGAGCTGGCGGACGTGGCGCTGCCTTACCCATCGGCGGACGCCAAAAACCTGTTCGTCCGAGACGACAAGAAGCGCAATTACTACCTCATTACCGTCCAAGGGGACAAGCGGGTAAACCTGAAGGAGTTCAAGAAGCAGCACGGCACCCGTTCTCTCTCTTTCGCCTCCGCCGATGATCTGTTGACCCTGCTGGGACTGGAGCCCGGTTCCGTCACGCCATTGGGCTTGCTCCACGACAGGGAACACAAGGTGCAGCTCTACCTGGACGAAGCCTTCCTGGCTGACCCTGGCCTCATCGGCGTCCACCCCAACGACAACACCGCCACCGTCTGGATGAAAACCCAAGATCTCATCCACCTGCTCCGAGACTACGGCACGGAGGTTCATGTGGTGCCAGTGGGGGAAGTGGATTGACAGATTCGACAAAATATGCTATCTTATGGACAGAGAGAGAAAGATAGATAGAGGATAGAATAGAGAAACCATCAGACGCACAACGCAGAGCAGCCGCACAGCCGGAAGCTCTGCTTTTTTTCTCTGGAAAGAAGGAAGTTGAAATGAAAGAAACTGGAATGTGGGGTCATACCCCTTACCTATGTTACGGCCAAACGAGCGACCAGGTCTGCCTTTTCCTCCACGGCCAGTCCGGCCATAAAGAGGAAGGGGAGCGGTTTGCTCAGATCGCCACCCCCAAGGGTTGGCAGGTGGTGGCCATCGACCTGCTCCAGCACGGACAGCGGCAGGGGGGAGCGGAACCCTTCCTGCCCTGGGTGGTGGTGCCCGAGCTGGAACAGGTATGGCAGGAGCTGCAAGGACGCTGGAAACGCATCGCCCTCCGCGCCAACAGCATCGGCGCGTGGCTGGCCATGCTGGCGTTGGCAGGGAAGCCGGTGGACACCTGCCTGTTTGTGTCGCCGGTGGTGGATATGGAGAACCTGATCCAAACCATGATGACCTGGGCAGGGGTCACCGAGGAACGGCTGGAGCGGGAGCGGGAAATCCCCACCGACTTCGGCCAGACCCTCTCCTGGGACTATTTAAAATACGTCCGACAGCACCCCGTCCACGCCCTCAGCGCCCACACAAACATCCTCTACGGCGACCAGGACAACCTGGTGCCTCAACCGGTGGTGGAGTGCTTCGCCCGGGCGGAGGGCGCTCACCTGACCGTCTACCCCGGCGGCGAGCACTGGTTCCACACGCCGGAGCAGATGAAGGTCATGGGAACGTGGGAGGAACGCTGCCTGCCTTGATTGGAAAAAATGTTTGGTCTTTCCTAGGAAAACATTGCAATTTGAACCACAATCACATATAATAAAAGAAAGCACCACCGACAAGACATCAGACAAGATGAGACATAAGAAAGGATGGAGAACACAATGAAACACACCCGAAACCGTCTCCTGGCGTTGGCGCTGGCGCTGACCATGACCCTGTCCACCCTGGCCACCGGCGCTCTGGCCGTCCAGCAGACCGACCAGGCCGCCAGCACCGCCGTGACCACCATGGCTGTAAAGACCAGCGGCAAATGCGGCAAGAACGTCAAATGGAGCTATGACAAAAAGACCAAGACCGTGACCATCAGCGGCAAGGGTGCCATGGCCAACTACGGCGGCATGAACACTTATGCTCCCCCGTGGTCTGACCTGGATGTGCGCAAGGCGGTGATCAAGAAGGGCGTCACCACCATCGGCGACAAAGCCTTCGCCCACTGCGAAAATCTCCAGTCGGTGACCATCCCCGAAGGAGTCACCAGCCTGGGCATTGAGATCTTCTTTGACTCCTCCACCAAGCTGGGCACCATCACCCTGCCCAAGAGCCTCAAAAAGGTCAACAGAGCCACCTTCTACGGCGCATATGTGAGCGGTTATAAGGTGGCATCAGGCAACAAATACTTCTCCGCCTCCAAGGGCGTCCTCTTTAACAAAAAGAAGACCAGCCTGGTGGCCTACCCCTTCCGCAGCAAGGCCACCAGCTACACCATCCCCAAGTCGGTGAAGTCCATCGAACCTTACGCCTTCAGTACGGAAGCCATGGGCATCTGCAAGCTGAAAAAGATCATCGTCCCCACCAGCGTCACCAGCGTCAAAAACGACGCCTTTTGCAGTCTCTATCACTGCAAGGTGTACTTCAAAGGCAAGGCACCTAAGAACCTGTACAAGGGGCTGGGCAAGTATGCCAGCATCACCATCTACTATGTGAAGAAGTACCAGTCCGGCTACAAGGCGGTGAAGAAGGCCGTGGACAAAGAGGTGAAGAACAACCTGTTCAGCGAGCTGGAAGTATATTTCAAGACCTGGAAGGGGTAAGCAGTCCCTGTCTCATATCTATAACTGACAACAAAGAAGCTGGTCAAAGCCTCTGCGCTTTGACCAGCTTTTTCCGTATTATGGGCACCGTAATATGACAAAGTAGCAGCAAAAGTGCAAGATTCCAAACAAAAAGTTTCCAGATTGCACTGCACGCCGCAAAAGCTGCGTTGACAAATCCAGCCATGCCCACTATAGTGACCTTGCCGCCCAGCCGGGGGCAGAAGGAGAGGATAAGATGGCGATACGCAGAATGTTTGCAAAATCCATCACGGACAGCGATGACTTTTTGGACTTGCCGCTGGACGTCCAGCTGCTGTACTTCCACCTGGGGATGCAGGCGGACGATGAAGGGTTTCTGAACAGCACCAGGAAGATTGTGCGGATGCTGGGGGTGGAGCCGGATGCCTTGCAGATTTTGTGCGATATGGGATTTTTGATCCCGTTTCCGTCAGGGGTGGTGGCCATCCGGCATTGGCATGTGAACAATAAGATTCGCAAGGATCGGTATAGCGGTACCCAGTTTGTGGCGGAGCGGGAGCAGTTGGAGCGGCGGTATGAGGTCTATGAATGGGCGGAAACCGGTTTCGGAACAGCGGAAACCAACTTTGGAGAAGCGGGAACCGCTTACCAACCATATTTCGGACAAGCGGGTGCGAAGGAAAGGGGAGGGAAGGATAGGGTAGGAGAGGAAAGAGAAGGAAAGGCGAGGGAAGGAAAGGCGAGTGAAGTAGAGCATAGCGAAGGGGAGAAAAGGAAAGAAAAACAAAGCATAGTGCTGCCCAGCAAAGGAGAGGAAACGAGGTCGGTCGCCTCTCAGAAGGAGTTTTCCACAAATCCACAGCCGCCGGAGGTGGCGTCGTTGGGGGAGAAAAAAGAAGAATTTTTTGATTTCGAGTTCCAACGGAAGAAGGAGGAAGCCCTTCGACGCCTGCGAAACTACTAGGTTCATCCCCGCCCCCTGGGAGGAGCCGTTTGGCTGCTGCGGCGGACGCAGCGCATCAGAGCAAAAGAGAACCACGCAGCGGCTTATGGCTGCGTGGTTCCTGGAGCGCTGGAAGGGTCAAATCCCGATCCCAAGATAGAGCACCCATACAATGGCGCAGTAAATGAGACAGGGCAGCAGATTGGTTCGAATGATCTTGCCCTCGCTGCCGGGGGCATTGGTGGTGGAGGTGACCGCCACCACATTGTTGATGCAGATCATATTCCCTAGGGCGCCGCCGGTGATCTGCAAGGCCACGATGGTGGTGGACAGCCCCAGCAGCTGTGCAGTCTCGTACTGCAAGGGGCCGAACAGGGTGCTGGACACGGTGCAGGAACCGGAGACAAAGGCACCAAAGATGCCAATGACCGGAGACATATAGGGGAAGGCGCTGCCCACCAAATCTACCATCAGCTGGCTGATCTGGGAGAGCATACTGTCCAGCCCCGAACCGTTCTCACCGGAGTGCATCATCAGCTGTACCATGGCCACGCCGGCGATGAGGGCAATGATCAAGTTGGCCATCTGTCGGGCAGTGTCCTTTGCTACCTGTCCTGTCTCGCGTCCCGGCACCTTGCGTATCAGCGCTGTCACCAGCGCCACCACGCCGAAGGGGAAGATGCCTGGGTTGTACGCCCACTGGAAATCTAGGCTCAGTCCCTCTACCCCTAAGATGTTGTGGATGGGGATGTAGATGCCCTTCAAAATCTCCTTTAGCCCGAAGGCGTCCACACGGGTGACAAAGAGCAGCAGGGCGATGGCCAAATAGGGCGTCCAAGCCAGTAAAAATTGACCAGTGGTGGGTGGCTCCCCCAAATCCGATGAGGGGACAGAGACCTCTTTTCGGAAGCGCCAGCAGTGCTTGGGCACCAGGATGTGAAAGCGAGCGGCCAGGACGGTGAGGAACATCCCCACGATGGCGCCTACGATGGAAGCAAACTCCGGCCCTAAGAAGGTGCCCAGCAGATAGTAAGGCACGAGAAAGCTCAGGGCGGCCAGCAGGGAGAAGGGGAGCATTTCCAAGATCCGCCGCAGCCGCTGCTCCCGCTCACCGAAGCAGAGCACCAGCACGGCCACCAGCAGGATGGGCACCACCAGGCCGCCCCCCCCCAGATAGAAACACACCTTGTGGGTCACCGCTCGGGTGAACCATTCTTGCGCCACACCGGAGGAGGCCAGTTGGTCAGCTATGTTGGAGACGGTGGTCAGGGTGGGGGTGCCGGCGGCGGCGAAGGGGACGGGAGTGCTGTTGGAGATCAGGGACACCACACAGGCGGGCACCGCAGGGAACCCCAGACCCACCAACAGCGGCGCTGCCAGCGCCGCTGGCGTGCCGAATCCGGCAGAGCCTTCGATGAACGCCCCAAAGAGGTAGCCGATGATGATGGCTTGGATGCGGGGGTCGGGGGAGATGGTTTGAAAGCCGCTGCGGATGACATCCATCAGACCGGCTTTTTTCAGTGTATTCTGCAAGAAGATGGCGCCTGCCACGATGAGCAGCAGATCAACTGCTTTCAAAATACCATAAATGGTATATGCCGCCGTGTTCAGCGGCGCCACCTGCCAGACAAAAAGCACCAAAAGCAGAGTGAGCAGAAAAGAGATGCCCACCGATTTGGAGGCGGAGACGTTGCGCAGAACCATAAGGAAAAAGGCCAGCAGCAACGGGATGGCGGCTAGGATGGCGTGGGTGGTGGTGTACATGGCAAAAAATCCTCCCTCGTGGATGGAATGGGCTAAACTTGTGTTACGAGTTTGGATTATAGCAAAAAAGTTGAGAAAATGCAAGAATTTTATTGGTTCTACCAATTATAATGGCGCAAAAGTGACGATTGGTAGAACCGACTGAGGGGATTGGTCGCACCAATGGAGGCTATTGTGAACGCAATACAAGCTGCGCAGCGCCGCAGCGCTCCGAAAACTTGCCAGTGGCAAGTTTTTAGCCAAGGCCATACCGGTTTTATAAGCATGGTGCGTTGGTTCTTGCAGGAAAACAAAAAAGAACCACCCAACAGACGTTGCGTAGTTCTTTTTATATGTTGTACAAGCCCGTCAATCCCTCCGTCAGCCGTTCCGGCTGACTGCTCCCTTGGCACAAGAGAGCCATGGGGCGTGTCCTCCAGAGGAGTGATTTTGCAAAACCTGGAACCCCCTCTTATGTAGGTGGAGGTGGCACACTGCAACATCTCCCAGCCTCCCCTGTGTAAGGGGAGGTGGCACGCAGTGCCGGAGGGGTTGTCCGGCGAGCGTAGCGCATGGGAAGGTGCGCCTTACGGTTCGCTGTACGAGTTTGCAAATCCGGCACAGGGATCTGCCCCGAAAAACAAATAACAGCCCCTGCAAGCAGGAGCTGTTATTTGTGAATGCACAAATCACGCACGGGTAACTTTACCGGAACGGAGGCATCTAGAACAGACGTAGACGTGAGTGGGAGAGCCGTTCACGATTGCCTTGACGCGCTTCACGTTGGGCTTCCAGGCGCGATTGGAACGGCGATGGGAATGGGAAACCTGGATACCGAACACTACGCCCTTGTCGCAAAAGTCGCACTTAGCCATTTTGCATACCTCCTCTTAAAAAACTTCGCAGCTTTGTTAAAAACAGCTTTATTATCATAGCAGATGACAGAGCAAAAATCAAGAGGAAGATTGAAAAAAATCGAAAATTTCCCCACTTTTTCTGCGCACCGCAGCCCAAAGCCCCCGCACCCTTGTCAGATGGGAGAAAAACAGGTATACTGAAAACAGAAACGGCCTTTCTGCCGAACAGGAGGGATGACCATGGAGGAAAACAAGGGTGTACCCCTTTCCTCAATCATAAAGGAATTCAAACTGGAGGTTTTGAGCCAGAGCAGCCAGTTTGACAAGACGAAGATTCAAGTTACCAGCATCAACCGGCCAGGGCTGCAGCTGATGGGCTACTATGACTACTTTGACGAGAAGCGGGTGCAGCTGCTGGGCAAGGCAGAGTACAGCTATATGCGCACCATGACTGCCGACCAGCGGTTCACCTTCTTTGACAGCCTGTTCTCCCGCGGCATTCCGGCGCTGATCATCGCCCGTGATCTGGAGATCTTTCCAGAGTGCTACAGGGCGGCGGAACGGCAGGACTGCACGGTGCTGCGGACGAACCAGGTCACTGGCGAATTCATGAGCGACCTGACTGCCGCTCTGCGCAGCCACCTGGCGCCCCGCATCACCCGCCATGGAGTCTTGATGGAGGTCTACGGCGAAGGCGTCCTGCTCATGGGGGAGTCCGGCGTGGGCAAGAGCGAGACGGCCATCGACCTGATCAAACATGGCCATCGTCTCATTGCCGATGATGCGGTGGACATCACCAAGATGAGTCCGGACACGTTGGTTGGTTCCTCGCCGGAGCTTATCCGCTACTATGTGGAAATGCGGGGCATCGGCGTCATTGATGTGCGCCATATGTTCGGCATCTCCGCCGTCAAGGAGAGCCAGACCATCGACCTGATCGTGAATCTGGAGCTGTGGCGGGACAACTGCGCCTACGACCGGCTGGGGCTGGAGGAGCACTACACCACGCTGCTGGACGTGCAGGTGCCCACCGTGACCATCCCGGTCAAGCCTGGGCGGAACCTATCCATTATCATCGAGGTGGCAGCCATGAACAACCGTCAAAAGAAGATGGGATTCAACGCCGCCAAAGCGTTTACGGAGCAGTTGGACGCCCACTTTGGGTTGGGGACGGAATGACCGCCTGAGACGGTGACAGTGCCTGAGAAATGTATCCACCCGTAAAGGGAGCTGTCAGCCGGAACGGCTGACGGAGGGGTTTGCAAACTCGTACAGCGAACCGTAAGGCGCACCTTCCCACGCGCTACGCTCGCCGGACAACCCCTCCGGCACTGCGTGCCACCTCCCCTTGCACAGGGGAGGCTGGGAGATGTTGCAGTGTGCCACCTCCACCTACATAAGAGAAGGTTCCAGGTTTTGCAAAATCATTCCTTTGGAGGACACGCCCCATGGCTCCCTTGTGTAAAGGGAGCTGTCAGTGTAAGCTGACTGAGGGATTGTCAAGCTCGTACAACATATAAAAAGAACCACGCAACGTCCTGGGATGGGCGTTGGGTGGTTCTTCTTTTATAATGTGCTGCGTGGAAGGGGCGAACCCCCAGGGCAGGTTTGAATAGTTGCTCATCCTTATACTCCTACCCGAACCGTCTCCCCGCCTGTTGACAGGCGGGGCTTGTATTCCGTTAGTGACAGCCTCTCATTACAGCGTCGCTGCCATGACGGCCTTAATGGTGTGCATCCGATTCTCCGCCTCATCGAACACGATGGATGCGGGGCCTTCAAACACCTCATCGGTGACTTCCATGGCGTCCCGCTGGAACCGTTCGCCCATCTCCTTGCCAATGGCGGTCTTATGGTCGTGGTAGGCGGGCAGGCAGTGCATGAATTTGGCCTGGGGGCCGGCGTTGTCCATTAGTTTCTGGTTCACCTGGTAGGGAGACAGGTCGTTCAGACGTTCCTCCCACACTTCCACCGGCTCGCCCATGGACACCCACACATCGGTATAGATCACGTCTGCGCCCTTGGTGCCCTCGATGGGGTCTTCGGTGAAGGTCAGGGTGGCGCCGCTCTCATCGGCCAGCTTGCCGCAAATTTCCATCAGGTCGGCGGAGGGCCAATATTTCGCCGGGGCGCAGGCGGTGAAGTTGACGCCCATCTTGGCGCAGCCTACCATGAGGGAGTTGCCCATGTTATAGCGGGCGTCGCCCATGTAGACGAAGTTGATGCCCTTCAGGCGGCCGAAGTGCTCCTGGATGGTCAGGAAGTCGGCCAAGATCTGGGTGGGGTGGAACTCGTTGGTCAGGCCGTTCCACACAGGCACGCCGGCATACTGTGCCAGCTCCTCTACGATGCTCTGACCGTAGCCACGGTACTCAATGCCATCGAACATTCGACCCAGAACCCGTGCGGTGTCGGCGATGGATTCCTTCTTGCCGATCTGGGAACCGGAGGGGTCCAGGTAGGTGGCGTGCATCCCCAGGTCGTGGGCGGCCACCTCAAAGGAGCAGCGGGTGCGGGTGGAGGTTTTTTCGAAGATCAGGGCGATGTTCTTGCCACAAAAATCATCGTGGCGGATGCCCTGTTTTTTCTTCGCCTTCAGCTCGGCGGCCAAGTCCAGCAGGGACTGGATCTCGTCCGGGGTGAAGTCCAACAGTTTCAAAAAGTTTCTGCCTTTCAGGTTCATCATTCCTAGCCTCCTGTCAACGTCTCAACGGGCAGTATCCCAGCGCCCGATGGCATAAACATAACGAATAATAGGGTTATTATACGCCCACCGGCAACCGTATGCAAGGGAATCGGTGGAAAACCGGAAATTTATGCAAATGGCTGAGGAGGGGAGAGGGCGGGGCAGGTGAACTTGACGAAAGGGGTCGATTGTGTTATAACCGAAAGAGCATTTTTGAAAAAATCTGAGGTGAGGAAAAAATGAGCACAGGGGTCGTTGCCACCCAAATGGCCATTATGTTTCTGTTCTTATTCATCGGCTACGGCTTGACCAAGCGGGGGCATTTCTCAGTGGACACCAGTCGAGATCTGTCCTTTGTCATCTCCAACATCTGCTGTCCCTCTATGCTCCTAGCGGGTATTTTCAATGCTCCGGCCATGACGGGATGGGAACTGTTGGAGGGTGGTATCGCTTCGGTGGTCATCTACATCATCCTGATCCTGATCGGGATGCTGATGGGGCCGCTGCTGCGTGTCCCCAAGCCGGAGCGGAAATTCTACCAGCTCATGACCATCTTCAACAATATGGGCTTCATCGGCTATCCGGTGGTCAATGCGGTCATCGGGCCGGAGGGGATGGGCTTTGCGGCGCTGTTCAACCTGGGCTTTAACCTGCTCCTCTTTACCTACGGCATCGTCCTGCTCCGGCAGGGGCAGGTTCGGGTGAACTGGAAGCCCTTCCTCAACGCCGGCACCCTATCCGCCCTCTTGGCCATCCTGCTGCTGCTGACCCGTTGGACGGTGCCCACGCCGGTGGTGAGCTGCCTGAGCTACATGGGCAATGCCATGACCTTCTTCGCCTCCGCCATCATCGGTCACAGTTTGGCGCGGACGTCCTGGAAGGTGGTGCTGGAGAACAAGAAGCTCTACCTGTTCGTGGCGCTGCGCTACCTGTTGGTGCCTATCCTGCTGGGGCTGGCGCTGAAACGGGTGGTGAGCAACGAACTGCTGCTGAATGTGTTCGTGCTGCTCATGGCCATGCCGGCGGCCAATATGCCGCTGATGATGGCACAGGAGTACGACATGGAAACGGACACCCTGACGGGGGGCATCGTGCTGAGTACGGTGTGCTCCATCGTGACCATTACGGTTGTGGCGACCGTTGTGCGTATGCTATAATTCATTCGAAAAAACAGATTGCATTTTATTCCGTCACATGGTGACGGAACTCTGTGAGACAAATTTATTTATATTATAATGTAGGAGGTATCAAGATGGAATTTAAGATGGATCATCAGAATTTCAACGTGGCAGATCTGGACAAGTCCATTGCATTCTACCAGGAGGCTTTGGGGCTGCACGAGGTGCGTCGGAACGAGGCGGCGGACGGGTCCTACAAGATCGTCTACATGGGCAACGAGGTCTCCAACTTCCAGCTGGAGCTGACCTGGATGCGGGATCACCCCCAGAAGTACGACCTGGGCGAGTGCGAGTTCCACCTGGCCTTCCGAGTAGATGACTACCCCGCCGCCTACGAGAAGCACAGCAAGATGGGCTGTGTCTGCTACGGCAACGAGGCCATGGGGGTTTATTTTATCAATGATCCGGATGGGTATTGGTTGGAAATTTGCCCCTACAGAAATAGAAAGTAAGGAAAAAGACCTGGAACGTTCGGTTCCAGGTCGTTTTTTATACAGAATAGAGTGGATTGAGATTCTTTTTGCGATATGCTAAAATAAAAGGAAATGAAGGAACGTTTTAGGAGGGAAAGGCACATGACGGACATACAGCAGAGGGAGGCGGCGAAGCAGTTTGCCTCTTATTGGAAAGAAAGAGGATATGAAAAGGGGGAAAGCCAATCGTTTTGGCTTTCCCTGCTTCGAGAGGTTTATGGAGTAGAGCACCCGGAACAGTTTATTTCGTTTGAAGAGCAGGTGCATCTAGATCACACTAGCTTTATGGATGGGTTTATTCCCTCAACAAAGGTGCTGATTGAGCAAAAAGGTTTGGGAAAAGACTTGAATAAGGCGATCAGACAGTCAGATGGAACCTATTTAAATCCGTTCCAACAGGCAAAACGTTATATTACGGAACTGCCGGTATCCAAACATCCGCGTTGGGTCGTCACTTGTAATTTTTCTGAATTTTATATATACGATATGGAACGCCCAGGCGGAGAACCGGAGAAACTGCTTTTGGCCAATCTGGAGAAAGAATATTATCGTTTGCAATTTTTGGTGGATAAGGGAAATGAACACTTGCAACGAGAAATGGAAGTTTCCATAGCAGCTGGTGAAATTGTGGGGTTGCTGTATGATGCGTTTTATAAGCAGTATGCAGATCCCAGTAGTGAGCGGGCATTAAAAAGCTTGAATATTCTATGCGTACGTTTGGTATTCTGCCTGTATGCGGAAGATGCAGGGATATTTGGACGGCATGGGATGTTTCATGACTATTTGGCAGAGCTTGAAGCGAGAAAAATGCGCCGGGCACTGATTGAGCTTTTTAAGGTTTTAGATACCCCTCCAGAGCAGCGTGACCCGTATCTGAAAGAGGATTTCCCAGAATTGGCAGCGTTCCCCTATGTCAACGGCGGCTTGTTCCAGGATGAGGAGATTGAAATTCCGCCGGTGACGGATGAGATTCGTGACTTGCTTTTATCCAAAGCTAGTGCTGAGTTTGACTGGTCTGAGATCAGTCCGACGATTTTCGGCGCTGTATTTGAAAGTACGCTGAACCCGGAGACCCGGCGTTCGGGTGGAATGCATTATACATCCATCGAAAATATTCATAAGGTGATCGATCCGTTGTTTTTAGAGGAGCTGAAAGGGGAACTACGGCATATTTGTGAGATTGCAGTGGAGAAAGAGCGTAACCGGCAGCTACGAGGCTTCCAAAAGAAGCTGGCGTCCTTGCGCTTTTTGGATCCTGCCTGCGGCAGCGGCAATTTTTTGACGGAGACTTATATCAGCCTGCGCCGGTTGGAAAATGAGGTGCTCCGTGAGTTGGAATACGATCAGATTATGATCGGGGACGCAAAGAACAATCCCATAGAGGTGTCCATCGCCCAATTCTATGGAATTGAGATCAACGATTTTGCGGTGACAGTTGCGAAGACGGCGTTATGGATTGCGGAAAGCCAGATGATGAAGGAGACCGAAGCAATCGTCCTGATGCATCTTGACTTCCTTCCGTTAAAGACGAATGCCTCCATTGTAGAGGGAAATGCCTTGCGCCTGGACTGGGAGAGCGTGGTGCCGAAGGGGAAGTTGTCTTATATTATGGGGAATGAGGCTGTTATTTGTGGACTAACACCCGAAAAAGCCTGTAATATCAAGGAATTTGCGGCATAAGTCGTTGTATTTGAGCAGTGCCGAAACTGAATAGCTGATGTTGTACTGGGAGTAAGCGATGGACGCTTAGTCCATTTTTTATTGCCAGAATAGAATACGAACACGCCATGCGCGTCTGTCTCTCCCCCGGGGAGAATGCCTTTATGGCTGGACAGACGTGCTTTTTTTGTACCCATTTTCAGGAGGATGAACGCTATGACAGATTGCTGCGAAAACGGCAAGCCGAAGGACTGCCAGTATTGCTATTACTACGGCAGACACGGCTGTATGCTGAAGGTCTGCTATTATGCCCGGCCAAAGCCGGAAACGAAACCCGTGAGCGAATGCGATGACTGCCCGTATGGCAAGTGCGGACCGTGCATCGGCTGGTGTACGAAGGAAATTCTTCGTTCGCTTGAGAGGGGGCGCGCCAAGTGACGCTGGATTATTTCTACGGTGCCCAGGCAGATCAGTTTGCCTTTTACCGCATCCCCAAGGCGCTGTTTACGGATGAACGGTTCAAGTCTATCTCTGCCGAGGCCAAGATTCTCTACGGCATTCTGCTGGACCGGATGAGCCTGAGCCGTAAAAACGGCTGGCTGGACGAACAGGGGCGCGTGTTCATCATCTTCACGCTGGAGGAGGTCATGGAGGCCATCGGCTGTGCCGATCAGAAGGCTACCAAGCTGCTGAACGAGCTGGACAGCAAAGCCGGACTCATAGAGCGCAAGCGGCAGGGACTAGGCAAGCCCAATCTCATCTTCGTCAAGAACTTTGTGGATAACTCCACCGGCAGCATCCCGCCCGTACAGGAATCACGAATCAAGACTCGTGAAAATCACGATTCAGCAGACGTGAATTTCACGACTCCGGAATCCAGAAAATCACGAGGAAGTAATACTGATTCAAATTATACTGATTTGAGTCAGACTGAAACCTATCCTTTCCCTTCCGGCCAAGCAGGCGGTCACGGTCAGACACCTGTGGATAAGATGGGACGGGATATGGATGAGCGGGAACAATATCGGGCAATTCTTGAAGATAATCTGGAGTACGACATTCTCCTGGAGAACAACCCGTATGACCGGGATACCATCGCAGAGATCATGGAGCTTCTTCTCGATACCATCTGCTCCAAACGTCAGTACATCCGAATTGCCGGGGATGATAAGCCCCGCGAGGTAGTCAAGAGCCAGTTCCTCAAGCTCAACAGCACGCATATCGAGTATGTACTGAGTTCCTTCAAGGAGAACGCCAGCAAGGTGCGCAACATCAAGCAGTATCTTCTGGCTTCCCTATACAACGCGCCGCTGACCATATCGAATTACTACGACGCCCTGGTGCGCCACGATATGGCGAACGGCCTTGTCTGAGCCGCAGCTTTCTTGCTGCGGCTTCTGTCATTTCCGGGAGGTGATGCAAATTGGCAGAAGAAAAGGACACGGCAGCTCCGGCAAAGCGAACCGCCGGTAAGACAGGCCGGCGAAAAAAGCCGGAAGCAGAACACGCGGCTCGGGCCGCTCCCCAGGATAAAGACACCGGCAGCAAGGCACAGGAAATTCTGGAACAGGCGCGCACAGCACCGAAACCCGAATGGGAGGTTGCGGAACAGGTTGTGCTGCTCCCGCTGGACAGGCTCCGCCCGTTCAAAAACCACCCGTTCAAGGTCAGCGATGAGGACGAGCTGATGCAGGACACCATCGACAGCATCATGGCGGGCGGCGTGATCAACCCGATTCTGGTTCGTCCGGCAGAGGACGGCAAATTTGAAGTCGTCTCCGGGCACCGCAGGTTCCGGGCATCGGAGCTTGCCGGTAAGACGGACATCAAGGCCATCGTTCGGGAAATGGACGATGACACCGCCGTGATCACCATGGTGGACAGCAATCTGCAAAGAGAGAACATTCTTCCCAGCGAGCGGGCTTTCTCCTACCGCATGAAGATGGAAGCCCTGACCCATCAGGGACAGCGCACTGACCCCACTTTGCGCCAAGTTGGCGCAAAGTTCAGAACGGCAGAGTTGGTCGGTCAGCCGGCCGGCGACAGCGCCCGGCAGGTACAGCGGTTTATCCGCCTGACGGAGCTGATTCCGCAGCTGCTGGATATGGTGGACAGAAAAGAACTGGCCTTCAATCCGGCAGTCGAGCTGTCCTACCTGAAACCCCATGAGCAGGAGCAGTTTCTCGACGCCATGGACTACGCGCAGGCGACGCCGTCGCTTTCACAGGCGCAGCGCCTCAAGCGCCTGAGCCAGAACGGACAATGCACACTGGAAGCCATGTACGACATCATGGATGAGGAAAAGAAAAGCGAGCTCGACCGCATAACCATCCGCGGCGATGTGCTGCGGAAGTATTTTCCGAAGTCTTACACACCCCTGCAGATGCAGGAAACCATCATCAAGCTGCTGGAAGCCTGGCAGAAAAACAGAGCGCATCAAAAGGAGCGCTGAAAGGAGTTTATATGGCAAATATCACACTGAACATCGAGGGAGATTTGAACATCTACGTCAGAGAGGAGGACGGCCAGCCGGACAGCCTGTATCTGGATGGCATGGACGGATTCCCCGAAACGCTGCGCATTCATCTGGAAGCCGACGGCGAGGACGATGAAAGCAAGGCGGAGGTCATCTACGCCATTCCCGGCGCAGCGGCCATCAGCATGACGCTGTATGAGGCGTTGACGCTGGCGCTGAACAGCGGCGGTGCGGACAGTCTGGAGCTGATGCCGGTTTCAGGCATTTTCATCGCCTTTAACAGCGATGACGTCATCATCGATCAGAACGGCGACTGCTATCTTGCCGGCCCCGGCATTATCTTTGCGCTGGAGGACGGCGATATTGTTTCGCTGGATGAGGAGGACAAAAAGCTGATCGCCCAAGTGCTGGAGGACGGGACTGCCGAACTGACCAACGGCGCGGAAATCCGCTGCGCCTTCGGGCTGTGAGGTCTGCCCATGAAAGAATTTGAAGTCACCATTACCGAGACGCTTCAGAAATCCATCATGGTTGAGGCAGAAACCAGAGAGGAAGCGCAGGCAATGGTCGAGGAAATGTGGGATAAGGGTGATGTGGTGCTGGATGCCGATCACTTTGTCGGCGCAGAGTTCAGCTGCAATGACGGGCAGGAAAATGAGGCGGACAAGCCCATTGAGGTGCTGCTCGTGGAGCCCGGACAGTATGCCAGGATGACCACCATCGGATCATCCTTGGAGGATATGCAGAAGGTCGTGGGCGGCTACATTCAGGAGGCTCCCTTCTTCCGTGATCCGGTCACGCTGGTCTGCAACGAGGAAGGCAAGATTTCCGGTCTTCCTCTGAACCGCGCCATCCGGGACGACGATGGAAAAATCATCGATATTGTCGCCGGAACCTTTTTCATCTGCGGCGCGGAGGGCGATCACTTCTCCTCCATTCCGAAGGGGCTTCAGAAAAAGTACGAGGAGAAGTTCAAAAAGCCGGAGGCGTTTCTAAAGATGGGGCGCAGCATCATGGC
>ERZ827490.3025-NODE-3025-length-16389-cov-6.780274_pt1 | contig 16389 bp, 8 predicted proteins | sample MGYA00519770_ERZ827490 | MGnify/ENA primary metagenome ERZ827490 (study PRJEB31778, sample SAMEA3449324) | human gut metagenome | biome: human gut; feature: human-associated habitat; material: faeces | place: United Kingdom | collected 2010/2012 ...
CCGAGCTTCACAGTGTAGTTGTACTTCGCGTCCTCGTTCACGGTGAACGTGAAGTCCGCGCCGGTCGTCGCGGTCTGCGGGTTGCCGCCGGCGACGTCCGCCGCGCCGCTGCCGGTGAAGTTGACCGCAGTCGTCTCCGCCCCGCCCTTTTCCGTCTGCGTGAAGGTGATGTGGATGTTGCCGGTGATAGCGTCGCCCTTAATGGTATAGAAATAAGTGTTCATAAAAGATACAGCGGAATCGTCAAATTCCGGCGTATACGGTTTCCCGTTGATCGTCATCGTCAGCGTGTAATCGTATTTGTCCGTTTCAAGTTCCTCCGCCGTAAAAACATAATCCTCACCGTAAGGAACGGTATCCGCAACGCGAATACAGCCCTTGGCGTTGCCGTCCACGGTGATCGGGTACTGCTTCGCCGTTCTCTTGCCGGTCACGGTGAGATCGCCGGTGACGTTCTTCACGGTGTAGGTGCCGTCGCCGTTGCCGATGACGTCAACGTTCTCGTCGTTCACCGTCGCCTTGACGTCGGTGTATTCGTAGTGGCTCTCGTCCTTATCCGTCTTGGAGAAGGTGTAGTCCGCGCCGTCCTCCACGGTCGTTTTGCCCTCAAAGATGTTGGGCAGAGTGACGCTGTGCACCGCCTTGATCGTGAGCACCGTTTCCGCATCCAGAAGCTTCGCTTCCGGCGCGTCCTTCATGGTGGCGTTCGCCGCCTTATCGATCTTCGCGCTCGTCACAGCCACCGTCGCGGTGCCCGTCGCCGTGGTCTTGACCGTGAAGTTCAGCGTGAACGCCTCGCCGAGGTTTTTCGCCTCGCCGTAGGCCTGCACATGGACCTTGCCGGCCGTTGCCGCGTCTACGATGTAGTTTGTCGTGTCGCTGATGCCGGTGTACTCCAGTTTACCGGCATCGTAGGTGAAAATCATGTCCGCCGCGTGGAACGTGGTCTCGTCCGCCGTGTGACCGAGCGTCACGGGGACGGCCACGGCCTCGCCCGCGTTCACGGTCTTATCGGCGGGCAGCGTGAGAGTGTAGGAGCCCGTTTCCTTCTTCATGCCGCACACGCTGCAAACGCCGTTTTTAAAGTTGTGCTTGCCGTCCGTGCTGCCCGGGCACTCAGTGAACGTCAGAACAAACTCGTCGCCGTCAAAGCCGGTGGATTCGTTATCCACGACGTAACCGGCAAGCGTCGTCGCCGGCTTTTCACCGTTGATCGTGGCGACCCAGACGGATTTCGGGCCGTAGGCCGCGTCGCCGTTGGCGAGCGTTACGCCGCTGGGGTCGGTAATGCTGGTGATGGCGGTCTCCGTGGCAACATAGGTGTAGCCGCTGGCTTCCAGGACGCCCTTGATAACGTCAAGACCGGTCTTCTTTTCAATGTCTTTGCACACGTATTCCACGCCGTTGCTGCCGGCGCTGCCGGTCAGGTCCGCAAACGCACTGTTGACACTCTTGCCGTAGATGCGACCGTAGAGCGTCAGCACTTCGCCAGCCGGGGACACGCTCACCTTCGCCGCTTCACCGGCAGTGTGGACGATCTTGGAGTTGAACTTGTTGTCCATGGCGTTATCGAACACCAGGCGGAAGCTGCTCTCCTTGTTTTCCGTCAGGTTGGTCTTTGCCCGGAACGTCAGCCGGCAGAGATCGCCCCTGGCAATGGTGATGCCCTCGGAGGTTGTGTCCATGCAGCTGATGTTATAGAACGTGCCGTCTTTGTCCGTATCTTCGCGTGCTGCAACATTGATGCTTGGATTGACCTGCTCGGTTTTGGTCAGCTCAAACACCGAATTGTCAAAGTACAGCTTATAGTTCATCGTTACGATGTCTTTGATGTCCTCGTTGAGCGAGATCGTTACGACGACTTCCTCCCCGGCGGACAAAGTGTTTTTGTCCGCCGTCGGGGTCATTTCTGCGGCCAGTGCATTTACCGAGAGACTCAGCAGCAGCACTACGGCAAGCAGAATGGATAATGTTTTCTTCATGTTATCTCTCCTTTCTTACGCAGCAGGAAACTTCGGGAGCTTCTTGTTGTGATAGGCATAGATCAGCGCCGCGTCCATATTGTCCACCTTGCCGTCGCCGTTCACGTCAGCCGCGGCAAGCTGATCCTCGGTCAGAGCGCTCTTCTTGTTGTGGTAAGCGTAAACCAGCGCCGCGTCTATATTGTTCACCTTGCCGTCGCCGTCCACGTCGCCCAGCACTACCGCACTGCCGACGGTGACTTTGGGCGCAGCGCCGGTCTGCACCTTCACGGCGTCATTCACGAACGTCTTATCGCACACGGCGACCTTTTCGAGCGTGAACCCGGCGGAAGCGCCGGTCGCAGCGTCGGCCTTCACGGTGAACGTCAGTTCAGCGACCGTGCCCTCGGTCATGGAGAACACGCCGGTATCCGCGAGCTTCACGGCGCTGACCGTGACGGCCTTGGAGGTGTCCCCCTCGCCGGTCTTGTAGTTCGCCTCGGGGGGCGTGCCGATCTTCGTGAGATCGCTCGCCGCGCCCGCCTTGCTTTCGGCCAGCTCAACGACCGCGGAATCATAGCGGATGTAATACTCAAAGCTGTTGATGTCCTTCAGTTCGCCGGTGAGAGAGAGCGTCAGCGTGACCGTTTTTCCGGCCGGGACCTTCTCCGCATCTGCCGAGAGAGTGATCTCCGGCACCGCCGTCTCATCGGCTTCCGCCGCCAGCGCCGGGATACCCAGCGCCAGCGTCAGAGCCAGAACAAGGACAAGCGAAAAGATTTTTTTCATATCGTCCTCCTGTTTGTCGTCCGGTTTATTCCGTCACGGCCGTGAGAGGCGCGGCGATGATCGCGTAGATCATCGCTGCGTCCTTCGCGGTGATATGGCCGTCGCCGTCCATATCCGCAAGGATAAGCTCCGCTTCGGTGAGTTCACCCGCGCCGATGGAATAATTGTACACAAGCTCGGCGTCAGTCACATCGACCGTGCCGTCGGCGTTCACGTCGCCCGCGAGAGGCTGCTTTGCGCCCTGCCACGCGAGGATCGGGTAACCGCCGTTGATGTTTTCGCTGTCCTCGGCGAAGCTGCCGCCGAGCGTGGCGGCCAGGGCCTTGAGCTCATCCGCGGTCTTGGCGGTGCCGAGGCCGGTGATGCCGAACTTCGGGCTCGCGCCGGAAACGGTGCCTTCCAGATAGTAGCTGTTGACATAGTTCGCTTCCGTTTTTATCGGGGACAGGCCGCCGACATAGGAGGCGTTGCCGCCCGAACCGATGACGGTGGAGGTGCTGTAGCAGTTGGTGATCGTCGCGCCGTCGGTGTTGCTGAAGTACGAGCCGCAGATACCGCCGAGATAGCACTCGTTCGCGGAGATGGTGCGGATCGTGCCGGTGGCGTAGCAGTCGGTGATGGCCGAACCGCCGGCCGTGTAGCCTGCGATGCCGCCGCCGTGCTTACTGCCCGTGACGTTCACGGAGCTCCAGCTCTTCGTAACGGAGGTGTCGCTCTCCATGTAGCCCGCGATGCCGCCTGCCTGTCCATAGGACTTGTTGGTCGTCGTCACATTGCCGGTGATGCCGAGCTTCGTGACGGAAGCGCCGGTTTTCACATAACCGAACAGGCCGACCGGGTAGCTCGCGCTGTTGATATAGAGGTTGCGGATGGTGTGGCCGTCGCCGTTGAAGCTGCCGTAGAACTTATTCAGCGGCGTCCAGTCGTAGCCCGCGAGATCGATGTCCGCGGTGAGCACCGCCGAGGCATTGCTGCCGTTCGCGCCGAACCACGCGAGCTCGGAGGCCGTACCGATCTGGTAAACGCCGTCGGCGTCCTTCGCAGGCTCGGTCTTCGCCGTGCCGTCCCAGGCGTTTTCGCCCGCCGGGAGAAACGCCGCGGTCGTGACGGTGAGGATGCCGTCTTTGATCTTCTCCGCATCGGCGCTGCCGAGCGAGAAGGTGCCGCGCGTGACAACATAGCCGTCCTTGGTAAGAACATAGGTGTAATCGCCGTAGCCGAGCGTGTAGCGGTTGTTCTCATTGGTCTCGACGGCCTTGCCGTCCGAGCCGGTCAGCGTGATCTTGACGCCCTCGACCGCATTGCCGGAGGCATCGGGAACGACGAGCTTCGTATCGTAGGTCACCTTGCGGTGCACGGTGACGGCTGCGTCCGCGTAGTGGTTCATATAGTAGGTAACGATCACAGCGTTGAAGTTCGTGCCAACGCCGGCGTCGGTCATATTGTAAAGGAACGCAAACGGGTTGGCCGCGGAGTACATGCTGCCGAAGGTATAGCCGTTGGTGAAGCTGTACGCTGCCGTCTCCGCGCCCTCGGCGAACTCCACGTCCGTGGGGATGGTCACGGTAACGGAGGCGTTGTCCATCTTCTGATACTGGCCGAGCGTGCCCTCGAACTTCGTTTCACCGGCGTAGTACGTCGGCTTGAAGGTCGTCGGGTTGAAGATGCCGGAGATCTTGTTCACCGCGCGGAACATGCCGCTGAAGGTGAGCTTGACCTGATCGCCGGGCATGATGTCTTCCTCCGGGTGGGAGACGTTCTCGGCGGAGACGGTGACCTTCGCCACGCGCACGAGACGGTAGCTCACGCCGGTATCGTCGGTCATCTTGATGATGACGGTGCCGCCCATGCCGTTGCCGATCTCGCCGAACTTAGCAAGAGGCACGGTGTAGCGTCCGTCCCCGCCCGCTTCGATGGCGGCGAACTCGGTGCGGATGCGGTTCATGGCGTTGTCCGCGGTGACGAAGGCGTATTCAACGGTCACATCGCCGGTGGCGGTGACGGCAAAGTCGAGCGCCGGGTCGGCCTCGTTCGCGCCGTAGAACCAGGTGTCGTAGTTGTAGTCCCAATCCATGGAGCGGGTCGTCGTGGTGCCCGGAGCCATGTTGAAGTCCACATCCGCATCCGCGGTGCCGTGGGCCACGCCCGTGCCGCCGACAACGATGACGCCGATGCGCTGCGGCTGCGTCGCAGGATAGTAACCGCCGTGCGTGCCGTAGCTGCCGTGGTTCACGTCAACGCTGTCATAGTAAACGGTGATGATGGAGTCTTCCGTGCCGGGGGTAACGTCCGCCCAGTTCGCGGTGGTGTTTCCGCCGTTCACGGTCTGGATCGAGGCGTCGCCGGTCTCAAGGTTCCAGTGGAAGTCCGGCTCGACCATGATGTTTCCGGCGTCGGAGTTGATGAGCTGCCAGTGACGGTAGGCGCGCACGCGCGTCGTGCCGGAAATGGCCTCATAGCCGGAGGGATCGAGGTTCACCTGCAGGTCGGCCTCGTCGCGTTTGGCCGTCTGCGAACCGAGCCGGCTGAAATCGTGGGAGACACGGTTCGTCGCGGCGTTCTCATCGAAGGAGAAGCTCGCGTCCGTGCTCTCGCTCAGGCTCGGGAGCCAGCCGGCCTGCGTGACGTGGGTATCGTCGCTCAGACGCCACGTGTAGTTGCCGTTGCCTTTGGAAATGGTGTACTGCGCATACATCGTGCCGTCGTCGTTGAGCTTCCAGCTGCCGTCGGGCTCAACTTCGGTGGTGTTGAAGTTGTTCCACTGGAAGTACAGGCCGAACGCCGCGTTCTGCGGCACGGTGACGGTCAGGACGATTGCCGTGTTGATCGTGAGGGACTTTGTATCGGCGGAGTAGCCGGCGCGGAACGTCTGGTTGATGGCTTGCGTGAACATATAGCCGTCGATATCGGGATAGGCATACGCGTTGTAGAGGCAGGCGTTGCCCGCGGCGTAGAGCACCGTCGGGTAGTAGGCGTAGCTGCTCTTGGTGTAAGGCGTGCCCATTGCAGCGGTCGTGCCCATAATTGGGCAGTCCAGTTTGACGTGGTATTCGTCCGCCGTGAAGTACGTGTTGTCCGTCTTCTTTGAGGACGTGTAGAACGAGTTGCACTGGAGATAGATGCTCGTGCCGCCGCCCGCGCCGCCGTCAACGTTTTTGTCGGTCGGCAGGTCAAGCGTCATACCGCCGAGCGCGATGTCGTATGCGCCGGTATCGGCGTTCTTGGCGAACGCGCGGTAAGCATAGCGGCCCGCGGTGAGGCTGGCATAGAACATCTGGTAATTGCTGACGAGCTTGCCCTGCGCAGGATCATACTCGGTCTCGCCCTCGGGCAGCGTGCTCGTGAAGTCGCTGTAGAGGAACACGTTCGTAATCTCGTCGCCGAGGACCTCGTTGCCTTCCTCGTCAGTTGTGACATTGTAGAGCTTGATAACGGGGTAATTGCCGGTATAGTCCTTGCCGACAAAGAACGAGAAGTTCAGCTTCGGCGCTTCCTCTACGGTGAGAGTGAGCGTCCAGGTGTCCTTGGAGAAGTGCTTGCCGTCGTGGGAGGCGTAGAAGCGGTAGATGTACGTTCCGGCTTCGTTTTCCGTGATCTGGATGGTCGTCATGCCGAAGAGGGCCTCGGAGAAGTCCAGCTTCTCGCTCCAGGTCGCGCCGCCGTCAGCAGATCGCTCGTAGTAATAGTTCTTATAAGACAGCGTCTGGCCGTCCGCCGGAGCGAAAATCTTTCCGGCCTGCAGATCGCCGAGCAGGTAGGCCTTGCCGATCTGCGCCTTGTCGCTGGTATTGGCCGGATAATCCGCTTTGCGCGTCGGCACGGCGATCTCCGCGAGCTGCTTGCCGCAGGCATCGCACTTGCCGTCGCCGTCCGCGTCCGCATGCTCGACCACGGTCTGGCCGCTGAGCACGGGGGCCGGGCAGCTGTCAACGTAGCTCTTGCCGAGCTTGGAGGCGCCGAGCCCCTCTTCGGCGGTGAAGGCTTCCGCGCCGCTCTCCACGCCGGAGACCGCCGCCGTGCCTTCGAGATAATAGGCGTTCGCGGCAATGACTTCGACTTTGTTGCTCGTGCCGCTCTTCGTGCCTCCGACAAGAGCGCCCATGAGAGCTTCATCGGCTTTGTCGCCGCTGATCTTGCCGGTGCTGTAGCAGCCAGTCATGGTGAGCGTTTGCGTCCCATAGGAATCACCGAAGCAGCCGACAAGACCGCCGACATACTGTTTTTCCGCCGCGGTTCGGTAATAGAAGTCCACCGCGCCGGTGTTGTAGCAGTTCGTGAGCGTCAGGGTGTTGCTGCCGCTGCCGACAAGACCGCCGACGCCCTCAAACGTGCTCTTGTAGCCGCGCAGATGGACGTGGCCGCTGTTCCAGCAGTTCGTCAGCGTTACGCCGCCGATGCCGGTATTGCCGACGATGCCGCCGACCTGCCCCTGATAGCCGGTGATGTCCACTTCGTTGGAGCAGCCGATGAAGTCGGTCTCCTGCGCGCTGCCGACAAGACCGCCGTGGGAGAAAATATCATCGTTTGTCGCAGAGCCGGTGAGAGTCACATAGTTGTGGCAGTTCTCGACAGTGGAACGGCGGTGCGTGGAAACGCCGCACGTGCGTCCGGCAAGACCGCCGACCATGCGGGTCACGGCCATCGCCGTGCCGTAGACCGAGAGGTTCTTGATCGTCACGCCGTCGCACTCGCCGAAGAGGCCGATGTAATAGGTGTTGCCGTTCGTATAGTTCGAGGCGTTGCCCTTGAGATACAAACCGGTGATCTTGTGGCCCTGGCCATCAAAAGTGCCGCTGTATATTCTGTTATTCGCGTGATCGCCGATCGGCGTCCACGGGTTCGCCGAGCTGCAGATGCCGCTGAGATCGATGTCGTCCGTCAGACGGGCGTTGAGCGCGGCGTTATCCTTCGAGGCGTTGACCTCGTTGGCAAACCACTGGAGCTGCGCGCCGTTTGCGATCTCATAATAGCCGTCCGCCGCGACCGCAGGCTTGTTCGGGTCGGTGACGGTGACGGTGCATTGGGCCGTGTAGCCGCCGTCCGCCGTGGTGACGGTGACGGTCGTCGTGCCCTCGCTGAGCGCGGTGACGACGCCCTTCCTGCTGACGGTGGCGACCTTCATGCTGCTGCTCTGCCAGGTCACGTTCTGGTTGTTGGCCGTGGCCGGCTCCACCGTGGCGGTGAGCTGCGCGGTCTTGCCGCGCTCGACCGTGAGGGTGTTCTGGTCAAGCTTCACGCCCGTGACCTTCGCATCGTCGCCGGTGCTGGGGGGCGTGTTGTCGCCTTCCTTGAAGTAAAAGCAGTTGAAGTAGTCGTTGCTGTTGTCGTTCTCGGCCGCGATATACAGGCCCTTTTCCATCAGGAACGCTGCGGGCAGCGCGATGGTGTGGCTGCCATCCTCGTTTTCCGTCACGGAATACTCGTAATCGCTGCCGGCATAGTAACCCCAGTTCACAGTGCCGTCTGCGTTAACGAGAGCGCAGTATTCCACAATGTTCTGGTCGAAGTCCGCCGGGTAGGTAACGTATACCGTCTCCGTGCCCGTCGGAACGGTCACGGTATAGACTTTCTTGTCGCCCGCGAGGGCGTAGTGTTCCACATACATCGAGCTTTCTTCGATGTTGTAGAGATAGTCCGTACCTTCGGCATCGAGCGAAATGCAGGAGAAGTCGAAGTCCTTATAATATTCCGCCGGGTCGAAAACGGGCTCCGGGGAATCGCCGGTGACCGTCACCTTCGCGGTGGCGGGCGCGTAGCAGCTGTCCGATGTACCGGCGTTCGGATCGGTACCCAGCAGGTAGTAGGTGCCGGTCTCGTTGAATGTGTAGGTATAGGCGTTTTCCTCCGTGCCGGAGAGGTCCATATCCCCCACGTACTTCCAATCCGCGTCGTAGACCGCAACGTTCAGACCGGTGATCGGGTCGAACTGCTCCGTGCCGCCGTCGGCCACGGACTTGGTATCGTACTTGAGCGTGTGCGCCGTGAGCGTATTGCCCTTGGCTACGGTGAAGCTGTCCTGCTCAAACGCCGCGAATGCGCCGACCGTCCAGAACTGCCAGTTGGTGAACATGGCGACGTCGATCGTGTCGCCGTCCGAGAGGAGGATATAGTCCGCCGTCGAGCCCCAGCCCGGCCCCATCAGGGGATAGACATGGTTGCGGTAGTACATGAGGTTTTCGTCATGGCCCCAGAACTGCTGCATGTACATGGACGTGGCGCTGCCGGTAATGTTGAGCGCCAGCATAGTGTCCTCATACGCCTGCTCGTCGGTCATGGTCACCACGCCGTAGCCGCCCGCCGCTCCGGGGATCTTCGTGCTGCCGGTCTTGATCTCTTCCTCCGTGAGACCCATGTAGTACTTGCCGATCATGTAGAGATAGAGGTGCAGTGCCGTCGGACGCTGGACGATCTTGCTATCCACATACGCACCCGAGCCGTTTTCCGTATGGTAGCGGTAAAACTCGGTAAGGTCCTGGTTTTCCAGATCAAAGTACGGGACCTTCACCTCGAGATGCGAGAGGACCGTGCCGTCGATGCCGCGGATGGGCATGCCGTCGCTCGAGATCGTCACATACACCGTGACCGGATCGGCGGGCGACTCATCGTAGCGGTACTGGTTCTCGTCGCCCTTCGGGGCCTCCGTGACGGTGATCGTGAGCTGCACGCTGGCCGTCTCGCCGTTGGAGCACGCCGCCGTGACAGTCGGAGTATACGTGCCCATGGCGGAGTTCGTGAACGAGAGACACTGTTGCCCATCGACCTCGGCGATTTGGGTATGCTCGCCGTAATCGCCGTTGTCCAGCGTATAGGTCAGCGTATGGCCTTCGCTGTCGGTGAAATACTGCGCAAGCTGAACCGTAAGGTTCTCTCCCTGCTTTGCTGTAAAGGTTTTGCCCGCATCCGTCGCCGTGAGGCATCCGTCCGCCGCGAGCGCCGATACCGGCAGCAGCGAGAACACCATCAGCAGCGCGAGAAGCAGTGCAAGACCTTTCTTACCCGTTTGCATTGGTTTTTTCCCTTCCTTTCCGATGATTCCTTGAACTTACCTTTTATATTTATATCAAGCGCAGAATCTCCGAGGCATCTTCCGCCGTGATCCTCCCGTCACCGTTCAGATCGGCCTTCAGCCAGGCTTCGGCGTTCTTCGTCTCGAAGCGCTGCTGTCCGCAGCTGATGGAATAGATCCTCTGCGCGTCATTGATCTCCGTAACGCCGGAGCCGTTCACGTCCCCGTCGTAGCAGACCGTATCGCTGCCGCCGCTGCACCGCACGCGGGAAACGCGCGCCGCCGCATCGTTGGCCGTTGTCAGCGCGCACCACGCGCCGTAGGTTTCCGAGTAGAGCATTTCCGCGCCGTCCAATGTCCAGCGGCAGCGCGTGCCGGGCTCGGCCGCGACCTTCACGAGATACACCGCACCGTCCTCGCTCCCGGCGTATTCCGTCACGGATATCTCCGGCAGGGTTTCAGGCGTTTCGTATGCCGCATAGTACGCCGCGGGGCGGTAATAGTTATCCATGCCGAAATCCTCGGCATAGGAGACCGTGACGCCGCCGCGCATGCAGTGGCACATGAGCACGCGCCCATCGTCCGCAAAGCCCGTCATGATGCCGACGTGGTCGGTTTCCGCCGTGCCCTCGCCGCCGAAGACGAGATCGCCGGGCCGCAGCTCTTCGCGCGTTATCGCTTCGCACGCAAGACGCTGCGCGCTCGTCCCCTCGCCGATGGTGGGAAGCGCCTCGACCGTCCCGGCGGCGTTGAGCAGCACCCACGTCACAAAGCCGGAGCAGTCCAGACCGTCGGTGAATATTTCGCCGTTCTCGTTCTGCTGCGGGAAGCCCCAGAAGGGGCTGCGGCCCAGGTCGTTATACTTGCCGCCCCAGAGATATTCGATCCTTCCCTGCTGCGCGAGCGCGAGACGGACCACATCCTCGCGGAGCGTATATACCCTCTCCCCCGCGCCGGACTCGACCCAGCCGTACCCGCGCCAGAGAGAGAGGAGCTTGTCCCACTCATCCCCGGTGCACAGCGCCTGATAGCGCTCCTGCTCTTCCGCGGTCACGAGAAGCGCCGATGCGCTGCGCGAGAGCAATATCTTAAAAGAAAGCGCATACTTCGTTTTTATAACGTTCGGCTCGCCGGTCTCATCATTGAGCGTGCCGTCGGTCATGTCCGTTTCCATGAGCGTGCAGGAAACGGCGCTCATAGCGCCGAACACCGTGCGGAGCACGGAGAGCTCCTTTGCCGTGAGATTGGCCTCCGTCAGCTCGTCCGCCGTTTTGCCGGTCTTCGCGGCGAACGCCGCGGCGATGAACGGCAGCGCGTCCATGTTGTCGGTGAGCGTACCGTTTCCGTAGGCGAGCGTTATCTCTTCGATCTCTTTCTCGGCGCTCTGTTCCGCTTCGGTCAGCACGAGCGTCTGCACAAGGCCGTCAAGGAGAGCGTCCAGTGCCTGCGGGAACGGGAGTCCCTCGGTAAGGACGGGAAAATACTCGCTCGGCTCCACGGCGGTCTCGCGCGTTTCGAGAGCTTCAAGTTCCGGTTCGGGCGTTTCCGTCGGTTCCGGGGATTCCGTCGGTTCGGGCGTTTCCGTCGGTTCGGGCGTTTCCGTCGGTTCGGGCGTTTCCGCCGGTTCCGGCGTTTCCGTCGGTTCCGGCGTTTCCGTCGGCTCCGGGGCTTCCGTCGGTTCCGGGGTTACCTCCGGTTCGGGCATTTTCTCCGGCCCGGACGCTTCTTCGGTTTCCGGGACGTCCTCCGCCGCGGGGGTCTCCTTCGGTGCGGATGTCTTCTCCGGTTTGGGGAACGCTTCCGGCCTCGGCGTTATCTCCGGCGCAGGTTCCGCAGCCGCCGTCGCCGCCGGTTCATCGGCGTCGGCCGCCAGCGCAGCCGGCGAGACTGCCGCGAGCATCGCCGCCAAAAGAAGCAGCGCCAGTGTTTTTTGTAAATTTCTTCTCATACGATCATTCCTTAAAGAAGAACACTCTTCTGGAGTTCCGCGTGGACGGGCTGGCCGTTTTTCACCGTGATCACGATCTTGCCGTAACCCAGCTCGCGGATCAGGCGCAGGATCTCCTCGTCCTGTTCCGTCTGCTCCGGCGGAACGGTTTTCGTCATTTCGTCCGGCATCGCTGTCGTCATTCCGATCTTCATCTCCTTTTTTCCGAGCGCCGTTTTGACAAAAAAACAGCCCTCCATCGATAAGACAGAGGGCTGTTTGTGCGCAAAAGGAACGCCAACGGACACCCTATAGGCCGGACGCAGTTCAGTTAACTGAACTGCCCCCATAGGGAGGGTCGTTGGCGGATCTGCAATCAGTAAAAACATACGGAGAGCTCGCCCGCTGTCTTGGGTTCCGGACTTTGGTAATTCTCCTGGCTCGCGCTGCGTGAAAAGTTTTTCTTTTCCTCGTCCGGAATCTACCTTCTCCCGAGGCTGGTTGCCCCGAAATGGCGGACTTTCGTCCCTGCGGCTCTCCGCCGCTTCGATCCGGACTCGCGCATACAGTACCGTGCGTGCAGGGGATTCGCACCCCTTTCCTTTTTCACCGCCGCCTGACTTTCAAAAAAGCCTTTACAGCAAACGGCTACCTGTCCGATAGATCCATATTCAATTCTAAACAAATTATACCGGGTGTCTTGGAAAAGTCAAGGTTTGGCACCGGCATTTTTTGGCAAAATTCTGGCTTTTTCCTTTCTTAATATATTTATTTTAAATTACTTCCATATCATTTTAAAAAAGATATGCCCCCGGTTTTTTCCGGGGGCATACGGCTTTATTCCCATTGCTTCCACACGTCCGGGCAGTACCCGGCGGTGGCCTGTTTTCCGTTTCGCACGATGGGCGTTTTCAAAAGCGTGGGGTCTTCCAGAATGCGCTCGAGCTTATCGTCCGCGCGGGCAAGATAGCGCAGCAGCGCCGCGTCCGGGTACTTTTCGTCGATGAGATCCTCAAGCCCCACGGCGTTTTTCACGCTTTGCAGCTCGCCGCGGCTGATGCCGTAGCGGTTGAGATCGATGTACTGGTATTTGATGCGGCGCTCCTTGAAGTACCGCTCCGCCTTTTTCGTGTCAAAGCACTTGCTTTTGCCGAAAATCTGTATGTTCACAGCGCTTCCCCCAGGAACCGGTGGAGGTTGTGGAAGAAGATATCCTGCACGAGCGCTTCGCTGAAGCGGTGCGCGAGCATCTGCTCATACAGCTCCTCCATGCTCTCCACGCCGGTGATGCCCTCCGGAAGCGACTCGACGCCGTCAAAGTCGGTGCCGAGACAGAGATTTTCCCGCGCGTCCATGCAGAGGAAATGATCGATGTGCGCAAGCACGGCGTCCATGTTCCGCCCGAGACCGAGAAAGCCGGGGCAGAGGTTCAGCCCGATGACGCCCTCGTTATGGACAATGGCGCTGATCTGCGCGTCGGTCAGATTGCGCGGATGGTCGCACAGGGACTTCGCATTCGAGTGGCTGCACAGCACCGGACGCTTCGCAATGCGCATCACGTCCCAGAACGTTTTCTCCGAAGCATGGGAGAGATCGACCGCGACGCCCTTTTCCCAGCAGGCGTTCACGAAGCGGACGCCGTCAGCGGTCAGGCCCGCGCCGGTATCCATTGCCGAACCGCACAGGCGGTTATCCTTGTTCCAGCAGAGCGTCACCATGCGCACGCCGCGGCGGTAGCCGTCGAGCAGACCCGCGACGCTGCACCGGAGGAGATTGGCGCCCTCGACCGAGAGGAACACGGCGACCATATCGTCCTTCGCGGCGGCGTCGGCCTCCGCGACGCTCGTGCAGAGCGCGGCGAGATCGCGGTTTTCCTTCAGCTCACGCTCAACGGTGAGCATGATGCGGCGGAACGCCGTGGGGCCGTCAAAGCCCGGCGGTGCCCAGATCGCCATGACCTGCGCGGCGGGGGCGTAGTGGTGCAGACGCAGAAGATCGATGTGGTTCCGGCTGCTCTGACGCAGGGAATTGAACTTCGTCAGAGTGTCGCAGTGAGCGTCGAAATACGGGATGCAGTACGGCAGAGCCATGGCGATAGTCTCCTTTTTCTATATTTTCAAGGGGGAACCCCTCAGTCACGGCTTGCGCCGTGACAGCTCCCCTGTTAGGGGAGCCAAGTGGGTTTGCGAAAAACGGTCTTGCCTCCCCTAACAGGGGAGGTGGCAAAAACGAAGTTTTTGACGGAGGGGTTTTCCTCGTTTAGACTTCCATGATGATCGGCAAAATCATTGGGCTGCGGCGGGTCTTTTTGAAGAGATAACCGGAAAGGCCGGACTTCACGCGGCTTTTGATGCTTGCCCAGTCGGTGATGCCGTTATCCTCGCAGTAGGCGATGCTCTCCATCGCCACGCGGCGCAGCTCGTCGATGAGCTTGTCGTTTTCCTTTTCATAGACAAAGCCGCGGCTGATGATGTCCGGGCCGGAGATGAGCTGCGCGTTCTCCGCCGAGAGCGTCATAACGACGACGACCATGCCCTCGTCGGCAAGGAGCTTGCGGTCGCGCAGCACCACGGTGCCGACGTCGCCGACGCCCATGCCGTCCACGAGCACGCGGCCGGACGGGACGGTCGCGCCGAGCTTGGCGGATTTGGCGGTCAGCTCAATGACTCTGCCGTTCTCGCCGATGATGATGTTCCGGCGGTCGTGACCCATACCCACGATCATGTCGCCGCTCTTGTGGAGCATGCGGCGCTCGCCGTGCACGGGGATGAAGAACTTCGGCTTTACGAGCGCGTACATCATTTTGAGCTCTTCCTGGCAGGCGTGGCCCGATACGTGCAGATCGGTGCCGCGCTCGTAGATGACCTCCGCGCCCTTGGCGAAGAGCTCGTCAATAACGCGGGAGATCGTCGTCTCGTTGCCGGGAATGGCGCTCGCGGAGATGATGACGCGGTCACCCGAGCCGATGTCCACCTGCTTATGCTCGGAAAACGCCATGCGGTAGAGCGCGGACATGCTCTCGCCCTGGCTGCCGGTGGAAAGGATGACGAGCTTATTGCGCGGCACGGAGCCGATGCGCTTCATGTCCACAAGAATGCCGTCCGGCACCTTCATATAGCCGAGCTCCACACAGAGCTTCACCACGTTTTCCATGCTCCGCCCCGTGATGCCGACCTTGCGCTTGTACTTGACGGCGAGATCGATGATCTGGCGGATGCGGTCCACGTTCGAGGCGAACGTCGTTACGATGATGCGCTTGTCGCAGTCCTTGAAGAGCTGGTCGAAGCGGTCGTGCACCTTGCTTTCGGAGAGCGAGTGGCCGGGGCGCTCCACGTTCGTGGAGTCCATGAGAAGCGCGAGCACGCCCTCGCGCCCCAGCTCGCCGAAGCGCGTGAGATCGGTCATCTCGCCCTGCAGGGGCGTGACGTCGATCTTGAAGTCGCCGGTCTGGACAACGGTGCCGATCGGCGTTTTGATCGCAAACGCCACGGAATCGGCGATCGAGTGGTTCACGTGGATGAACTCCACCTTGAAGCACCCGGCGGAGATCGTCTCGCCCGCCTCAACGGTGACGATCTTCGTTTTATCGAGCAGGCCGCGCTCCTGCAGCTTGAGCTGCACGAGCCCCGCGGTCAGGCGCGTCGTATAGATGGGCGGGTTGATCCGGTCCATCACATACGGCAGCGCGCCGATGTGGTCCTCGTGGCCGTGCGTGAGAAACACACCGCGGATGCGGCTCTTGTTCTTCACAAGATAGCTCACGTCGGGAATGACAACATCCACGCCGTACATATCGTCGTCCGGGAAGCCCATGCCGCAGTCCACGACTATGATGTCCCGGCCGTACTCGTACGCCGTGAGGTTCTTGCCGATCTCGTTGAGACCGCCAAGGGGAATGATCTTCAGTTTTTGTGCCATAAAATAATAGTTACTCCTGTTAGATAGATTTAGATATGTATCCGGACGGGCCGCGCCCTTACCGGATTATGTTCGCAGTTGGGGAGGTTTATACCTCCGTTACATTTCGCGGCGGCCTTCGAGCGCTTTGAGCATGGTGGCGTCGTCCGCGTATTCGAGATTTGATCCGACCGGCACGCCGAAGCCGAGGCGCGTGATGCGGATGCCGAAGGGCTTCAAAAGGCGCGAGAGGTACATTGCCGTAGCATCGCCTTCGGTGTCGGGGTTCGTGGCGAGGATGACCTCCTCCACCCCGCCCTGCGCCACGCGCTCGAGAAGCTCGCGGATGCGCAGATCGTCCGGCCCGACGCGGTTCATCGGCGAGAGAGCGCCGTGGAGCACATGGTATACGCCGTGGTATTCCCGGCTGCGCTCGATGCTGAGCACATCGCGCGGCTCGGATACGACGCAGATCGTCGTTTTGTCCCGGCTGTCGGACGCGCACACCGGGCAGAGCTCGCCGTCCGTCAGGTTCTGGCACACCGGGCAGGTGTGGACGCTCTTCTTCGCTTCGAGCACAGCGTTGGCAAAGCGGTCCGCTTCCTCCTGCGGGAGCGAGAGCACATGAAACGCCAGCCGCTGCGCGCTTTTGCGCCCGATGCCGGGGAGCGAGGCGAAGCCGTCGATGAGATTTTCCATAGCCGCCGGAAAGAACGATGCCATAATACTATATTACACTCCTTGAAAAATCAGGCGTTAGCGTCGATTGACAAGGGCACACGCGGTTCTGCCGGGCGGAAATGCCCTCA
>ERZ827490.3028-NODE-3028-length-16384-cov-4.170004_pt1 | contig 16384 bp, 13 predicted proteins | sample MGYA00519770_ERZ827490 | MGnify/ENA primary metagenome ERZ827490 (study PRJEB31778, sample SAMEA3449324) | human gut metagenome | biome: human gut; feature: human-associated habitat; material: faeces | place: United Kingdom | collected 2010/2012 ...
CTGACCTTCAACACCATCGGCCGTCACCAGAGCATGCTGGTGCACACCCGCGTGGCTTCCACTGGCAGCCCGTGGCTCAGCAAGTGCGAGGTGGGCGAGATGCACACCATCGCCATCAGCCACGGCGAGGGCCGCTTTGTGGCTCCGCAGGAGGTGCTGGACACCATGCTGCGCAACGGTCAGGTTGCTACCCAGTATGTGGATCTGACCGGCGTGCCCACCATGGATCAGAGCTTCAACCCCAACGGCTCTGTGTTGGCTATCGAGGGCATCACCAGCCCGGACGGCCGTGTGTTCGGCAAGATGGGTCACTCGGAGCGCAGCGGCGAGTACCTGTACAAGAACGTCACCGGCGATAAATACCAGCCGATCTTTGAGGGCGGCGTGGACTATTTCAAGGTTTGATGGTAGAATAAGAAGAAAAATCCCTCAGTCATCGCAGACGCAAGGGTGAACCCTCTCAGTCAAAGCCTGACGGCTTTGCCAGCTCCCCCGAAGGGGGGAGCTTACGGGAGGAGAGGGAAAGGTTGCTTTTTTCTTGGGAAAGAAGCAACTTTTCCGTTTGCAGAAATAGCTCCCCACCTCGGGGGAGCTGGCGAGCAAAGCGAGACTGAGAGGGTTATTTTCAGGAGGAAACAACCAATGTCACAGCATGATCGCTATATCAGCCCTTTTTCCACCCGCTACGCTTCCGATGAGATGCAGTACATCTTCTCAGACGACAACAAGTTCCGCACATGGCGGCGGCTGTGGGTGGCGCTGGCTCGTGCCGAAATGAATCAGGGCCTGACCAACATCACCCCGGACATGGTAGCCGAGCTGGAAGCCCATGTGGACGATATCAACTACGAAGTGGCCATCGAGCGGGAAAAGCTGGTGCGTCATGACGTTATGAGCCACGTCTACGCCTACGGTCAGCAGTGCCCCAAGGCAGCAGGTATCATCCATCTGGGTGCTACCAGCTGCTATGTGGGCGATAACACAGACATCATTGTGATGCGGCAGGGTCTTGAGCTGGTGCGCAAAAAGCTGGTGGGTGTGCTGGCAAAGCTGGCACACTTTGCCAAGGAGTACAAAGATATGCCCTGCATGGCCTACACCCACTGCCAGCCCGCACAGCCCACCACCGTGGGCAAGCGCGCTACCCTGTGGGCCAACGAGCTGGTGATGGATCTGGCCGAGATCGACCATCGCTTGGCAACCTTGCAGCTGCGCGGCGTTAAGGGCACCACCGGCACGCAGGCTTCCTTTATGGAGCTGTTCAAGGGCGATGCCGACAAGATCCGCGCCGTGGATGCTTCCATTGCAAAGGAGATGGGCTTTGACCCCAAGGCTGTTGTGCCGGTGTCCGGCCAGACTTACAGCCGCAAGGTGGATGCCTTTATCCTGAACGCATTGGCCGGTATTGGCCAGAGCTGCATGAAGTTTGCCACCGACCTGCGCCTGCTGGCGAACTTCAAGGAGATGGAGGAGCCCTTTGAGAAGAACCAGATCGGTTCCTCCGCTATGCCCTATAAGCGCAACCCCATGCGCTGCGAGCGCATCTGCGCCCTTGCCCGCTACCTGATGGTGGACGTGCTGAACCCCAGCTTTACCACCGGCACCCAGTGGTTTGAGCGCACGCTGGACGACAGCGCCAACAAGCGCGTGGCTATGGCCGAGGGCTTCCTTGCCACTGACGCCATCCTGAACATCATGCTCAACGTCACCGATGGTCTGGTGGTGTACCCCAAGGTGGTGCGCAGCCGCCTGATGGCGGAGCTGCCCTTCATGGCCAGCGAGAACATCATGATGCAGGCTGTGGAAAAGGGCGGCAACCGTCAGGAGCTGCACGAGCGCCTGCGCCAGCACGCCATCGCCGCCGGTAAGCAGGTCAAGGAAGAGGGACTGCCCAACGATATGGTGGACCGCATTGCCGCAGACCCGGCCTTTGGCCTGACCCGCGAGGAGATCGTGGCAGGGCTGGTGCCGGAGAACTTTGTGGGTCGTGCACCTCAGCAGGTGGAGGAGTTCATCGCCAACGTCCTGCAGCCTATCTTCGATGCTGACCCCGAGGATGTGGAGCAGCACGCCTCCCTGAGCGTCTGATGACAGTATAAATTGCAAAAAGGAGAAGCCTGCGGGCTTCTCCTTTTTTGTGTTTGTGCCTTGCACGATTTTGTCTGTCATGTTACACTGAGGGCATCATCAACAAAGGAGAACCGCTTATGCGTTTGGATAAATATCTGGCCGAGACTGCCCAGTGCACCCGCAGCGAGGCCAAAACCATGCTGGCAAAGGGCCGCGTGCAGGTAAACGGCGCGGTGTGCAAAAAAGGGGACACCCAGCTGAAATGTACCGACACCGTGGCTGTGGACGGTGCGCCGCTGCGCTATCAGAAGTTCGTCTACCTCATGCTCAATAAGCCCGAGGGGGTGGTGAGCGCCTCCACAGACAAGCGGGATACCACCGTGGTGGATCTGGTAGGGGATGCCTACCCCCGGCGGGAGCTGTTCCCGGCCGGGCGGCTGGACAAGACCAGCACCGGCTTTGTGCTGCTGACCGATGACGGCGGCTTTGCCCACGATATTCTGTCCCCCCGGCACCATGTTTCCAAGACCTACACCGTGACCATCGACACCCCGCTTACGCAGGAGATGTGCACCGGCTTTGCGGTGGGGGTCACGCTGGCGGACGGCACCGCTCTTTCGCCCGCAGAGGTGACCGCCCTTTCCCCGGACGGATGCACCGTGCGGGTAGTGCTGCGGCAGGGGGTGTACCACCAGATCAAACGGATGTTCGGTGTGTACGGTGCCGGGGTGAATGCTTTGCACCGGGAGGCCATTGGCGGCCTTGCACTGGATGCACAGCTTGCGCCGGGGCAGTGGCGGGAGCTTTCTGACGAAGAAGTGGCAAAAATTACCAGATGAAATGCTGTGCTTTTCACGCGGTTTTCAAAAATGTATCACATTTTATCGGTAAAATAACGGTAAGAACCACGCAAAAAGGCACTTTTTTGGCAAAAAATGGCCCCGAAAGATAATTTCAACAAGAAAGAATTATTTTTTTTGTTGAAATCTGTTGCAAAAGTAAATTCTTTTGTGTAAAATATAGATTGTAATGCGGCTAAATTGTTTAAAATCACAACCCATGCCGCCGCGGCTTGCACAAACGAGGAAAAGGGGTATCCATTTATGGCCAATAGAGTATTTCAAAGCGTGATCTACCAGATGAAGGACGCAATCAATCGGGTGGTCGGCGTTGTGGATGAGACCGGCGCTGTCATTTCCTGCTCGGAGCTGAACCTGATCGGCGAGGTGCGCGAGGGCTATATGGCCGAGCGCCTGAACGCAGGCGACCGCTTTGTGCGCGACGGCTATACTTACCAGCAGTTCTCCAACGCCAAGCATAACGATTATGCCGTGTTCGTGGAGGGCGCCGACGAGACTGCAGGGCAGTTTGCCGGTGTACTGGCCATCAGCCTGCAGAGCATCAAGCAGTACCACGATGAAAAGTTCGATAAGTCCAACTTTATCAAGAACGTGGTGCTGGACAACATCCTGCCCGGCGATATCTACGCCAAGGCACGGGAGCTGCACTTTGCCACCGATGTCTCCCGCGTGGTGTTCATTGTGCGGGTGATCAGCGGCGGCGATATCTCTGCCTATGATGTGGTCAGCAGCCTGTTCCCCGATAAGCAGAAGGACTTTGTGTTCAATATCAGCGAGACCGACACTGTGCTGGTCAAGGAGATCCGCAAGGGCATCGACCGCACCGATATGGAAAAGCTGGCTGCCAGCATCGTGGATACCCTCTCCGGCGAGCACTACATCAAGGCCGTGGTTGGCATTGGTACCCCCATTGCTAATGTGAAGGATCTGGCTACCTCCTTTAAGGAAGCCCAGATCGCCATGGAAGTGAGCAAGGTGTTCGATACCGAAAAGCAGATCATCCGCTACGATAATCTGGGCATTGCTCGTCTGATTTACCAGCTGCCCACTACCGTGTGCGAGATGTTCCTGCGCGAGGTGTTCAAGCAGGGCAGCATTGAAAGCCTGGATCAGGAGACCCTGTTCACCATCCAGCGCTTCTTCGAGAACAACCTGAATGTGTCCGAGACCAGCCGCGGCCTGTTTGTGCACCGCAATACGCTGGTGTATCGTCTGGAAAAGATCAAGAAACTGACCGGCCTGGATCTGCGTGAGTTCGACGATGCTATCGTCTTTAAGGTAGCGCTGATGGTAAAGAAGTACCTGTCCAACAACCCGGCCAAATACTGATATTCCGCTGTGCGGGTTTTGCCCCGCCGGCGCCGAACCGGCCGCTCGAAACCGATGCTGGCCGGTTCTTTTTGCAGTACGGGCTGCGGACGGGCTGTCTTGACCGTCAAAAATCTTGATGTCAGGAGCTAATACGATTCCATGATCGATTTTGAACACGTTTCCAAAGAATATAAAAAGGGTGGCCGCCTTGCGCTGGAGGATATCAACTTCCATGTGGACGAAGGCGAGTTCGTCTTTCTGCTGGGTCACTCCGGCGCGGGCAAATCCACCCTGCTCAAGCTGATCCTGCGGGAGGCACTGCCTACCTCCGGCAAGGTGACCGTGCTGGGCAAGGACGTAGCCAAGCTGCGCCGCCACAAGATCCCTTACCTGCGCCGTCAGATGGGCATTATCTTTCAGGATTTCCGGCTGATCCCCAGCATGACCGTGTACGAGAACGTGGCCTTTGCCATGCACGTCCTCAATGTGCCCCGCAAGGAGATCCGTCCCCGCGTGGAGTACATTCTGGAGCTGGTGCATCTGGAGGATAAGGCCAAGTGCTACCCGGATACCCTTTCCGGCGGCGAGCAGCAGCGTGTGGCTGTGGCGCGTGCGCTGGTGCATAACCCCAAGCTGGTCATCGCGGACGAGCCCACCGGCAACATCGACCCGGAACTGAGCTTGGAAATGATGCAGCTGCTGGAGCGGGTGAGTAAAATGGGCATTACGGTGCTGGTGGTCACCCACGAGCACGAGCTGGTGCACCGTTTCCATCAGCGTGTGGTCACCCTGAGCCATGGGCGCATCGTCTCGGATGTGCCCGCAGACCCTGTGGCTGCCGCCGAGGACGATCTTTCGCTGGATGTTGCCGCCTTTGATGCGGACGATGCGGCCGCTGCAAAGAAGGAGGTGGCTGCCGTATGATGCGACCCTCTACTTTCTTTTTCCTTACCCGGCGCGGTGTGCGCAACTTGGGCAAGCACTGGGCTATGACCATTGCCTGTATCGCTTCTTTGAGTGTTTGTATGACCCTGAACATCTTTGCCAGCTTGGCCGAGGTGAATGTGGGCAGCATGGTGGCCTATCTGGGCAGCCAGAACGAGACGGTGGTCTATCTGGACCCCGAATGTGATGATGCCACCGCCGCGCAGGTAGGCGAGACCCTTTTGGCTATGCCGGGGGTCAGCGGGGTGCAGTATGTTTCCAAGCAGGATGTGCTCGATACCTACCGCGGTTATATGCAGGATTATTCCTCCCTGTGGGATGAATTTGAGACCGACAACCCCTTTAAGGCCAACTACCGGGTCACCCTGAGCGACCTGACCCAGATGGAGCGCATGAGCGTGAAGATGCAGGCCATCCCGGGCGTTGTTAGCGTTACTGCCCCGGTGGAGATGACCAATATCTTTGTGGAGATCCAGAAAGCCGTCACCAAGGGCGGCCGCATGATCGTGCTGGTGCTGATGGTGGTCAGCATCATCACGGTGGGCAGCACCATCCGTCTGAGCGTTTTTGCCCGCCGCCGCGAGATCGAGATCATGAAGTATGTGGGTGCCACCAACCGCATGGTCACCCTGCCTTTCTTTGTGGAGGGCCTGACCATGGGACTGATCTCCGGTATCCTGACCGCAGCGGTCAGCCTTGGCTGTTACACCTATGTGGTCAACGCTGCCGGTGGTCTGGGCGGCATCTGGCAGATGCTCATGGGCCGCGCACTGGTGCCGGTGGCAAACGTGCTGCCGACCATCGTGGTAACAAGCCTGCTCAGCGGCGCCATCGTAGGCGGCGTGGGCAGTATGTTCTCTATCCGCAAACATCTGAATGTGTGACCGAAAGGAGCCGCGTTTTATGAGTAAAGCGATGCACGCAAAGCCCTTCCGGCTCACAGGCCCTTATACCGCCCGGCACGCCCGGCCGGAAAGCCCCCGCAGCAAGCTGATCCGTGTGGTCAGCCTTGGGCTGGCCTGTGTCTGCCTGCTGCTGACAGCCACAGTGTACCCGGCCTCGGCAGCTACCAATAACACCAGCATGGCCAGCTTGCAGAGCAAGCTGGATAAGCTTTCCCAATCTATCAATCAGCACAAAAAAGAGCTTTCGGACGCCAAAAAGAAGGAATCTGCCGCAAAGGCGCTGGAAAGTGAGCTGAAAGAGCGGGTCACCGTCCTGCAGGATCAGATCAGTGTGCTCAGCGGCCAGATCGCTGCGGTGCAGAACAGCATTGGCGAGAAGGAACAGCAGATCGGTGTGATGCAGACCCAGATCACGGACAAGCAGACCCAGATCGAGGAAAAGCAGAACGAGATCGACGGTCAGTGGGATGATTTCAAAAAGCACATGGCTGCCATGCAGGAGCTGCGGGACGGCGGCAGTGTGGCCATGCTCAGTGCGGTGAACGACCTGTACGAGCTGCTCACCTTTAACGAGGTGATGCAGGATATCTCCATCAAGGACACCGAGATCATGAACAACATGAAGTCCGCCAAGCAGGAGCTGGAGGACGATAAGGCCGCGCTGGAAGAGCAGAAGGCCGGTCTGGAAGCCGAAAGGGCAGAGCTACAAAGCCAGAAGAGTGAGTTGGACAGCCAGAATGCCCAGATGAAGGGCAAGCAGAGCGAGCTGAACAACAGCATCTCTGCGGCAAAGCTTTCCGCTGCCGAGGCACAGGCGGCGCAGCAGAAGGCACAGGCAGCCATTGAATCCGACGAGTTGAACTACGAGGCCGTGAAAAAGGAGATCCAGAAGATGATCGCCGCAGCCTCTGCCAGCAAGCCGCAGCTGAGCTTTAGCGGCTTTGCCTGCCCGCTGAAGAGTTACAGCCGCATCTCCAGCGAGTACGGCTGGCGCAAGAACCCGGTCTCCGGCGTGAACAAGCTCCATGCCGGTATCGACTTTGCGGCGGCCGGCGGCACGCCTATCTACGCAGCCGCCAGCGGCTATGTGCAGGTGGCAGGCTGGTCTACCGGCGGCTACGGCAACTACGTTATCATCTACCACGGCAAAATGTCCGATGGCAATACCTATTCCACCCTGTACGCGCACATGCGCTCGGTGGCTACCAGTGCAGGCAAGTATGTGAAGCAGGGTGAACTGATCGGTTATGTGGGCACCACCGGTAATTCCACTGGCAACCACCTGCATCTGGAGGTGTGGAAGGGCGGCTCCAAGGCCAACGCCGTGAACCCCCGCAGCTACATCCCCATCCCCCATAACTAACTAACAAGCAACGCAAGGAGTCTGGTTGATCTATGAACGAACAAAAACGCAAGCGCGTGCTGCGCATCGGCTGTCTGGTTCTGGCAGGGGTGTTTGTACTCTCGCTGCTGGGCAGCATCCTTATGATGCTGCTGCTCTGACCGGAGGAAACAAACCATGAACCGTAAAATTTCTTTGGGTATGGCGGTCACTATCGTGATCCTTGCCATGACCGTGACCTTTTCCATCACGATGCTCATCGCCATGCGTCTGTTCGACAGCACGGTCAACAGCGTAAAAGAAAAGGAAAGTATGTACAACAAGATCGCTGAGGTGGACCGCTATGTCCGCAGCAACGATTACTACACCATTGACGAGGCCACCCTGTATGACCGCCTGACCGCCGGTTATCTGCTGGGTACGGGCGACAAGTACGCCCGCTACTATACCGCCAACGCCTACACCGAGCTGATGAACATCCAGAGCGGCAAGATTTTGGGTATCGGCGTGGAGCTTGGCATCGACCAGACCGGTTACGCCAAGGTGACCCGTGTTTACGACGGATCTCCCGCACAGGAAGCAGGCATCGCCGTGGGCGACTACATTACCACCGTGGGCGATACCGATATCAAGAGCCTGTCCGGTGCAGATGCCGTGTACAAAGCCCTGCAGGGCGAGGCCGGCACTACCGTTACCGTGACATGGCTGGACAGCACTGCCGCCAGTAAAACGGCTGAGCTGACCCATTCCGGCTACACCAGCACCACCGTGGATTACCAGCTGCTGGACAATGTGGGCTATATCCGCATCCGCCAGTTCGACGGCACTACGCCCAGCGAGCTGGACTATGCCCTGCGCACCCTGACCGCAAACGGCGCGGCCAGTCTGGTGTTTGACCTGCGGGACAACGGCGGCGGCATTCTGGAAGATGCTGTCAACTGCATTGACCTGATCGCCCCGGAGGGCACTGTGGCCTACGCCGAGGATAAAAACGGCAACCGCACCGTCATCGGCAGCAGCGATGCCGAAAGTGCCGTCAGCCTGCCGATGGTCTGTCTGGTCAACGGCAACACCGCCAGCGCAGCCGAGCTGTTCGCAGCCACCCTGCGCACCATGAACGGAGCCCGTCTGGTGGGTACCACCACCATGGGCAAGGGCACGATTCAAAGCAGTCCGCAGCGCCTGTCGGACGGCAGTGCCGTGGTCATCACGGTGGCAAAGCTGGTCTGCGGCGACGGCAGCTGCTTTGACGGCACCGGCCTGACGGTGGATGTGGAGCGCGCTTTGAGCACAGAGGAAGCGACGAACTTCTACGACTATACCCCCCAGACCGACCCGCAGGTACAGCGCGCTGTCAGCGCTGCCCAGCAGCTGAGCGGCACCACTACGCTGGCAGGCGCAAGCTCTGCAGCCGCAGCGGACAGCGCTGCTTCCTCTGCCGCAGCAGACGATACCGCCCCCGCAGAAGCTGCGGAAGGGGAGACTGCCGCGTCTGAGCCGGAAACAGCTGCAAGCGCAGCGGAGTGAACCTCACGATCCTGAACCATAAACACCAAAAAGGCTGCTGCGTTCTGCAACAGCCTTTTTCTGAGAAAGGAAATGACCCTATGCCGGAACTGACCGACCTTTCTGTGATCCGTGCCCTGTGCGAAAAATACGATTTTGCACTTTCCAAGGGCTTTGGGCAGAACTTTATCATCAACCCGGGCATCCCCACCAAGATCGTGGATGCCAGCGGGGTAGACAAGCGCTACGGTGTCATCGAGATCGGCCCCGGCATCGGTGTGCTGACCAAGGAGCTGGCTAAGCGCGCCGCCAAGGTGGTGTCCATTGAGGTGGATGAGCGTTTGCCGCCCCTGCTGGCCGAGACCATGGCCGGGGTGGACAACTTCAAGTTGGTGCTGCAGGACGTGCTGAAGGTGGACCTGAAAGCCCTCATTGCCGAGGAGTTCCCGGGGATGCCGGTGGCAGTGTGCGCAAACCTGCCCTACTACATCACCAGCCCCATCGTGATGAAGCTGCTGGGCGACCGCCTGCCCATCGAGAGCCTGACCGTTATGGTGCAGAAGGAAGCCGCCGACCGTCTGGCTGCTGTGCCTGGCACCCGCGCTTCCAGCGCCATCAGCTGCGCGGTGAACTATTACGCCACCTCCAAGCTGATGTTCACCGCCGCACCGGGCAGCTTTTACCCCGCCCCCAAGGTGACCAGCGCTGTGGTGCGCATGGATATCCGCCCCACCCCCGCTGTGCAGGTGGAGGATGAGGAAGGCTACTTTGCGCTGGTGCGCGCCGCCTTTGGGCAGCGCCGCAAGACTGCTGCCAATGCCATTGCAGGCGGGCTGAACCTGCCCAAGGAGAAGGTCATTGCTGCCATCGAATCCGCAGGCTTTGATGCCCGCATCCGCCCGGAAGCCCTGACGCTGGAGGACTTTGCAAAGATCCAGCAGGCACTGAGCTGAACAAAAAGCAGTATGGTCGGTGGGCGATGGCTCACTGAAAAAAGATTGCAAAAACCCGGAACCTTTTCGTAGCCGCAAGGGCTCAAAAGGTTCCGGGTTTCTGTTTTCAGTGGTTATGCAGTGGATTTTGCCTTACTCAGAAGGGGAAGATGCTGATGATGCGGTTCCATGCAGTCTTGAGCGGGGAACCGGAGGAGATGCCGCTGGTGGTCAGCTGCACATCGCTGAAGGTGACGTTAGCGTTGCGGGCAACGTAGAAGCCGACATTCAAGTTAACATGGATTTCACATTTTTACAAGAAATATTTAGAAAAACAAAACAACTTTGGCGTTTGATATAAACTTTTTAAGGCGTTGTTGGGCAGAATGCCGGTAAACAAAGACAAAATAGGGGGAATGGCCGCTCTAAACTTGTATACTAGAATATGAATTTGGAGAAATTGGAGTCCTTTACTGTTCAAACTGCGGCAGACAACGACGGACTGACTGCGGCATTGCCAAGAAGGGTATTATTTTGTGAAATGCTGGGACGAATGCGCAGGCGTACCGGACTTTTTTGCGCCCTTGCGCACCGGGCAAAAAAGAAATTTCTTTTCATAGTCCTGCGGTGGGTAGGACGAAACTTTGTCAAATGCGTGGAATATTGCAGAAAAATTTGTGAAAGGCAACCAATGAATATCCCCTAAACGTGTTGATATTGAGAAAAAAGACGGAGGATTGTTTACAAAAGAATGACAGGCTGGTATACTTTATAGCGGTAGATCCCTATGAGATCCGCAAAGAAACAAGAAAGGAAATACCGAACCGTGAATACCGCCGCACCGCACGCCCTGAAAAAACGATTGCTGACCCTGGCACTGAGCCTTGCTTTCCTGCTTACCTGTCTGCCCGCTGCACTGGCAGTGGATCTGAATGTGGACGCAGGCTTCTACTTCAAGCAGAGCCGGGGCGGCACCTGTACGCTGGCCTCCGCGGCCATGATGCTGCGCCGCCGTGCCTACTTTGACGGGCTGAGCGACTGGACGAACGTGACCGAGAACAGTGTGCGCTCCACGGCGTGGGCCAACGGCCTTTCGCACAGCTTTACATATAAGGAGATGCAGGTGGGCTACGCCACCCTGCCCTCCGGTCTGCAAAGCAAAACGGCGGTGCTGATCTCCCTGTTGGAACAGCACCCGGAGGGCATCGTTCTGTACGATCGCACCCAACCCCATGCGGTGCTGCTGACCGACTACACCAACGGTATTTTCTATTGCTCCGACCCGGCGGGGAACATCGGCTACGGACGTATCCCCATTACCAGCTCCAGTGTGTCCATTGCAAGAGCATCCTGCTACTGGTACGTCACCGCAGATCACAACAGTGTGGCTGCACAGGCTGATGGGCTGCGGTTGGAGGGCGTGCGCTACCCGGTGAATATCCGCACCGGCAGCGGCATGGCATTGACCGGTACGGCCAACAGCGCCAGCGGCACCACTCTGACCAGCGTGCAGGTGGCTGTTTTGGACGCGGCAGACCAGACCGTGCAGAGCGCTGAGGCGCAGGTGAACGCCGCTGCCTTCTCGCTGAATACGCTGGACAGCCAGATCCGCTTTGGCGAACTGCCGGAGGGCAGCTACACCTACATGGTGCTGATGACCGACTCTACGGGTGAGAGCCTGTGCTTTGCCTCAGACTTCACGGTGTCCGGCAGCGCAAGCAGCACCCAGACCTACTGGTCGGTCAAGGATGCTGGGGGCACTAAGTTGCAGCAGACGGTCCAGCAGATGGAGACCACGGTAGAGACCGCCGCCGAGACCACCGTAAGCTGGTTTGCACAGCTGTTCGGCTGATAAAAGAATATAAATTTGGAGCCGCTGCACAAGGCAATGTGCAGCGGCTCCATTTGCGTAATTGCGTAATTTAGGACTTTATTTAAAATGAATTTTCCGCTTTGTTCTGCCGCTATTACCCCCGCAGCTCTGTGCCGGGGTAGTAGTGCGCCAGAATGGTGCGGTAGTCTGCGCCCTGCTCTGCCAGTGCCTTTGCACCCCACTGGCTCATGCCTACGCCGTGGCCGTAGCCCCTTGTGGTAAAGGAGAAGGTTCCGCTCTGGCAGACCACCGTAAAGCAGGCGCTGCGCAGCCCCAGTGCCTTGCGCAGGGCGGTGCCCTGCACCGTCTGCCCGCAGACCGGCAGACTGTCCACATAGCCGGAGGGAGTGAGTACCGGCGTACCGAACCACTGCGCCTGCTGCGAAAGGTCGGCGGCGATGCCCAGACGCTCAGCCAGCAGCTGCTGTAATTGGGCGGCGGAAAGGTTCAGGGTATATTCGTAGTTGTCGGCGGCGGTGTCGGTGCTGCTGTCTACCGGCACAAGATAGGGCAGAGCAGTGCCCCAGACGTTTTCGCTGGCCTCGGTGCGGCCATTGGACATGGCAAAGTAACTTGTCCCGGCGGGGGCGTCCCCATAATACAACACCTGTGTCTGTACGGTATCCACCAGCGCGGAAAGCCGGGCGTAGTTGGCGGCGTAGGCAGTACCCCAGTAGCTGTGCAGCACCGCATCGGTCAGGCAGCCCTGCCGCCGGGCGGGGTCTGCGGTGAACCATGCGCCGTTTTCCCCGGTGCTGTGGTCCCGGCGGTAAAGGACGTAACTGTGCGCGGCCACTGCCTGTGCTTTCAGCGCTTCGTCCGGCCAGCTGACCGGCATCTCGGCGGCAACGGCTCCAATCAGGTACTCTCGCAGCGGCAGCGTTACCGCCTGTCCGGTGCTCTGATCCATAAAGCAGACGGTATCAGTTGTGTCAGCAGGGGAGGGGGACTGACTGCTGTTTTCTTCCGAAGCGGCAGAGGCAGCTTCGGCTGCGGACGGAGCGGCACTCTGCGCAAGAGCCATGCAGGCAAGACGGTAGGCAGCACACGGCAGGGCGCAGCCCAGCACCAGCAGAACGGCGCACAGCAGCAAAAAGGAACGTTTCATACTAGACCTCCTCCCGGGACGCAAGCTTCAGAAGCATCATACGCCCGGCAGCGTGCAAACCGGCGGGAAATGCGCAGAGAAAAACCTGCATTTTTGCGCTTTACGGTGAGAAGTGCGCACTTAGCGCTTGAATTTACTGCACAAAAGCGATATTATAAAAGTATGTCCATCAGAGCGTAGGATGGACGGAATCGGAAAGTATAAGAAGTAAGAGACGGAAAGGAGCACTCCTATGAACTTTGCACACGCAGAAGTGGCAACGCTGGATCCGACGACCATGCGTACCCTGTGCGAGGAGTACATCGCAAACAACTACATCGACCCGGAGACCAGCGAGCGGCTGGGGGTCAAGCGCGGCCTGCGCAACCCGGATGGCACCGGCGTGCTGGCCGGCCTGACCAACGTCTGTGACGTTGTGGGCTACAAAAAAGATCAGGAGGGTCATGTGATCCCCACCCCCGGCAAGCTGATCTACCGGGGCGTCAACATCAACGAGATCGTGGACGAGGCTTACCGCAACGACCGCTTCGTGTTTGAGGAAGTGATCTGGCTGCTGTTGTTCGGCAGCTTGCCCACCCGGGAGCAGCTGGACGATTTCTGTGAGATCCTGGCAGAGTCCCGCGCCCTGCCGGACGGCTTCATGGACACCATGAACGCCCCCTCGCCCAATATCATGAACAAGTTGCAGCGCTGCGTGCTGGGCCTGTACTCCTACGACGACCGCGCCGAGGATCTGAGCCTTGAGAACATCCTGAACCAAAGCATCAACCTGATCGCCAGTATGCCCACCATGATGGTGAACGCTTACCAGATGAAGCGCCGCTACTACGATAAACAGAGCATGTTCTTCCACCTGCCCAAGCCCGGCCAGAGCACGGCAGAGCACATCCTCAGCACCTACCGCCCGGATCAGAAGTTCACCCACGAGGAGGCAAAGCTGCTGGATATGTGCCTGCTGGTGCACGCAGACCACGGCGGCGGCAACTGCTCCACCTTTACCACCCGCGTGCTGTCCTCCTCCGGTACGGACACCTACTCGGCCATCTCTGCGGCCATCGGTGCTCTGAAGGGCCCCAAGCACGGCGGCGCGAACCTGATGGTCAACCGCCAGCTGCAGGATATCCTCAAGCACGTCGAGAACCCGGAGGATGACGATGAGGTGCGCGAGTATCTGCGCCGCATCCTGCGCAAGCAGGCGGGTGACGGCTCCGGTCTGATCTACGGCATGGGTCATGCGGTGTACACCATCAGCGACCCCCGTGAGGTCATCCTGAAGCAGCACGCAAAGCATCTGGCCTACGAAAAGGGCTTTGAGGAAGAGTACAATATGCTGTGCAGCATTGAGCGGCTGGCACCCGGCATCTTTGCCGAGGAGAAGGGCAGCTCCAAGCCGGTGTGCGCCAATGTGGATCTGTTCAGCGGCTTGATCTACAATATGCTGGGCATCTCGGAGGATCTGTACACCCCGCTGTTCGCCATCGCTCGTGTGCCGGGCTGGTGTGCACACCGGGTAGAAGAGGTGATCTTTGCCAACCGGATCATCCGCCCGGCCTACAAGTATCTGGGCGTGCGCCAGAAATATAAGCCCATCGAGGAGCGTTAATGGAACCGTTAGAGTTAGTTATTGTCCTGCTCTGCGTACTGCTTGGCCTTGGCCGCGGCGCAGACCTTGCCTTTGCTACGGACGTTGCCACCGGCCTGTGTACCACAGGCGCGGTATGGTGGCGGTATCTTGCCTTGGGCGCTGTGGTACTGACCGCAGTGCTGGTCGGACGCAGCCGTCCGCTGCCTGAGGAGCCGCTGCGCAGCCGCCGCCCGGCGGCAGGCGTGCTGGCGTTTGCGGGGGCAGTGTGTATGCTGGCTGCCGGTGCAGCACAGTTTGTGTTCGCTGCCGGTACGGTAAGCACCTTTGTACGCATTCTACTGGAGGTGGCCTGTGCCGTGTGGCTGAGCAACCTCGGGCGCAGCTGGCTGCGCCGGGACGGCTGGAAAACGCCCGCCGGTGGTCTGCCGGTGGCCATTGCGGGCAGTGCACTGTTCTACTGGAATGTGCTGATGCGCTTTATGGAGAACAGTTCCAGCTGGCACCGGGTACAGCCCACAGCAGCAGTCTGGCAGGAGCTGGCGGCGTTGCTGTTTCTGGCGGCGCTGGCGCGCACGCTGTATCTGCCCCGGCCGGAAAATGGCCGTAGCCTGCACGCAGCGGCGCTTGCAGCCTTTTGTCTGTGCCTGTGCTGGGAGCTGCCCCGGGTGCTCCTGCTGTTGGCAGCAGGCTTTGGCGGCGGCATGGCGGCGGTGTTGCCGGAACTGCTTTCCGGCCTTGCGCTGTGCTGCATCGGCGGTATGGGGCTTGCCTGTATTGGGCAGGGAAAAGCTGGAAATAACTGACAAAAGCGACTGCGCACCCTTGGTGTAATTGAACAAAAGCTTTGTTGCGGGGTGCATAAAATCGTACAAAAGCCAAAAAAGATAAAATTATGTTGTTAATTTTTTAGCAGACACTTGAAAGTTTGCCGGTTTTGGTCTACAATAAAGATACCGTGATTTATCCGATTATGGGTAAAATAATTAGGAGGTACTATTACAATGGCTGTTAGAGTTGCTATCAATGGTTTCGGTCGTATTGGCCGTCTGGCTTTCCGTCAGATGTTTGATGCTGAGGGTTACGAGGTCGTCGCAATCAACGACCTGACCAGCCCCAAGATGCTGGCTCACCTGCTGAAGTACGATACTGCTCAGGGCTCTTTCTGCGGCAAGATCGGCGAGGGCAAGCACACTGTCGAGTCCACCGAGGATTCCATCATTGTTGACGGCAAGGAAATCAAGATCTACGCTGTTAAGGATGCAAAGGATGCTCCTTGGGGCGAGCTGAACGTTGACGTCGTTCTGGAGTGCACCGGCTTCTACACCAGCAAGGAGAAGAGCATGGCTCACATCCAGGCTGGCGCAAAGAAGGTCGTTATCTCTGCTCCCGCAGGCAACGACCTGAAGACCATCGTCTACTCCGTCAACGAGAAGACCCTGACCGCTGAGGATCAGGTCATCTCCGCTGCTTCCTGCACCACCAACTGCCTGGCTCCCATGGCCAACACCCTGAACAAGACCTTCCCCATCGTTTCCGGTATCATGACCACCGTTCATGCTTACACCGGCGACCAGATGATTCTGGATGGTCCTCAGCGCAAGGGCGACCTGCGCCGTGCTCGTGCTGGCGCACAGAACATCGTCCCCAACACCACCGGTGCTGCTAAGGCCATCGGTCTGGTCATCCCTGAGCTGAACGGCAAGCTGATCGGCTCTGCTCAGCGTGTGCCTGTTCCCACCGGCTCCACCACCATTCTGGTTGCTGTCGTCAAGGGCAAGGATGTCACCAAGGAAGCTATCAACGCTGCTATGAAGGCTGCTGCTTCTGAGTCCTTCGGCTACAACGAGGATCAGATCGTTTCTTCCGACGTTATCGGCATGCGTTACGGCTCTCTGTTCGACGCTACCCAGACCATGGTCGCTAAGATCGACGACGACACCTATCAGG
>ERZ827490.3033-NODE-3033-length-16360-cov-3.491199_pt1 | contig 16360 bp, 10 predicted proteins | sample MGYA00519770_ERZ827490 | MGnify/ENA primary metagenome ERZ827490 (study PRJEB31778, sample SAMEA3449324) | human gut metagenome | biome: human gut; feature: human-associated habitat; material: faeces | place: United Kingdom | collected 2010/2012 ...
GGAAGTAGCAAACGACCGTGCAGGACGCTGCGCCCCGTCAGCGTCAGTGCAGCCGCGTCGGTCGCATACCGGAGCGTACCCTCTCGGTCCGATGCCGCAGCGGAACCGAACAGCCGGGTCGGGGCGATCCGGGGATCGGCCGCCTCGACGCGCACGGCCTCGTAGAGTCCCCACGGCCGAACGGCGATCCGTACCCGGCTGTCGGGCAGACTGTCGTAAAGCCGCAGGCCGCCCTGCTCGTCGAGCCTTTCCGTCAGCGTGCTGTCGGCGGCGTACAGGATGAAGGCCGACTCGACGTTCGCCCGCTGCCGAGAGAGATAGCCCGCACGGGAAAAGAACAGGAAGTCGGCCTCCCACAACGCGAGTACGCCCAGCACCGAGAGCAGCATCAGCGCCGAGACGACCAGCACCGTGGCCAGCACGCTGGCGGGAAGACGGTTGGGAGGATTCATAGACTTATGACGGGTTAGGGTTGGCGATCGGAAAGAAACCGGTTACGGAACTTTGACGAAATAGCATTCTGTGTCACGGGCCATGACGAGCGAATCGTTCCGGACCTGCCGGAGCGTGAAGTCCCCTGCACGCTGTCCTTGACGGAGCAGATGTACCCGCCCGTCGATCGAGACCAGATAATGGTCGGTGCCCTGTTTGCGAATCCGCCCCGTGCAGGCGAGCTTGGCGGCGGAGCGTTTTTTTTGCGCTGTCGGCCGTGGCGTCCCTTTCGCCGATGTCCGGGCTGGCGGTTTCGCAGCGGCCGTGCGCAAAAACGGATCGGGATAGTCCAACCGCAACGTGTCGTCGTCAGTACTGGGGTCGCTTCCGACAGCGGGCGCGACAGGTGAAGCGACAGCCGAAGGTTTCGGACCAGAGGAAAAGAGTTTCCACGCCACGACGCCCCAAACGCCGAGCGCCGCAACGAGCAACAGGTATGTCAGCGGTCGCGATTTCATGCCTCGGAAGTGTCGCCGTCGGCGGGTTCGTTCGTGTCGTCCGGGGCCGAGTTTCCATTATCGCCGGGCGAATCGTTCCCTGGCTGCTCATCGGACGGAGGCGTCGGATTTCCTTCGTCGTCTCCGGGTCCCTCCCCGCCGGAAGGCGGTTGCGGTTCGTCCGCCGGAGCGGGATCGACCCTCAGCGTATAAACCTGCTCCGGGGTGCGGTACGCCCCGTTGGCGGCGCTCAGGCTCCACTGATAGTCCCCTTCGTCGAGCCGCAACGTAAAGCGGTCGGCAGCATGGAGCGAATCGACGCGCAGCGTGGTGTCGGCCCATACGCGCGAGGCTTGGTCAAAACCGGGCGACACGACCGTCACCCGGTACGTGCGGGCGCCGGGCAGGGGCCGCCACAGAAAGGTCACCTCACCCGATGGGATGCTCGTTCCGTCTTTCGGTGCGACCACCTCGATCCGGGCCCGGTCGAGCTCCTGCTCGAAAATGTCGTCGCAGCTCCATAGCGACAGCGCAAGAAAAAATAAGGGATAAAAGGATTTCATATCGTGAAAGTTTACGGACGTTTGTCGGTCAACTGCTGGATAACGAGGGTCAATTGCAGCGAGGTCCGCCGTCCCCGCCGGAGCGTCTTGAACCCCGAAGAAAGCAAACGGCAGCCGGAGAATTCCCGCTCCGCCGCACCGAGGGTCCGCAGCAGCGGAACGAAGCCTCCCGAAAGCACGATCTCGGCCGTGCGCAGCGTAAAATCATCACCTTCGCGGGTCAGGTAGGGCGTGTAACTGACGATCCGAACGGAGCTATCCGGAACAAGACGCTCCAGCAAATCGAGCAGTCCGCCGCCGGAGATAAGCTCCACCGTATCGAGCATGCCGGCAGACGTATCCGGTTGTACAGGAGCGGTCTCCGCCTCCGCGATCGTCCGTTCCGCCCGGCACACCTCACCCCACAGCGCGACCGTACGCCCCAGCGACAGCCGATACACGGCCGCAGGCAGCACGATCAGCAGCAGGACCAGACGCACGACTCCTTCGTATCTGCCGATCCGGTTCATAAGGCAACGGCGATTTTAAATTCAGTCTCACCGCTTTCACGGTTTTGCTCCAAGCCTTCGAGCCGAGCTTCGCGCAGCAGCGGTTCGGATTTCAAACCGCCCATCAGGGTCGAAACGCTCCCCGCATCCTGTGTCCGTCCCCGTATCGTGAGAAATCCGTACGCACAGACCGGATCATGCCCGTCCTCCAGCGTTTTCAGCATAGGCTGTACGGCCAGCGAGGTCAGCGTAACCGACGGAGGCACATGGGAGGCCGCCCGGTCCAGCAGCAGGGCATGGCGGTACGGCAATCGGCGCGTAAAGTCAGCGATGATTGCCGTGCGTCCCGCAGTACGCTCCTGCGAGCGTTCCATCTTCTTTTCACGGGCGGAAAGTACGGTCCGCAACTGCGCGCGACGCTCTTGGAGTGAGCCGGAGACGAGCGTATTGACTACGAGCAGAAGCAGCATCACCCCCAGCACGGGCAACCGCAGACGGCGTTCCGCCGCTTTAGCGACCATGCGGCCTTCGACCGAGGAGCGCAGCAGGGTCCGCCACGACAGGTTGCGGTAAAAACCTTCCGCCTGACGCCGGGCTTCCCGTTCAGGGTCGTCCGTCGCAGCAGCGTAGCGGATGTCTGCGGTCGGCACACCTTTCCCGGAAAGACTCTCCAGAAGCGGTTCGACCTGCTCCCGACGAACGAAAGAGATCGATTCGGTCTGCTTGTCCATGTTTTCCCGGCTCGACAGGCTCCATGCGAACGTTTCGGGATCGGACGTCACCTTCTCGACGATCGCCGTATTTTCCGTCGGTTTCGTGACGACCCCGTATCCGGTGACCGAGATCAGGACGGGACGACCCGCACACGCCTTTTTCAAGGCGGCGGCATCGGTTTCGGCGCTCTCCCGCAGGATTCGGCATCCCGCCCCGTACCCTTCGAGTATGAACAGGTGCGTCGCGTAGCGATCCGCATCCTCGAAGCGGATACAAAGCACGGTCAAGGGACCGACAATCCGTTGCAATATTGCCTTACTCATTTGTTATGAGGGATTTTACTCGACGACGATCGGTTTGATGAATACGTTCAGACGGCGTTCCTGCCTGTTGTTCTTGTGCGTGCCGAAAATCCATTTGAGCACCGGGACGCGGGCGATGAACGGCAATCCCTGCGAACTCTTTTCGTGCGACTGCCGGTCGATACCGCCCAGCAACACCATCTCTTCGTTTTTCACGCGCACCATCGAGCGGAAGCTGCGCGTGGTGGTACCCGGAGGAGCCTCTTTTTCGGTACGGTCGGTGAACTCGCTTTGCGACAGATCGATCGTCATCGTGATATGCCCATCCTCGCTCACATAGGGCGTGATCGAGAGGGTCATGTTCGCCTCGACGTTCTTCCATACGAACGAAGTAGACTGCACGGGATTCTGCGTACCCATGTATGTATTGTTCGTCTCCTTGTAATACTGCATCTCCCCGCTGGTGAGCACCGCTTCATGGCCGTTGAGCGTCGAGAGCCGGGGCGTCGAACGCAGTTCGATCGTGCCGTCCTGCTCCATCGCCTTCAGGCTGGCATAAAAGTTCGGCGTTACCCTTCCGAGCTTTACGAGTCCTATCTTATTTGCCAGATTATTGACGGCCTCCGCTCCGAGCGTCATATCGAGGCCCGGAGAAAGCGTACCGCTCGTCTGTGTCGGCTTCGTACCCAAACCGAGGCCGAGGCCCGCTTCCAGCAACACGTCTTTTGAGGCGTCGACAATCATCACCTCGATTGTGATGAGCGGCACGGTCCGGTCGATCGAGCGCAGAAACTGCTCGATGCGGGCCACCTGCCGCTGGTCGCCGCTGGCGATAATGCTGTTCAGGTCGCCGAAAGCGGCCACCTGCACTCCTTTTTTCAGGTTGTCGGGGATAACCTCCGGGAGCTTGTCCACCGTGCGGTAGCGCATCGGGACGATGCGCGTCGAGAACAGCCCCTCGCGTTTCGCCTCGCCGAACATGTACACGCCGCCCTCCTCGTAATAGGTGTAGGCCGTGCCCGTGAGCAGCAAGTCGAACAGAGTCTTCACATCCGTGTTCTTCAGATAAATGCTTGTCTGCGCATTGACCGGCGTGATGAAGAAATAGTCGAGCTTCAACTGCTCGCAAACGTCGAGGATGATGTCGTAGATATTCCCCCGGTCGATCATGGCCGTAATCCGGCCCGTACTGTCCACCGAAAGCTGGGCCGGGGCGAATTGCCGGCGGCGGACATAGTTCGGTGCGGGAGCGGGCGACCCTCCGGCGGAGGGAATCGGCTCGGAGAATGCCCATGCTCCGCTGCCCTTGACGGGGGTAACCTCCAGCTTGTTGATCTCGGCCAGCGAACCGAGCGCTTCGGCGAAAGGCATCGACGAGACATAACCCGATACGGGCCGTTCGTACAGCGCTTGCGGGAGGATCAGGTTCACGCCCGTACTGTCGGTAATACGCCGTGCGACCTCGCGCAACGGCACGGCGATCAGATCGTAGCTGAGTGTCGAGTCGGAGCGGATGAACCGGACCGACGGTTCGGGCGGCGGAGCGACAGGCGCTTTGTACGGAAAGACGGAGACGATGTTGCCGACCACCCGGATGTCCAGTCCGTACTGTTCGCAGAGGAATAGCAGCAGCTCGTCGATGCGGGCCCGCGTGAAGTTGCAGCTCACGGCGAGGTTCGCCCCGTCGCGCACGCTCAGGTTCACACCGCCCACTTGGGCCACCGAGCGCAGCAGCTCGGAGAGCGGAGCCTCGCCCACCGACAGATCCACCTCGCCGAGGTAGGCTTCGTCGCGCCGGGTCAGCGTGTCGAGCCGGGCGCGGATCGCCTCAATACGTTCGGCCGAATCGGCGGGAAGCGGTCTTGCAGCACGAGATGGGAAATGAACCATGCAGAAAAGCGACAGCAAAACGGGGAAAAGACAGAGGTTCTTCATAATCGGATCGGATGTGTCTGGGTCATATAATTCCTAAGTGCGGCAATGCGCCGATTTATTCCGACAATAAAGGCAACACTTCTTCGAGCGACGTCTGCCCGAAAAGGAACAGATCGAGAGCCGAATCTTTCAGCGTGGTGATGCCCCGCTCCCTGAGTAATGGAGCGATGTCGGGACGGTTTTCGCGAACGGCCTCGGCGAGCTCGCCGTCGATCGGAATCACCTCGTAGATCGCCCGGCGGCCCCGATAGCCCGTATAATGGCACCGTTCGCAGCCGACGGGGCGGTAATGCGGACGGTCGGGAACGGTTGTCCCCTTTCCGTATACCTGTTCCCTTTCCTGCTCGGTCAGCTCCGACTCCTTCTTACAGTCGGGACACAGCAGCCGGATGAGCCGCTGCGCGGCGCAGAGGATCAGCGTGCCGGAGAGCAGGTACGGATGCACGCCCATGTCCCGCAGCCGCGAGACGCTGCCCCATGCGCTGTTCGTATGGATCGTCGAGAACACGAGATGGCCCGTCAGCGAGCTGCGGATCGCCATCGCCGCCGTATCGGCGTCGCGGATCTCGCCGAGCATGATGATGTCGGGGTCCTGACGCAGGAAGGTGCGCAGTGCCGCGCCGAAGGTCAGGCCGATCTCTTCCTTAAGCTGCACCTGGTTCACCCCTTCGAGCGTATATTCGACCGGGTCCTCGATCGTGAGGATGTTGCCCGACTCGCGGTTCAGTCGCCGGAGCGTCGCATAGAGCGTCGTGCTCTTACCCGAACCGGTAGGTCCGGTGATCAGCGCCATACCGTGCGGGCGGGAGATCGCCTCCGCATAGTCGGCCAGTTGCCGCTCCGAGAAGCCGAGATTCGAGAGCTCCAGCAGCTCGGCGTGGCGCGTTAGCAGGCGCAACACGACTTTCTCTCCGTAAATCGTCGGAAGCGACGAGACGCGCAGATCGAACTTGCGCTCGCCCCGGTGGTAGAGGATGCGCCCGTCCTGCGGCAGGCGGCGTTCCGAAATATCCAGATTCGCCATAATCTTGATTTGGTTGACCAACGAGGCATAGTTCCCGCTATCGATCACGTACTTTTCGACCAGTTTGCCGTCGATCCGCAACCGGATGCGGCAACGCTCTTCGTAGGGCTCGAAATGGATGTCGCTCGCATACTCATCGAATGCTTCGCCGATCAGTTCCGTCAAAAATCCCTGCCCGCTGCCAATGCGGCTCAGGTCGGCCGTCCGGCCCGATTCCGGGCGTGCCTCCTCCCGGCGGTAGTAGCGGTTCAGCAGCAGAGAAAGCTCGTCCGGTCCGACCGGCTCGATCTGCACCCGGAACCCCGACAGCACCTCAATCTCCTGAGACGCGGAAACGTAGTCGCGCCCCTGCTCTCCGGCACACAGCACGGTTCCATCCTTACGGGCGTAAGGCACGAGCCGGTAATTCCACGCCTCGGCGGAGGAAAACAACTGCACGATTTCGGTCGGTATGCGTTCGGGAAAGGTCATGGCAGCGAAAGGCAAAAGCGGTACGACAAGTAAGCGGTCAGAGACAGGCTCAGAAACGTAACCAGCGGAATCGTCGTCTCTCTCCGGGCGACGATCCGCACGAAGGTCCCGTAGAGCAATCCGCAGGCGAAACCGCACAGAAGCAGCACGACATAGACCGGCAAAGCGAATAGCGGAGTCAGCAGCAAGAGGAACCACACGTCTCCCGAACCGATATACCGGCCCAATGAGCGGGCACGCCGAGGGTATCTCACTTTCAGGTAGAGCCACACGCCGCCGAACATCCATCCCAGCAGCAATACGTTCGTCAGCACATTATACAGTATCGTCCGTGCCGGCAACATGAGTACAGCGGTAGACAATACGCACGAAGCGAATGCGGCAAGCCCGTAAGCCGGAATACTTCGATGCCGGAAATCCGACACGGCCAGCGAGAGGGCCGGAACGACCGGGAGCAGATATAGAGCTTGTGGCCACATCGTTCGTTAAAATGTAATGGGATTCGATCGGGACCGGGATCGCTCCCGGCCGCTCCGATCTCCGATTATAAAAAGGTTTGCGTATTTGTTCTCCGGTCAGTCTTTGACGGTCTCTTTCAGGTTCTTGTCCTGATCGATCTCCCAGACGTTGTACTCTCCGTCGCCGTCGAAATCCACCACGGCCGTGGCCGTCGCCCGGAATCCCCGCTCCGAAGCCTCGACGATCTCGATGCGGTAGTTGGCATGACCTCCCTCCGTAACCAGAGGCTGCTGCTCGAAGCCGAGCTCTTCGAGCGACGGGGAATACTTCGAGTAGGTGTAGAAATTATTCTTCTCCAGCGTGTGCAAAAAGACGAGCTGCTGCTGGGCCTCGGTGCTCTTGGCCCGCGAGATGAGCGGCATCAGGTTCGGCAGTGCGATCAGCACCAGAATCCCGATGATGACCAGCACCACCAGCAGTTCGGGCAACGAAAAAGCCGGCAGGCGGCCGGAGGCGGTTCGTTTCATAATCATAACCGTTACATGTGAATAGATTGAACAGTCGGGTGAGACGTAACGAAGATCGGAAACCGCCCCGTGATGCATGGATAACTTACAGGTATGTTACCTGCCATTTTACTTAATGGATTGATATGCAGAAATGTATATCAATCCTGCATCTTATATCCACCTTTTCGGCATTCCGTTTCGGTTCTTTTTCGGATTGTTTCCGCCGCATTTCGTCCGTTACCGGCTGAAAATCCGCCGAAACGGACGATGAAAGGCTCCTTTTTCAGTCCCGGTCGCCGTACAGGAGCCTCGATCGATTGATTTTTGCCTATGAACGGGACAAAAAGCCGCCGGAATGCAGCTAAACCACGCAACAGTACCGGAACGCATCGTCCGAAATGGGGATTCAGCCCTGTTTGAGGGCGGTGACTTGCCGAAAACAGATAACTCCATAGTAAGTTATACTCGCGTTCCATCCATCCTCCGGAACTTTATCATCCCGAAGAAACCCAGTCATTTATCGATACGAGCATGTGCCGACAATCCATAATTATCCAATAAAATTTCCCATGATGAAACTACTTCGACCTGAATGGCTCGGACTCTCCGTTCTGCTGGCAGGATGCTTCCTGCGCGGTTACGGACAAGAGCAGACGCCCATTACGCCGCCTTCGCCGGAGGCCGCGGCCATGATGCGCAGCATCAACATCCCGGTAAGCCACTACACCGGGACGGCATCCATCAACATTCCTTTTTACACGATTTCCGCCGGAGACGTACAGGTGCCCGTGGCGCTGGGCTATCAGGCTTCGGGAATCAAGGTGAAAGACATGGAAACGTGGGTGGGCCTCGGATGGAAGCTCTCGACCGGCGGTCGCATCAGCCGCATGGTGCGAGGGGCTCAGGCCGACGAGGAAGGATACAGCAGAGTTTCCGGCACGCCGGACGGAGAGCAAGCCAATAACTTGAGTTCATGGAATACGGATAAAATCGATGAGCGGAATGATGCCGAGTTCGACAGCGAACCCGATCTGTTCTTTTTCGAGCTTTCGGGCAAAAGCGGACAGTTCGTCGCCGATTATAACGGGGACGTACACCTGATACCTTATCAGGGAATTCAAGTGAAATGGAACAGGACTCCTTACAGCTCTACATTTACGGTCACTGATGAGAGCGGCAATCGTTACTATTTCAATGAGGTCGAAACGACCGTTTCCGAGGATCTGGATGATAAGGAAGATGTTAAAGATTGGATTACTTCATGGAATCTCTCGCGGATCGTGACCAGTCAGAACGATACGATCCGCTATTATTACACTTCAAACGCGCCGATCGTCGACGTCAATACCTCTCATACGATCATAAATTCGGCCAGTTGGGATGTCGGAACCGGATGGAGTATCGAAACCGTAGAAGAAAAAAACAATAGCCGCAAAGTCACGAACTATCCTCGCTACTTGCAGCGGATCGAATGGAACGGAGGGAAACTGGAGTTCGTTGCGGAAGAAAATACCGACAACAAACCTCCTCGTCTTACGGAAGTAAAACTGTATGCAGGGAATCGGTATCTTAAATCCACCGTGCTTTCTTACGGAACATTCGATAACGGTTCCACCAAACTCTCCTCGATCGACGAAAAGAACGGGGAGACGACCGAGCATGTCTGCCATTTCGAATACAATACGGCTTATCACCTGCCTTCCCGTTATTCTCTCGATTACGACCATTGGGGCTACTTCAACGGCACAGGCAGCAGTCAGGGCGGATATATTCCGACTTACGAAATACATGGGCACGTCGTCGAGGGCGCCGACCGTTCGCCGAAGTTTCCGCAAACGGCGGCCGATATGCTGACCGACATCGTTTACAAAGGGGGCGGACGTAAAAAATTCGAGTACGAAGCCAATGTAGCCGCTGATGGCTATTTCGGAGAAAAAACAATAATCGGCGGAGGGGTCCGCATCAAGCGGATCATCGAAGCATTGAACGGGAAAGAAAATGTGACCGAATATCGATACGTGAAATCGACCGGAGAGTCTTCAGGCGAAATATTCAAAGGAACGATTCTATACACCTCTACAGACTTCAAGGAACAAACCGTAGGCCGACCTATTGGTTATGCAGTATATGAAAACAGCCAAAATCTGATTTTTGATTTCAACGGTGTTCCGGTCGTATATTCCGAGGTCAAGGAAATCAAACCCAACGGTTCCTATACGATCAACCGGTATACGTCTTTTTCGAATGGCCAACGGGATTCCTCCGCAGTTCTGTATTTCCCGAATTCTTACGGTCCGGGAGCTCCGAAAACGTTCGACTTCGGTGACGGAGTGCTTTTCCCGAAATCTTCACGCATGTGGAGACGGGGATTGCTGCTCGAACAGCAACACTATACGTCCGACGATGTACTGGTCTATTCGCAGTCCAATCGTTACAAGCTGACGGCTCCGGCCAAATCGAAAGTGTTGGGCTATGTGGGCCTGACCAGTAATTACGGTTCGATGGTCCGTCCCGAGACGCACCACGTATTGGGCGTATACGAATGGATGTCGCAACCGGTCTATCTGGACAGTACGATCGTCTCGAAAGGTCCGTATAATCTTTCTTCCTCGACGGCGGTCGCCTACGACACGACCTATATGACTTCCAAAACGTCCGAGCAACGGGACGCCGAGGATAACCTGTTCACCTCCGAAATGTCCTATCCGTTCGATTACGGCGCCCAGTCCGGATTCGCCACGCCGATGCAGAGCGCGCTTACGATCATGCAGCGGCGCAACATGCGGGCCGTGCCCATCGAGACGATTTCCTACAAAAACAGCAAGATCACGGGAGCCGAATTGACGCTTTTCCGTATGAGCGACCTGCCCGACAGCTCGGTTTTAGTGGACCGCAAACTCTCTTTAAAGCTATCCAAGCCGATCTCGCCGGGCGATTTCACCGAATCTTCGATCGACGCCTCCGGCACTTTCACCTACGACTCCCGCTATGAGGAGACGATGATCTTCGACCGGTACGACAACTGGGGTAATCCGACCTGCACCCATGTGCCGCACGGAAATTATCAAGCCGTTATCTACGGTTATGACCATTCCTTACCGATCGCTCAGGTTAAAAACGCACAAGGCGGCGGGCCGGAGGATTACATCACTTCGCAATCATACTCCTTTACCGGAAATGCCTCCGGTATCGTCAATACGTTCACTTCCAATATGGATCAAACCATTCGACTGGAGATCGACATGAGCGCCGATTCGCTCATCACGATCGAAAGCGATTGTACGATGAGTCTGGTCGTACACAACGCGACAACCGCCCAAACAGCCACCTACACTCCCCAGTTGCTATCGTCTTCGGGTAGCGCAAGCGATTTCAGCCTGCGTTTCGACGTTCCCATTACCTCCGGCAACTATACCCTGACGCTGAATGTCCAAATGCCGCAGATCGTTTGGCACTTGACCGGTCGTTACGAGCTTTTCACGCTGCACAGCAACGATGTTCGCGACAAGGAGGTCTTTCATACCAGCTTCGAAGAGGGCGACGAGGGAATAGAAACGGCGACGGCCAAAACCGGCAGCCGTGTGCTCAGTGGAATGTATTCGATAAACTTGCGGAATTTCATACCGGGAAGCTATCTCCTTTCCTACTGGGAAAGCTCCGATAACGGCGCATCATGGCAACGGGTCCAACAGATGCTGGAAGTGACCGAGGCCAGCACGAGCTACGAGCTCAGTGCCGCAGGTAAAATCATCGATGAATTGCGTATCCAGCCTATCGGCTCGGAGATGACGACCTACACCCACTTGCCCGGCATCGGCATGACGTCCCAAACCGATCCCAACGGCCATACCGTCTACTACGAATACGACGCGCTCGGACGCCTTTCGGCCATCCGCGACAATGAGCGCCGTCTGCTCAAAAGCTACCAGTACGAATAACGACTCAACCCTCAAACGCATCCGACATGAAAAAATATATCGTTTTGCTGGCTCTGCTGCTGGCCGGCATCTTCTCCTCACACGCGCAGCAGATGGTCTCCGTCACACCCGGCAGCATCACCGTGCCGCAGCAGGGAGGAACCTATACCCTGAAAGTCGATTACGCGCCTTCTCCAGACTCTCTGTTCGACTGGAGGATGGCCCGCTACACCGCTCCCTATTCTGACATTCAAGTATCGGATAACGGCAATCTGACCGTGCGGGTCACCTTCCCGGCCAATACCGGATATACCCCCCGATCGGGCAGCATCATGCTGTACTATCCCGATCCGACGAACTACTACGGCAGTCAGGTTTGGGGCTCATGCTCTTTCTCGCAACAGGGGCTCACTCCCGACTACAGCATCAAGATTGCACCCACGTCCGTCAATCATCCTTCGGAAGGCGGATATAGCAATCTACAAGTATCCTACAAAAACCGGACGGAAGCGGTAAGCACCGCCTTTCTCGGAGCCAGCGGCCTGCCTGCCGGTTTCACCCTTACGGCCGGAGCCAACGGAGCCCTGAGCCTTCATGGAGGAGCGAACAAAACCGGATCGGTCGTTTCCGGAACCGTTACCGTCCGTTATTCCAATCCGCTCAACGCAAATAGTCCGGAGACCGCCTCCTTTACCGTCACCCAACAACCCATCCCTTCATGGATCGCTCTCTCGCCCAAGAGTCTATCGGTCAGCGGAACAGGAGGCAGCTACTATTGCTCCGTAGCCTACTCCGATCCCGACACCCTGTTCAATATCGACTACCGAAGTTACAGCGGCGGAGCTTCGCAACTCAACTCGGTCGGTGCATTCGGTTCGAACCAGATTCACTTCAACTTCAAAAAGAACCAAACCCAAAGTACGATCACCGGTCAGATCACCGTCTATGTGACCGATCCGATCAACTCGTCGCGCCAGCTCTCCGATGTCGTCTCTTTCACGCAACCTCCTGCAACGTACGATATTCGGTTCGCTCAAAACAGCGCGACGATGCCTGCCGCAGGAGGATCGCATAATTTTCAAGCCAGCTACGTTCATCGGGACGGCCCGGTGACCCTAACCTACCGGGGATGTTCGGGTTTGCCTTCATGGTGTACGCTGACGGCCGGTGCGAACGGTGCTTTGGCTCTCTCCTGCACGGCCAACACCTCCAACACATCCCGCAGCGCGACCGTCACCGTTTCCTATAACAATCCGCTCAACGCTTCGCAACCCGTTACGGCATCTTTCTCACTTTCGCAACAACCCCTCAGTTACAATATCACTATTCCGAACAATAGTTTGAGTGTTGCAGCTAAAGGTGAGACCAAAACCTTGTCGCTGGCGTATGTGGACCGTACCGGCACGGTCGGCCTCACGTATAAAAGCTGTTCGGGACTGCCCTCCGGAGCAACCGTAACGGCGGGCAGCAACGGAACCTTCTCGGTTGCCTTTCCCTCGAATACGACCTCGGCCACCCGCAGCGGGACAGCGACGATCTATTACACGAACCCGCTCAACAGCAGCCAACCGGTATCGGCCGCATTTACCTATTCCCAGCAGCCGCTACCTTACAACATCACCATTCCGAACAATAGTTTGAGCGTTGCGGCAGCGGGTGAAACCAAAACCTTGTCGCTGGCCTATGTGGACCGCACGGGGACAGTCGGTCTCACGTATCAGAGCTGTTCGGGATTACCGTCCGGTGCTACCGTAACGGCAGGCAGCAACGGGACCTTCTCCGTTGCCTTTCCCTCGAATACGACTTCAGCCACCCGCAACGGGACAGCGACGGTTTATTACAACAATCCGCTCAGTAGCAGCCAGCCGGTATCGGCCACATTTACCTATTCGCAGCAACCGCTACCTTACAACATCACCATTCCCAATAACAGCTTGACGGTAGCTCCTTCGGGTGAAACCAAGACCATCACGCTGGCATACTCGCAACGCCCCGGAACTGTCGGTCTCACCTACCTGAACGCTACAGGCGTACCGGCTTGGTGTACGCTCACTCCCAACAGCGGAGGTACCCTCTCGGCGGCATGTACGGCCAACAGCGGCAATACGGCCCGCAGCGCCACGATAACGGTATCCTATACCAATCCGCTCAACAGCGCCCAGCCGGTAACGGCGTCGTTCAGCCTCTCCCAACAACCGCAAAGCTATGCCATCCGCGCATCATCGTCCTCGTACTCCATCACCTCCGGGGGAGGAAGCACGACGGTATCCATCGTATATACGGAACGGAGCGGAAGCATGGATCTCGAATATATAAACTGCTCCGGCGTTCCCGCATGGTGTACGCTCTCTGCGGGAAACGGCGGACACCTTACGATTTCCGCTGAGAGAAACATCTCCGGACAGAACCGCTATGCCAATCTCTCCGTAAACTATGCCAACCCGCTCAACAGCGCTCAGCCGGTAACGGCATCCTTCTCGGTATCGCAGGAGTCGATGAGTTCATGGATTACGGTAACGCCCAAAAGCGTCGAAGTCGCCGGTGACGGAGGAACCAAATATTTCGATCTGGGATATTCCATCGATTCTATGTTCACATTCCAGTATCTGGGTTGCAGCGGCGATCTGGGGCAGGTCCGTTCCGGACGGATCGTCGGAGACAACCGGCTGGCCGTCGAATTCGAGAAAAATCAGGCCAGCACGGCCGTTTCCGGAAAGATCACCTTCAATTTCCGCGACCCGGCCAACTCCTCCGGGACGCTTTCCGATGTCGTAGCATTTACCCAGCAGCCGGCCGAGTACCGCATCCGTTTCCAACAAGACGATCTCACACTTGCTTCCGGTGGCGGAACGCAGAATCTGAACGTGATTTTCGACGACCGGCCCGGAACTATGACTTTGTCTTACAAAGGGTGCTCTGTGCCCGAAGGCTGGGCTGTAACCCCCGGAGCGAACGGTCAACTGACTCTCTCTTACGTGGCCAACGGCCTCACCACGCTCGGCAGCGGAAACATCACGGTCTATTACGAGAATCCGTTGGACGGCAACAATCCCGTCTCGGCGACGATTTCCTACACCCAGCAACCGGACAATTACGCCGTTTCTTTCTCCACGTCGCAGGCGAGCGTTCCTGCCGGCGGGGGCAGTGCGGAAATCGGTTTGGCCTACACGTACCGCACCGACGCTTTCGCCCTGAGTTACGATCATGCGGAGAACCTGCCCGCATGGTGCACGATCTCGCAGCAGGGAACGAAACTGAATCTTCAGGTATCGGGCTCGAATGACGGCACACAGTCCCGCTCGGCAACCGTTACGGTCCATTTTACGAACCAGACCGATGCCTCGAAGCCTGTCTCCGCAACTTTGACCGTCGAGCAACCGCCGCTGGACTTCAAACTGTCGGCCTCGCCGCAATATGTAACGATCGACCCTGCGGGAGGTTCGAAGTCGATCTCGCTTTCGTACCAAAACCGGGAAGGAAATGTCACCCTCGATTATCTCGAGCGGACTGCCGGAAGGATGTTCGGCCTCATTCACCAACTCAGCACTGAGCGTAACTGCCACGCCGAACTACCGGGGACCGGACCGATACGCAGAGGCCACGGCATCCTTCACTGATCCGCTCGGCGGAAGTCCGGTGACGGTCTCTTTCACCGTCAGTCAACCGATCTATGCCGGTTACTGGATCGAGATACCGACTGCCCGCTTTACGGTCGATGCCGGCGGCGGAAACTACGAATACGACTTCACCTTCGGCCCGACCGATTCGATCCAGACGATGCCGACGCCGCGTCTGGGCGAGCCGGTCCACCCTCAAGTGGACAAAGCGAATTTCCGTCCAGCGACCCAAAACGGACAGAAGGGCGTTATCGCTTTCAAATCCAATACGACCGGCCAAACCATCCACGGAACCGTCGTGCTGGAGTATCCCGACCCGACGGATCACTCGAAAATGCTGGCCCACGCCATCTCGTTCACGCAGGCTTCGGCGCTTCCCGTAGCGCAGCAGCAAAGTACGACCGAGCGTATCTATACCGATGAGACAGGCACGGCTTACAACGCGACCGTCACCTATTACGACGGACTCTACCGGCAGGAGCAGACCGTACAGGTAGGAGCTTCTCCCGCAGGAGGGGATATCGTCTCGTTCGTCGAGTACGACTGCATGGGGCGCGCCGATTCGGTCAGCTATCTGCCTTTCGTTACCGCTGCGGCGTCCGGAGCCAAAGTCTCCGACCCGCTTAGCGAACAGACGGCTTTCTATGCGGCGAAATTCGGAGCCGGACAGGGAGATTACGCCCGTTCGTACAAAACGTATGACGATTCCCCGTCGGGGCTCGTCCTGAACCAGACCTCGCCGGGAGAATACCGGAGCTTTTCGGGATACTATACGCACTTCGGCTACCGGCTCAATACGCAGGCCGATGCGATCCGCCGTTACCGTATGGAGGGCGATTCGTCCCTGAAGTTCGACGGTTATTACGCCGGCGAACGACTGACCGTCAAACGGGTGCTGGCAGCCAAAGACAATGCCACCGAGGCCGAACAGGCTCAGCGTCAGGAAAGCTACGAGTACACGAACGCGCAAGGACAGGTAATCGCCAAAGAGGTGCGCGTATCGGAGAGCGACCGTCGCATGACCTACTACGTCTACGACGATCTGGGGCAGCAACGCTATGTCCTGCCTCCGGCCCAGCACGAGGCGCTGACCGACGGAACGACCTACACGCCGTCGCAGCTGCACAAGCTCAGCTACTACACCGAATACGACGACAAGGGACAGGCTGTGCGCCAGTGGAACCCCGGTACGGACTGTGTCTACTCGCTGTACGACCGGCGGGGTCGGCTCGCCATGACCCAGAGCGGTAAGCAACGGACATCCAACGAATGGTCGTTCACCAAATACGACCGGATGGACCGTCCCGTGCTTTCGGGAATCGTCACGGGCGGCACTTTCGAATCGCACAAGGCGGCGTTGGACGCGGCCACCGTGTTGTACGAAGTCCGGGGAACGGCCGTGCATGGATATACGAACCAGAGCTATCCTTCG
>ERZ827490.3034-NODE-3034-length-16356-cov-41.925955_pt1 | contig 16356 bp, 10 predicted proteins | sample MGYA00519770_ERZ827490 | MGnify/ENA primary metagenome ERZ827490 (study PRJEB31778, sample SAMEA3449324) | human gut metagenome | biome: human gut; feature: human-associated habitat; material: faeces | place: United Kingdom | collected 2010/2012 ...
CAGGATATAGAAAAATTATACGAACCGTTGGTCAGTATGGCAAATATCTATTAAAAGATGAGTCTAAAAAAGCCCCCGTTAAAGGACGAGGGCAACCTAAATGTTTTCACAACGGAATAATCCTTATTGTGACTTGCTTCAAATTAGTATTGCAAAACTATGAAATAAATATGTAAAGGACAAGTGATTATTAGAATAATTTGATAACTTTGAAAAGTTTTGATAAAATAGTTGTCTTATGAAAAATATAGTGGGTCTTGATTTGGGTACCAATAGCATAGGTTGGGCAGTAGTAAATGGAAGTGTCAATGACGATGGAAGTGAACAATTGGTTAAGATACAAGCTTCAGGAAGTCGCATCATACCTATGGATGCAGCTATGATAGGAGATTTTAATAAAGGTAATTCCATATCTCAAACTGCTGAAAGAACCAGATTGCGTGGAGTTCGTCGTTTAAGCGAACGATATCTGCTTCGCAGAGAACGGTTGCATAGAATTCTTGATATTTTAGGATTTTTGCCATTTCATTTTGCTCAAGATTTAGATAGGCATGGTAAGATAGTTAAGGGCAAGGAACCTAAATTGGCTTGGCGTAAGAATGAAGCTGGTCAGTTTGAATTTATATTCCAAGATTCATTTAAGGAAATGCTGGAGGATTTTAAGCTAAATCATCCGAATCTGATAACAGATGATAAAAAAGTACCTTATGATTGGACTATCTACTATCTCCGTAAAAAGGGATTGACTTCTAAAATTTCAAAAGAAGAATTGGCGTGGATATTATTGAATTTTAATCAAAAGCGTGGATATTATCAATTACGTGGTGAGGAAGAGAAAAAAAATGATAATGTTATGATTATTAATTCAAAAGTGATTGATGTTGTTAAGGCAGAGAAAGATAAGAAATATGAAAAATATTGGTATAATGTACTATTGGAGAATGGTTTATTGTATCGAGCTGCATTTTATAATGATATTTCTTTTTGGAAAGGACATACTAAGGAATTTGTTTTAAAAACTATTAAATTAAAGAGTGGGGGTACAAAACAGGAATTATCTTTTTTACCATCTTTTGATGAAATAGAAAAGATGGAGAAAAAGCAAAAAGATAAAATGTACTTCAAAATAAAATTGAAAACAGAAGCGGATATTGATCAGGCTCATAAGACTGTAGGTACCTATATTTATGATACGCTTTTAGGAAATCCTAGTCAGAAAATTCGTGGAAGATTGGTGAGAACCATTGAGCGTAAATATTATAAGGAAGAGTTGAAACTGATTTTGGATAAACAGAAGGAATTCCATCCGGAATTGCAAGATAGAGCATTGTATGCTGCTTGTATTGAAGAACTATATCCAATAAATGAAGCACATCGGAATAATGTTGGTAATCGGGATTTTACTTATTTGTTTTTAGAGGATATACTCTTTTATCAGCGTCCTCTTAAAAGCAAAAAATCATTAATAGACAATTGTCCTTATGAGGAGAATCAGGGTCTTGATAAGGAAACGGGAGAGATAAAATCTTTTCCGGTAAAATGTATTGCTAAATCACATCCGTTATTTCAAGAATTTCGTTTGTGGCAATTTATAGTAAATCTGCGTATTTATAGGAAAGACCTGGCACAAGATGTGGATGTTACAAATGAGTTATTGAAGACAGAAGAAGATTATGTTGCTTTATTTGACTGGTTGAATGGTAAAAAAGAAATTGATCAAAAGGCTTTTTTGAAATATCCGGTTTTTGGACTGAAAAAAGAGATAGAGAATTATCGTTGGAATTATGTGCAAGACAAACCTTATCCATGTAATGAAACCCGTTTATTGATGTTGGCGAGGCTGGAGAAATGTGATATTTCTATTGAATTCCTGACAAAAGAGAATGAGGAAGCTTTATGGCATATATTATATTCGGTTGAAGATAAGAATGAAATAGTAAAAGCTTTGCAGAAATTTGCGGATAAACACGACCTGAATGCTTCTTTTGTTGATGTATTCCGGAAATTCCCGCCTTTTAAGAAAGAATATGGTTCCTATTCGGCAAAAGCGATTAAAAAGTTATTGCCTTTAATGCGTATGGGAAAATATTGGAGCGAGGATTCCATAGATAAAGGAACGCGTAAACGGATGGATAAGATAATAACAGGAGAATATGATGAGAAAATAGAAAATAGAGTAAGGGAGAAAGTAATTCATCTTGCTGATGTTTCTGATTTCAGAGGTTTGCCTCTTTGGTTAGTGTGTTACATTGTTTATGGTCGTCACTCTGAAGCAAAAGAAATAACCCAGTGGAAATCTCCTGCTGATATTGATTCGTATTTAAAATCTTTTAAGCAACATTCATTGCGTAATCCAATTGTTGAGCAGATTATTATTGAAACACTACGTGTTGTTCGTGATATTTGGAAACAAGTGGGAAATATTGATGAGATACATGTGGAGTTGGGGCGTGAGATGAAGAATCCGGCTGACAAGCGGAAGAAAATGACACAGCAAATGTCTGAAAATGAGAATACCAACTTGCGTATCAAATATTTGCTCACGGAATTTTTGAATCCTGAATATGAGGTTGAAAATGTTCGTCCTTATTCGCCAAGTCAGCAGGATATTTTGCGTATTTATGAAGAGGGTGTTTTAAATAGTGTTTCCGATTTACCGGAGGAAATATCGGATATATTGAAAAAGTTTACAGAAACAGACTTGAAGAAGCGTCCTTCAAGGTCAGAAATTTTGCGTTACAAGCTTTGGCTGGAACAGAAGTATCGTTCTCCTTATACCGGTGAAGTGATTCCATTAGGTAAGTTGTTTACGCCTGCATACGAAATAGAGCATGTTATTCCCCAATCATGTTATTTTGATGATTCTTTTAGTAACAAGGTGATTTGTGAAGCGGAAGTCAATAAGCTTAAAAGCAATTTATTGGGACATGAGTTTATAGTGAAACATCATGGGGAGATAGTAGAACTTCCTTTTGGAAAAAAAGTAAGGATCTTCACTGTGGATGAATATGAGCAATTTGTGAAAGATAACTATTCGCGTACTCGTGGTAAAATGAAAAAACTTTTGATGGATGATATTCCGGAGGAGTTTGTTGCTCGTCAGCTGAATGATAGTAGGTACATCAGCAAAGTTGTAAAGTCCCTTCTTTCCAACATCGTTAGAGAAAAAGGAGAGGAAGAAGCAATTTCAAAGAATGTAATTCCTTGTACCGGAGGAGTTACGGATCGTTTGAAGAAAGATTGGGGAATAAATGAGGTTTGGAATAAGATTATACTTCCTCGTTTTCAACGACTCAATGAGTTGACCGGCACAAATAAATTTACAACTAAAAATGTTGGGATTCAAGAAATTCCGACAATGCCTTTGGAATTGCAAAAAGGTTTTAATAAGAAAAGAATAGATCATCGTCACCATGCAATGGATGCCATAATAATAGCGTGTGCAAATAGGAATATTATTAATTATTTAAATAATGAGTCGGCAACAGCTAAGGCTGAATTATCCCGATATGATTTGCAGAAACTGCTGTGTGATAAAGCTAAGACTGATAATAACGGTAACTATAAATGGGTGATCAGAAAACCGTGGGCATCGTTTACACAGGATACATATTTGGCTTTGGAAAATATAATAGTCAGTTTTAAGCAAAATTTGCGTGTTATAAATAAAGCTACCAATCGCTTCTTGCATTATAATGAAGAAGGCAAAAAGATCTTTGTGAAACAGGGAAAAGGGGACAACTGGGCTATACGTAAATCCATGCATAAAGATACGGTATTTGGAGAAGTTAATTTGCGTAGGATAAAGACTGTAGCTTTAAATGAAGCGATGAAAAATCCTCAAAGCATCGTTGTGAAAGACTTCAAGAGAAAATTATTGGAACTTTGGAATTTAGGATTTGACGCGAAGAGAATAAAGAAGTACTTTGAAGATAATAGAGAAACTTGGAGTGATATAAATCTGTCTAAAATAGAGGTTTACTATTTTAGTAAAGATACTAAAGATCGATTCTTTGCTACTAGAAAACCGCTGGATACTAGTTTTGATAGAAAGAAAATAGAAAATAATATTACTGATACGGGTATCCAAAAAATATTGTTACGTCATTTGGAACTGAAAGATAATAATCCGGATATTGCTTTTTCGCCGGATGGTATTGATGAAATGAATCGTAATATTATTCAGCTGAATAATGGAAAGTATCATCAGCCTATCATTAAAATTCGTTGGTATGAACAGGCTGATAAGTTTGCAGTAGGTCAAACAGGTAATAAATTTTCTAAATTTGTAGAGGCTGCGAAAGGAACAAATTTATTTTTTGCTGTATACGAGTCGAATATTCTAGATAAAAAGACGAATACTATAATAAAGAAAAGAAATTATGCTACCATTCCACTGAATGTTGCAATTGAACGGCAAAAACAAGGTTTACCTGTTGCACCGGAAGATGAGAATGGTAATGACCCTATTTTTGTATTGTCACCTAATGATTTGGTTTATCTTCCTACTGATGATGAATTAGCTAATGGTATTATTGCCCAGCCTTTGGATAGGGGAAGGATTTATAAGATGGTAAGTTGTACGGGAAATGAAGGACATTTTATACCTGCGAGAATAGCGAATCCTATTTTACAAACAATAGAATTAGGTAGTAATAATAAGGCGCAAAAGGCATGGACAGATGAAATGATAAAAGAAATATGTATGCCTATAAAAGTTGATCGTTTAGGAAATGTCTTAGAATCAAGTAGTTCATATAAAAAATAATATATTCTTATTTTATGGAAGAAAACAAAGGACAAATTCTTTTATATCAAACGGTAGATGGTGAGTCAAGAATTGAAGTAACACTATGCAATGATACAGTTTGGCTGACATTAGATCAAATGGCAGAATTATTTCAACGGGACAAATCAACGATTTCACGCCATATAAAGAATGTTTTTGAGAGTGGGGAATTACAGGAAAATTCAGTTGTTGCATTTTTTGCAACAACTGCTTCTGATGGTAAAATATATCAAGTGGCTTATTATAATTTGGATATGATTATAAGCATAGGCTATCGGGTTAAATCTTACCGTGGTGTGCAGTTTCGAATATGGGCAATACAAATACTAAAAGAGTATTTAGTAAAGGGATTTGTAATGAACGATGAACTGTTGAAGCGTGCAGGTGGTGGAAATTATTTTGATGAGTTATTATCACGCATACGTGATATTCGTTCCTCAGAAAAGATATTCTATCGTAAAATTCTTGAAATTTATGCTTTGAGCATAGATTATGACCCAAGTACTGAGTCTACTCGATTGTTTTTTGCCACGGTTCAAAATAAAATGCATTTTTCGGTACATGGACATACGGCTGCTGAGGTTATTTACGGTCGTGCAGATGCAGGGAAAGATTTTATGGGATTAACTAATTGGACAGGAGCAGTGCCAAAGCGGAATGATATAGAATATGCTAAGAATTATTTGACAGATGATGAGTTGGATACATTAAATCGTATTGTAAGTTTGTATCTTGACTTTGCAGAATTGCAGGCTAAAAGTCATACCCCTATGTATATGAAAGACTGGATTCAAAAATTGGATGATTTTCTTAGACTGTCAGGAAAAGAATTGTTACAACATGCTGGTACTATTTCGGCTGAATTAGCAAAGAAAAAAGCAAATCTTGAATATGATGAATTTAAGAAACGCATTAGTAATCAGTTATCTCCTGTAGAAATAGATTTCATTGAAAATTTCGAAAAAGAGCAGAAGAAATTGCGAGGTAAGTAATATATTAACCTTTAAAATATGATACTATGATAAAGAAAACACTTTATTTTGGTAATCCGGCTTATTTGTCATTACGAAATAACCAATTAGTCATAAAACTTCCGGAAGTTGAGAAAAGTGATTCATTGCCGGATATCTTTAAAGAACAATCGGAAATAACGAAGCCGATTGAAGATATAGGTGTCGTAGTACTAGATCATAAGCAAATTACTATTACTTCCGGTGTATTAGAATCTCTATTAGAGAATAATTGTGCCGTTATCACTTGTGATAGTAAAAGTATGCCAGTGGGTTTAATGCTCCCTTTGTATGGAAATACAACTCAGAATGAGCGTTTCCGTCAACAGTTGGATGCATCATTGCCATTGAAAAAGCAACTTTGGCAGCAAACAATTAAGGCAAAAATAGATAATCAAGCATCTGTATTGAGAGTTTGTGTAGGTGAAGAAATGAAATGTATGCGAATTTGGGCGAATGAAGTGAAGAGTGGTGATCCAGAGAATTTGGAAGCACGTGCGGCTGCTTTTTTTTGGAAAAATTTATTTGCAGATATTATTGGCTTTACTCGTGACAGAGAAGGGATTTCTCCTAATAATTTATTGAATTATGGTTATGCTATACTTCGTGCTATCGTTGCTCGTGCTTTAGTGGCAAGTGGGTTGCTTCCTACCTTAGGGATCCATCATCATAATCGTTATAATGCATATTGTTTAGCTGACGATGTGATGGAGCCATATCGACCTTATGTTGATGAATTAGTATTTGGTTTAGTGAAATTGTATGGTGCAAATTTGGAATTAACAAAAGAAATAAAATCACGTTTGCTTGTTATTCCCACATTGGATGTACGTATTAATGGTAAACGTAGTCCGTTGATGGTGGCTGTCGCTCAGACTACAGCTTCTCTATATAAATGTTTTTGTGGAGAAATTCGTCGTATTAGTTATCCCGAACGATAATGGACCGTTTTAGTGAATATCGGATTATGTGGGTACTAGTATTATTTGATTTGCCAACGGAAACTAAGAAGGACAAGAAAGCTTATACTGATTTTAGAAAAAATCTACAAAAGGATGGCTTTACAATGTTTCAGTTTTCAATTTACGTCCGTCATTGTGCTAGTAGCGAGAATGCGACTGTTCATATAAATAGAGTTAAATCTTTTTTGCCTGAATATGGACAAGTGGGAATAATGTGTATCACTGATAAACAATTTGCTGCTATTGAACTTTTTTATGGAAAGAAACTACAAGGTGTAACTACTCTAGGACAGCAATTGGAATTATTTGAAAAATAAGAAATCCCGTCTGAAACGGGATTTCTTATTAGATAACAACTTTGTTTTTAATTCCTGAATATGCGTGTAACTAATTGGTAATTAGTTTGTAACATATATTCTGTTGTTTCCAATGGTTCAAAGATACTAATTTGAAAGCAAATCACAACCGCTGTGGGCGAATATGGTCCAGTTCACTTGTTGTTTCCAATGGTTCAAAGATACTAATTTGAAAGCAAATCACAACCCGTCGTTAGAAGTTACAACTATTATTAAGTTGTTTCCAATGGTTCAAAGATACTAATTTGAAAGCAAATCACAACTAATTCCGACCTCTCTGCACTTTCAATCCGTTGTTTCCAATGGTTCAAAGATACTAATTTGAAAGCAAATCACAACTGTTTCTAATGTTACAAGTTCTTCGGTCAGTTGTTTCCAATGGTTCAAAGATACTAATTTGAAAGCAAATCACAACGCCGTTCCTTATACGACTATGGCTCAGTTTGTTGTTTCCAATGGTTCAAAGATACTAATTTGAAAGCAAATCACAACGTTGATCAATAGAGTATCTTAATTTTGTTTGTTGTTTCCAATGGTTCAAAGATACTAATTTGAAAGCAAATCACAACATAAAAGTACTGAAGGACTTTTAAAAACTTGTTGTTTCCAATGGTTCAAAGATACTAATTTGAAAGCAAATCATAACATATTAGCTGAAAATCCCTAGTCGAGTAAGAAATCAAAAATTTCATCTGGGTTCTCATCTAGGTTTTCTGGGTCATCATAATAAGAATCTAGGTTATCAAGATAGAAATCATATTCTGATGATTGATTACCAAATCTCTGATCATACTGTTGTTGTGATAGCTTAGTAACTTTATCAGGATTCCTATCGGCATAAGCAGATGCCTCTTCTATTGACATTTGTTTGGTAGAAGTAAATACCAAGTAATATAATTGTGGCTTGGTATAATGAGTATCTAAAGTTACTTGTTGATAACCAGATTTCCTTGCAGTAACTATTACGTTTTCTGGTGTGATAGTAGTTTTCAAGATATAGGTATAGATTCTTTGATTTCTAAGTGAATCCCTTAGTAATTTAATTGAATCTACTTTAGCAAAGAATATAGAATCTCTTCTAAGTTCTTCTTTATATCGTTTTACCCTTTTGATAGAATCCTCTCTGCTCTCCTTTATATAAGGAGGAGTTACCCTCCTAGGTTCATTGTTTAATAGAACAAGACCCAGAAGAGAAACTCCAAATATAGAAAATGGAAGTAAAAGATGATTCGTTTTTGAGTTCATACCCACTAGTTTTGTATTGATCTTTAATATGAGAATTTAAGTACCTACCTCTTAGATTCACTTTTTAATAATCTTTTGAGTTGCTCTTTAGAACTTTATCATATCGGTATACTTTGTTATTTTTAAAAGATACCCATAGATGATGTTTCTTTACGTTGTAACCAATACCTTCTATATTAGAAGATTCTACTGATGTTATTTCTATTCCAGTATTCATTTTAACTAATTCAAGATATTCTTCTCTGTCCATTCTATTAAAATTTTAGAAGTCTTAACTCCGGATGTAATGCGTTGGTATATTTTTGAATAATTGCCCATGCTCTCAGATGTTATCCATTCTTCTTTCATTTTTCATAGGATATGAGAGCAAACATATAACTGATACTTTGTAAGAGTTTTATTATGTTATCTAATACCCCTCTTATTTCTCCCTCTTCAATCTGAAGAAGTTTTTTAAAAAGATAGTGATCTGTATCCTCTCAATTATGTTGTTTTCATTGATTCAAATATACTAATTTAGATATGAATTATCCTTAATTATTAATTCTTATTATATTAAAGAGTTTAAAGTGGGTTGGAGGTAAAACTTTGCAGCATATAATGTGTATATAGAAAAATTATACGAACCGTTGGTCAGTATGGCAAATATCTATTAAATTTGCCGTATGAAAAAGAAATTCCAGCTTGAAGTTCCGGGAGGAGCCGACAAAGTGTTGCTTCATACTTGTTGTGCTCCTTGTTCATCAGCCATCATAGAGTGCTTGATGCAGCATGGTGTCACTCCGGTTATCTATTATTGTAATCCCAATATTTATCCGTTGGAGGAATACATTATCCGCAAGGACGAATGTACGCGGTATGCCCAGTCCTTGGGATTGGAAATTATAGATGCCGATTATGATCATGATGCCTGGCGTTGTCGAATGGCAGGAATGGAGCAAGAGCCTGAAAGAGGAGGCCGTTGCTTGCGTTGTTTCAAGATGCGACTGCAGGAAACCGCACGTTATGCCCACGAACATGGATTCCCGGTTATCACTACTACGCTTGCTTCCAGCCGTTGGAAAAGTTTGGAACAGATAGAGGAAGCGGGCCGATATGCTACGGCTCCTTATCCGGATGTCACTTATTGGGAACAGAACTGGCGTAAAGGTGGATTGAGTGAGCGTCGCATTGCTATCATTAAGGAATATAATTTTTATAATCAGCAATATTGTGGCTGTGAGTTCAGTATGCGGAAAGAAGAAAAGGGAGGATGACGGGAATGAAGATGTTCAAACTGTGGATGGTTGTGATGTTATTGGGACTCTTGCCCGTTGTCTCAGAGGCGCAAGAAGACATAAATAATGCCATTAATGTACAGTTGGAGTATCTGAAAAAGTATCCTAAAGACAAAGACGCGCTTCGGAAAGTTAGTTTTCTCTATCTGAATAAAGCAGATTATGATCAGGCTATCTTTTATGGTCGACAATTGTTTGAGATGGGTTATAATGAACGGGATTACAATGGCGCTGTAATTTATTCTCATATTTGTCTGGGGCAGGCCCATATGATGAAGGGAAATGTAAAGGAGGCTTATAGTCATTTAGGGCAGGCCAGGCTGATAGGTGAAAGAAATAAAAATGATTCCGCCTTATGTTCCGTATATAATGGGCTGGGACTTTATGCATCGAATGTCCAAAAAGACTATTATCGTTCACTTACTTATTTCTTCAAAGGAGTTGAAGCTGCAAGACGTTGTCATTATGACAGACTCTATTCCATTTTGCTTTCTAATATTGCCGGTATTTATTATTTGAAAAATGATAGCACAGGATTGAAATATGCCCTTGAATGTTATGAACTGGGACATGAACGGAAAGATCCTTATCTGATTTATAGTGGTTCAACCAATACCGCTTATATGTATTATTTGAAGAGTGACTATAATACAGCATTGAAATATATTCAGGAGGCGGAGTTCACCATGGTGCAGAATGACTTTTATGATCAATCAAACGTTTACAATCTTTATGGATATATTCTGCATAAATTGAATAAAGATGATGAAGCGCTGGGTTTTTTCCGGAAGGCTTTGGATTTGAAAGAACAGGGAAATATTTCTTCAGTGATGAATTCTTATTTGGGCTATGCCGAAATTTTAATGGAGCATCACCAGTATGACCGGGCTGTCCGGATGCTGAAAGCCGGAATAGAACTGTCTTACCAACAGGCTAATGCCATCTATCGAAGTGACCTGTTGAAGGCTTTATCCCGATGTTATGAAGAAGATGGTATGCTGGTAGAGGCGTTGAAGTATCATAAGCTCTATCAGCTGGAAACAGATAGCTTATATAATGCGGAAAAGGAACGTGCCGTGGGGGAGATACGTGCAAAATACGATATGGAACGGCAGGAAAACGAGATAAAACAAAACCGTCTGGAATTATTGGAAAAGGAAAATAAGATGCAATTGCTTATAGCCGGATTTATCTGTATCTTCATAGCTGCCTCTTTACTATATTACTTATATTACAGAAAAAATAAGCTGTACCTTACCATTGTGAAGCAAAATCAGGACGCTATCCGGCGTGAACAGCAATTGCAGAACAAAATAGACGAGCAGTTTGCAGAGATAGGCCGCCAGTCCGCTCTTTTACAAGAATATCTTACGGACTCGACGAAAACTTCTTTGCCGCAACCTGAGAAATATGCTTCATCCTCGTTGACAGATGAAAAGAAGCAGGATTTATTTCTGCGTTTGGAAACGCTGTTGTGGGAGGAGAAGGTATTTACAGACAATTTGCTGACCAAAGAGAAAGTAGCGGAAATGTTGGGAACTAATCGTACTTATCTCTCTCAAATTATTAATGAGCAGACCAAGCAGACTTTTACTCAATTTGTAAATGGTTTCCGCACAAAAGAGGCAGTCCGTTTACTTTCCGATCCTGATAACCAAACTCCGCTAAAGGCGATTTCAGCTGAATTGGGCTTTAATTCCATGACTACTTTTTATAGCCAGTTTCAGGCGGCTACTGGTATGACTCCCGCTCAGTATAGAAACAAAGTGCAGGAATTGCATAAAAATAGATAATCTATTAATTTGCTATCATAAATTTATCCAAATGCGGCAATTGCTGTATTTGGATAACCTATTTTTGCTATAATTTAAAATTTTATGCATTAATTTGCTATCGACGCAATATAAGCTGCAAAACTGTTTTAACAATAAAACGGGACTTAAAAAGTGATTATAAACAGTATTAATATTAAATCTATGAAGAGTATGAAACATTCAGATTACCACGGAAAGCTACTTCGACTGGCGATGTTTTTCGTTGCATTGTTTTTGTGTGGAACAATGGCATATGCACAAACAGACCGGATGATCAGCGGTATAGTTGTAGATGAGAATGGAGATCCCCTGCCTGCCGCTCACATCCGTCAGGTGAGCCAGACGAAAGGGGAGGAACTGGCTGCTGTCATAACCGATATGAACGGGCACTTCCGGCTGACCCTGCTCCGCACAGCGAAAGAGATAGAAATCTCTTACTTGGGCTATGAATCAAAGAAAGTAAGATTGACAAGTGCGAACAGTTACAGAATTGTCTTGGAGCCGGCCTCTGAACTGCTGGACGAGGTGGTGGTAACCGGATATCAGACTATCTCTAGAGAACGGGCTACCGGTTCATTTGCGAAAGTAGATTCGAAAAAGTTGGAAACCCAACGGTTAAGTAGTGTCAGCTCATTGATGGAGGGAAGAATAGCAGGTTATAGTGACGGTAAGATACGTGGTGTGACTTCGATGAACGGACTTACTACTCCTCTGTATGTGATTGATGGGTTTCCGGTAGAGAAAACTATTTCTGACGGACTGGGCAACTGGGTCGAAAATGTGCCTGATTTGAATATAGAGGATATAGAGAATATTACGGTATTAAAAGATGCCGCGGCTACGTCTATCTATGGTGCTCGTGCTGCTAATGGTGTAGTAGTCATCACTACTAAAAAAGCCGGAAAGAATCAGCTGAATGTATTATTTTCAGCGACATTGACAGTACGCCCTTATAATTTTTATACCGGTCACTTGGCCGGTACGGCTGACATGATAGAGATGGAAAAGGAGTGGGCGGCCATGAATCCTAATCTTCAAGGAGAGGGAGCATCCCAATATGCACAGAATTTGTTGGACAATGCATCCATGTATTCCTGTTTGGGGGTACAGGCTATTTTAAAACATCATACAGGTGCGATCAGCGAAGCACAAATGGAGCAGACGCTACATGAACTGGCTTCACAGGGATTCCGTTATTATGATGATGTGAAGAAATATGGTAAACGAAATCCGTTTTCGCAACAATATAACTTGAATATCGGGCGTGGAACGGAAAAAAATACATTTAATGCTTCGCTGTCTTACAGGAATAACCGGGAAGAAGATAAATATACTGACAGCGAGAGTTTCGGATTGAATTTGCAGAACACTAGCCGGCTTACTTCATGGTTGAGTCTGGATTTGGGAACGTATCTGAATTATGGAGATGGTACAACGCAGAGTTATAATCTGACCTCACCCGGATATAATTATGTTCCTTATAGTTCGTTGTTGAATGGCGATGGAAGCTACTATACTAACACGGCTGCGGACCGGTACAGTAAGTCACAACAGGAAATTATTTCTTCTTATGGATTGTATAGTATGGATATTACCCCTTTGGACGAATTGGGAAGAAACTTGTCGAAGAGTAAGAATTTTAGTAATCGTACTTTTGCGAGACTTAATTTTAAATTCACAGACTGGTTGAGATACACTGCTTCGTTCCAATATGAAGTAGGGGAATATAAGACAAGCCAATTGCAAGATAAGGAAAGCTATGCTGTGCGTAATAAAGTAAATACATTTGCTACTGATGCAAGTGGGAGTGGCCAGGCTACTTATAATCTTCCTTATGGCAATATTTATACAACGGGAACTAATAGTATTCGTGCTTATAATTTCCGTCAGCAATTGGATTTTAACAAGACATTTGCAGAAAAACATGATGTGACCGCTTTGTTTGGTATGGAAGTACGTGAAAATAAGACGGAATACAATAATCGGAAATATTATAATTATGATCCGGCTTTACTAACTTATGATCTTATTGATGAACGGATGCTGAGTAATACTTATACCGGAGTTTTGGGAAACTATGTATCATTCAATAAAAATGATATCTCCAATATCTATGAACTGGTAAATCGTTTTGTTTCTTTTTATGGGAATGCAGCTTACACGTATGATGGTAAATATATGGTGACAGGAAGCATTCGTTGGGATCGTACCAATTTGTTTGCTACTGGTTCCAAGTATCAGAAGAAACCTATCTGGTCGGTAGGTGCTGGTTGGAATCTGGACAAAGAATCTTTTTTTAAAGTTTCATTTATAAATATGATGAAACTGCGTTTCAGTTATGGTATCGGTGGTAACATCGCCAAGAATTCTGCTCCTTATATGACGGCTTATTATAATAATAATACCCATGTGGGTGGCATACAAGGGACTATCAGCAACCGTCCTAATCCTGATTTGCGGTGGGAAAAGACAACTACAGCTAATATTGGTGTAGATTTCTCTATGTTTAGAAATCGATTGAACGGTTCTATTGAATATTATAATAAGTCGGGCGTGGATTTGTTAGCCAATACCAATGGAGTACCTACCGAAGGTTTTGGTTTTTCTACTTATACCATGAATAATGGTAAAATGAGAAACCGTGGATTCGAGTTGACTCTTTCCGGTGATGTCATTATGGGAAAAGATTGGAATTGGAACGTAGGTGGTGTGCTGGGATACAATAAGAATAAAGTGACTTATGTCAATGTAAAAGCACCTGCTATTTTTCTTCAGTTCGATTATCCTGCCGCCTATCCCCGTGTTGGAGTGCCTTATAATGCCATTTATGGATATCTGTGGGCAGGGCTGGATAGTAAAGGGCAGCCTCAGGTGTATGACTCGGAAGGAAATATCCATGTAAGCAGTTCACCGCAAAAAGTGGAGGATGCTGTGTATTTAGGAACTTCTGTTCCGGTTTATAGTGGGGCTATTAATACCAATCTCCGTTATAAGAATTGGGAACTAGCTGCTCAACTGCTTTTTGAAGGGGGGCACAAAATGCGGAATACCAATATAGCCTATCCGGGATTAGGAGTGACAAGTAAGGATGTGAGTAAACGTTGGCGTCAGCCTGGTGATGAGGCATATACCGATGTACCACGCTATGTTCCGTCAGAAAGCAAGGATTATAATTCTTACTCATCCGATCTTTATAGCAAGGCTTCCATTCATGTACTTGATGCCGATAACTGGCGCTTGAAGAATCTCTCTGTTACTTATCATGTTCCTGCAAGTGTATGTCAGAAGTTTTATGTAAAAAATGCACGTATCATGCTAGGTATGGAAAATGTGTTCACTTTGGCTAAAAGTCGTGATGTGAAATGGATGCTTGGGGGATATAGTAAACCAAATTATTTGTGTAATGTCAATTTGAACTTTTAAATGAGAGCAATATGAAAAAGATACTATTTATGATAATGACAGTGTTAGGGTGGATAAATCTGACTTCTTGTAATGATTATTTGGATATTGTTCCCAAAGGGAACAAAATTCCTACTACCTTGGCTGATTTTGAAGCATTGCTGCGAGATGAATATACCATTGGCTATATTCCTGTAACGAATAGTCTTTATCTGTTGAATGATAAATTTGTAGGACAAAGCAGTCTGACTAGCGTTACCCTTACGAGTGCCAATTATCTGTGGAATGAAACAGCGGACAGAATTGTACTGAACAATCAGGACGAAGGGACTTATTACCGTAGTTATATGGCTATTTCCACTTGTAATCTCTTGCTGGAGCATGTTCCCGTTGCAACCGAAGCGACTGATTCCGAACGCAATGAGGTAATGGCTTATGCCAAAGTGATTCGCGCTATGAGTTATTACATACTGGCCAATTATTATGCTGATACCTATGTGTCTGCAACTGCCGGTACTAAACTGAGTGTACCTTTGATAACCAGTGCCGATATTAATGCTCCTCACAAGCAGGTCACTATTCAAGAAATCTATGATTTCATGATTAAAGATGTAAAAGAAGCCATACAACAAGGATTACCCCAACAGTCAAGGACTGTTATCCATCCCAATTTGGGAGCAGCCTATGCCTTCTTGGCACGGGTCTATTTGCAAATGGCGAATTATGAAGAAGCGCTGAAATACGCGGATATGGCTTTGGAACAGAATGATACTCTGTATGATTGGATATCTTATTACAACAGTCATAAGGAAGCTATTACAAAAGAAGACAGTTATCCGTCGTTACCGTCAGCGACAGGGTATGATTATGTGGAGAATTACTATTTCCGTTGTGGAGAGGGTAACCCTAACTATGCTACCAGCGAACTTAATATTCCGATGGAACGTGCGGAGAGTTTCGAGGGAGGGGATGCGCGTTTTCTTTCCCGCTGGAAACTGCGTACGGTAAATCAGGATACTTACTATCAAGGTTTGGCCAAAGGATATTTCAACGGGGCTGGTCTGACCACTTGCGAGGTATATCTCATCAAGGCCGAATGTTTGGCACGTCAGGTCACAGGTAATGATTTCTCTACTGCTATGGATGTGTTGAACAAGGTACGTAAGACCCGTATTCTGCCGGAGATATATCAACCCTTGCAGGCTTCAACTTTGACAGAAGCCATTGACTTGATCCGACGTACGAAAGACAATGAATTGATTTTCACTATTGTGCCATTCGCTGATGCCCGGAGGTTTAATGCCGAAGGTACTTTTGCACGTGCACTATCCAAAACATGGGAAGGGCAGACTTATACATTAACCCCGGCTTCACATCTTTGGATTATGCCTTTCCCGGCAGGTGCCGTTCAGAATCCGGGTAATGGAACTATCACTCAAAATGTATCTAAATAACCTATAAAAACAGACTTTATGAAATTGATGTATTTATTAGCAACATT
>ERZ827490.3036-NODE-3036-length-16355-cov-2.693190_pt1 | contig 16355 bp, 14 predicted proteins | sample MGYA00519770_ERZ827490 | MGnify/ENA primary metagenome ERZ827490 (study PRJEB31778, sample SAMEA3449324) | human gut metagenome | biome: human gut; feature: human-associated habitat; material: faeces | place: United Kingdom | collected 2010/2012 ...
TCGGAGGCGGCGATGGCGGTAGCCACCACGTCAGCGGCATACACCGCGTAAAGCAGACACATCAGCACAAAGCCCACCAGCGGCGGAATGATGTTCACCAGCGCGGCAATGGTGGGATGGATGACCTTGACCATCACCATGGCACCCACGCCCCACATCAGCGAGAACTCAAGGCAGACATAGCCGCCGATGTTGAAGGGTTTGTCGGTGTAGTCCCACCAGCGGGTGCGGTAGAGCTTATACAGCGCCCATCCGCCCACCAGCTCCAAGGCACTGGGCAGGATGACGCCGCCGAGATACAGCAGCAACAGGTCATCTTCCAGCGGTGTGAGGAAGAAGAGCACCAGGATCATGCCGAAGCCGTAGATGGGGCAGATGGGGCCTTTCAGGAAGCCGCGAAAGACAAAGCGCCGTTCCGAGATGGAGCAGAAAGTAGTCTCCATGCACCAGCCCAGGAGGGAGTACCACAGAAAGTAGAGCACCAGCAGGGGCAGGGGGATACCGGCGCAGGTCATGTTGTAGATCGTTTGGATGGCTGTCATAGGTCACCTCTCAGATTCATCCAGCAGTACGGAAAGCACTGCGTGGTACAGCGCTTCCGGATGCTTTTGGAATCGCTGGGCGAACTCGGTCGCCTGCTGTCGGTCAGGCACTGCCATTTGCAGGGTGAGCAGGTTGCCGGCGTCATCGTCAATGATCAGCTCTACCGTGTACCGCTCCTGATTGGGTACCGGCGTGATGACGGCGCGGATCTGATCGCGCTGTTTCAGCTCTTTGTTCAGCAGTTGGGTGCTGCGGTCGCACTTGGTGCGCACGGAGAGGGGCAGTTCGTTGGCACAGATGGCACAGTTATCGTGTCCCTTCTCTGTGATGGACAGCAGTCCTTCCTCCGACTCCGCCACATGGCCGTTCTCGGTCAGCGCCCCCAGAGCGGTGGCAAATTGGAAGTAGTCCACCCCGTCATCACAGAGTGCCAGATCTGTCAGCTCCGCCATGGTCACCGGTAAGATCAGGTGGTCTAAGATGTAGAGGATGAGCAGGCGCACATCCAATGGATTGCGAATAAAACCACGAGCCATATCCCGTACCTCCTAGTGAAAATTTAAGGTTTTATAAAATCACTTAAAATCAGTATAAACGAAATTGCCGAAATTGACAAGAGGTGGTCGAACGCCTTGACAGGCTGTTCAGAATTAGCTATGATAAACAAGCACCATAAGCAATAGTTAGGAGAACGGGCATTGTTTTCTGCGCTGCCCCTTAAAATGGAGACGTTTCAAATGAAAAAACTAATTTGTACCTTGCTCACCTTGGCGATGCTCTTAGGGCTGGCTGGCTGTACGACTGCTCCGACCGGCAGTGGTGACGCCAGCGCCGGTGTCACCGAACCTGCCGGCCAGGATTCCACGGAAGAACCCACTGGCGGCACCGGTCTGCCTGGCAACCGCAACCCCTTGACCGGCGAGGAGACGGACACAGATATTTGTCAAAATTGTCCGGTGGCGGTCATGCTCAACAACATCAAGCAGGCGCTGCCCCAGTCCGGCAACTCCAAGGCGGATTTCTTCTTTGAGATCCCTGAGGAAGGGGGCATCACCCGTATCATGGCGCTCTATCAGGACATCAGCGATGTGGGCACCATCGGCACCGTCCGCAGCACCCGCCCCTACTATGTCCGTCTGGCCGTTGGCCACGACGCCATCCTGACCCATTGCGGCGGCAGCAACACGGCCTACTACATCATTAAGAAGTATATGCGCAACGCCGACTTCAACGACATGGACTGCCTGAACAAGGGTACCAACTGCGCCTACAGCTACTTCTACCGCAGTCAGGCTCGCCTGAACGCAGGTTATGCCACCGAGCATACCATGTATACCGATTCTGACAAGATCCAGGACTACCTGAAAAACGGCAAGGACGATGTGCGCACCAAGCATAAGAAGAACTTTGACGCCGGTCTCCGCTTCGCTGAGGACGGCACCCCCGATGGTGCTTCCGCCACGGACGTGGATGTGGAGATGTCCCAGTATAAGAACACCACCTTCCAGTACAACGCCGACAAAAAGACCTATGCGGTCGGTCAGTTTGGCACCGGCTACATTGACGAAGCCAACGGCAACAAGCAGGTGGAAGTGACCAACGTGCTGGTCATCCTCACGGACATCTCCGTGGTCAAGGAATCCACCAAGGGACACCTGTCCGTATCCACCACTGGCACCGGCACCGGCTACTACATCAGCGGCGGCAAGTACATCCCCATCACCTGGAAGAAGGACAGCGTCACTGCGCCCCAGCGGTTCTATGACCAGGACGGCAACGAGCTGAAGCTGAGCGTGGGCAAGACCTTCGAGTGCATGATCGACAAGTCCCGTGATGTGAAGATCGACGGCAAGGTGCTGGAGAAGCCGGCAGACGCCAACGAGAACGACAACGAAGTGGATAAGATGGCGCTGGCAGACTGATAGCCAATCGTCCAAATACATCTCGAACAACTTTAAGCCCGGTTCCAATGGAGCCGGGCTTTTGCCTCGCAGAGTTCCGGCAGGATGCCGGAATAAAATGCAATCTGAAAAAACTGGCGGCGTGTACGTCAGTTTTTTCTCTTCTCAGACGGGTAAGTGCCGTAGCGTTCAGAAAACTTGCCAGTGGCAAGTTTTTAGCGTAGGCCCCGCCTGTTCTACAGGTGGGGAACCTACCGACGGAGTGAGTGCATGCACCCGGCTGCATACATCATGGAAATGCTTGCATTTCCATGATATTAGGGCGAAGCCCAGTGCAGAACTGCACTGGGCTTCTTGTTGTGTTGCGTGTATCCTAGGTAGGGAAAAAGAAGAAATTGGAGTAGAGAAAAGAAAAAGCAAGAAAGTAAAATTAGGGGAGAAATAGGGGAGTGGTGTATGGCATCAAGCCTTATCCTTCAGGGCGATGCCGTAGTTGATGACGCCGTTGTAGGTGCCCGGTTCTACATGGTTGTAGTCCAGGACAGCGATGCGGCGGGTCTGGGTGCCGTGGTTGCTGCCGTCCCAGGAGACAATCTCATCACCGATCTTGTAGCGGCCGCCCTTCATCGCATCGGAGAAGTAGATCTCATAGGATGCCTCGTTCAGGTTCTTTTTGTCCCATACGGCGAACTTGTCCAGAGTGCCGTAATAGCCGGCGCTGTCGATGGTCACGGAGACCTTCTTGCCTTTGGGGACGAAATCAGTGTCACTCTCCAGGTTCAGGGTGTACGTCAAATCCTGTGCCTTGGAAGCCAGCTTCACCGTTGCGGGGATCTCCACGGTGAAGGAGGGGACGACTGCTTCAGTCTTTTCCAGCACGACCTTCTGCTGCACCTTGGCGGAGGGGGAGTTGACGTTCACATCCACAGCCATCGCAGACAGGGAAGTCAAGGCAGTGGCAGCCACCACCAAACCGAAGACGGCCAGGATTTTGAATTTGTTCCGTTTCATGGGTTGTACCTCCTTTATGTATTTGCACGGGTTGATTCTGTCTATATAGGATCCATAAACCCACTCAGAGAGCAGGGAGATGGTGCATTCAGGCCACATGCAGTCCCACTGTTACGCTGCCGCCGTTCATGGACTCGGCGCCGTCCAGGGAGCGGGTACTGATGGCCACATGGAGGGCGTGGTCGCCCTGAGATAAGGTGCTGGGCAAGGAGATGCCTTCCAGCGCCTTCCCCGGTTCCACCCAGTCGCTGGTCAGCAGGGAATTTGTGCTGTTATCCAGCGTCACGTTAAACTGGAACAAGCAGGGGTTGCCGGTGGGGTTGGTGAGGACAATGGGAATATCCCTGTCCGACTGGCTCAGGGTGATGTCGTTGTAGCCAGGGAAGCAGATGTGCAGGGGATCTGCTGACAGGGTGTCGCCGGTGTCAAATGCTACGGCGTTCTTGTCCAGTACCACGCCGCTGGACGGGTCTTTGGTCTGTCCACTGCTCATGGAGAACATCACAGCACAGATGGTGATTGCTGCAATGGCCAGCGCCACCATGGCGAGGATGATGCTGGTTCGCTTTTGCCTATCGTTTGTCATTGGAATCGCCTCCCGTTTCATCGCCTTTATTGTAGTCCCGGGGCACAGTGCCTTCCATCCTGTTCTGGTAAAGGGTGGGTTAAATCCCTGTAAAACCGGTCATTCCAGCTCCGACAGACCCAACGCCTTTTGTGCGCTTTGCCGTTGACAAGGGCAGGGGGGACATGGTATCCTATAAACGGATCATATGACTGACGGAAGTGGAAGGAACCACAGGGAGTATGATCTGGCAGACCATCGGGCCTGTCTGGATTGACTGTTTGACAGTCAATGTGCCGACCGTCTGGGCCAAGGAAGAATGGGTCTGGATGTTCGGCGTTTTTTTGCGCCCGAAAGATTCAGATACGAGTACGTTTGACGGACAGAAAGGATGATTTGCCCATGAATCAGAAGATGAAAGAAGAAAACCGCATCAAGTCGGATATTGAAATCGCACAGAGCACGCCTATGCTTCCCATCAGCCAGGTAGCTGAAAAAGCGGGGATTGATGAAAATCTGCTGGAATACTACGGCAAGGTCAAGGCTAAGATCGACATCCGGCCCCTACGGGACGCCCCCCGCAAAGCCAAGCTGATCCTGGTCACTGCCATCAACCCCACCCCCGCCGGAGAGGGCAAGACCACCACCAGCGTGGGTCTGGCGGATGCCATGGCCAAACTGGGCAAGAACACCATGCTCTGCCTGCGGGAACCTTCTTTGGGGCCGGTCTTTGGCGTCAAGGGCGGCGCAGCCGGCGGCGGCTATGCCCAGGTCATCCCCATGGAGGACATCAACCTCCACTTCACCGGCGATTTCCACGCCATCGGCGCGGCCAACAACCTGCTGGCCGCTATGCTGGACAACCACATTCAGCAGGGGAACGCCCTGGACATCGATGTGAAGAACATCACCTGGCGCCGCTGTGTGGATATGAACGACCGGCAGCTCCGCAACGTCATCGACGGCATTGGCGGTCGGATGCAGGGCGTGCCCCGGGAAGACGGCTTTGATATCACCGTTGCGTCTGAAATCATGGCAGTCCTCTGCCTGGCTTCCGACCTGATGGATCTGAAGCAGCGCCTGGCTCGCATCATCGTGGGCTACAACCGTGCCGGTCAGCCGGTCACCGCCCATGACCTGAAGGCGGAAGGCGCTATGACCGTCCTGCTCAAGGATGCCATCAAGCCCAACCTGGTGCAGACCCTGGAGCACAACCCCGCCATCGTCCACGGCGGCCCCTTCGCCAACATCGCCCACGGCTGCAACTCCGTCTCCGCCACCGATGCCGGCATGAAGCTGGCCGATTATGTGGTCACCGAGGCTGGCTTCGGCGCAGATCTGGGTGCGGAGAAGTTTTTGGACATCAAGTGCCGTGCCGCTGGCTTTGACCCCAGCGCTGTGGTCATCGTGGCCACTGTCAAGGCGCTGAAATACAACGGCGGCGTGCCCAAGAGTGAGCTGGGTACCGAAAACTTGGAAGCCCTGGAGAAGGGCCTGCCCAACCTGCTCAAGCACGTGGAGAACATCACCAAGGTCTTTGGTCTGCCTGCCGTTGTGGCCATCAACCGGTTTGTCCAGGACACCGATGCCGAGCTGGATCTCATCCGTGCCAAGTGCCAGGAGCTGGGCGTGAACGTGGCCATGAGCGAAGTGTGGGGCAAGGGCGGCGAAGGCGGCCTGGAGCTGGCAGAGGAAGTGCTGCGTCTGTGTGAGCAGCCCCATGACTTCCAGTTCAGCTATGAGCTGAACCAGCCCATCAAGGCCAAGATCGAAGCCATTGTGAAAAAAATCTACGGCGGCGAAGCAGTCACCTACTCCAACGATGCCAACAAGGCCATCGCCAAGCTGGAAGAACTGGGCTGCGGCGATCTGCCCATCTGTATGGCAAAGACCCAGTATTCTCTGTCCGATGACCCCGAAAAGCTGGGGCGTCCGGAAGGCTTCACTGTCTCCGTCAGCAAGGTGAAGGTTTCTGCTGGTGCAGGCTTCATTGTGGTACAGACTGGCGACATCATGACTATGCCCGGTCTGCCCAAGGTGCCTGCGGCAGAACGCATCGACATTGATGCAGATGGCGTCATCACCGGCCTGTTCTAATCTAAAATTTACGTCAGAAAACCCCCTGTGCGACTGCACAGGGGGTTTTTGTCTGTGGTTCAGTTGGCCACATACATCTGCTTATAGGGGTTGCTGCTATCCGGCGTGACCACGGTGAAGGGGCTGTCCATGATGGCGTCTGCGTCCTGGTCAAAAAGACGGCAGTACTCTGCTACATAATGGCGAATCTCTTGCAGCTCGTCCTCGTCCGCCAGATGGGTGGTCACCTGAGGCGGGAAAAGCAGATGGCTGCAATCGGAACGGAGGATGAGCTTGCCGCCGTGCATTCCCGTGCAGGGGAAATTGCTGGCGATGGGCTTGCCGTCCTGGTGCAGCCCCAGGACAAGGATCAGCCCACCGGCCTGATACTCACCCAAAAAGCTGCCCGTGCGCCCGCCGATGACCATCACTGGCAGGGTGTTCTGATAAGCCTTCATGTGGACGCCTGCCCGATAGCCAGCGTTGCCTTGGACGTAGATGGCGCCGCCCCGCATGGCGTAGCCTGCGGTGTCGCCCACGCTGCCGTGGACGATGATGGAGCCGGCGTTCATGGTGTCGCCCACTGCATCCTGGGCGTTGCCGAACACCTCCAGGATGCCGCCGTTGAGATATGCGCCTAGGGCATTCCCCGGCGTGCCGTGGATGGACACCTGGTGACGGCACATACCGGTTCCGATAAAGCGCTGTCCCAGGCAGTGGGTGATGGTGCAGTCGCAGTCCAGCGCCTGTACATGTTGGTTCAGTTGGTCAAAAGCCACGCTTCTTGCGTCAATCGTCATACTCGCACCCTCCTTATTCTCCTGCGTGGGCGATGCCCAGGATCTCCAGTTCCTTCTCATTCAGTCCCACGCCGCGGAGCATGAGCCGGTTGCCCCGGAGGGCTTCGATGGAGTTGATGCCCATGCCGCCCATCAGCTCCTTGATCTCATGGTTCCAGGCGGTGAGCAGATGGATGAGCCGCTGGCTGGCCTCGTCCGGATTCAGCCGTGCCACCAACTCTGGCACCTGGGTGGCAATGCCCCAGTTGCACTTGCCTGCTTGGCAGGTGCGGCACAGGTGGCAGCCCATGGCCAGCAGGGCGGCGGTGGCGATGTAGCAGGCGTCTGCGCCCAGGGCGATGGCCTTGACTACATCAGTGGCGCTGCGGATGCTGCCGCCTACCACGATGGATACCTCATTCCGGATGCCCTCATCCCGCAGCCGCTGGTCAACGGCAGCCAGCGCCAGCTCAATGGGGATGCCTACGTTGTCTCGGATGCGGGTAGGAGCTGCGCCGGTGCCGCCTCGGAACCCGTCAATGGCGATGATGTCCGCACCGCTTCGAGCGATGCCGCTGGCGATGGCAGCGATGTTGTGGACGGCGGCCACTTTGACGATGATGGGCTTTTGGTAGTGAGTGGCTTCCTTCAGGGAGTAGACCAGCTGGCGCAGATCCTCGATGGAGTAGATGTCATGATGGGGGGCAGGGGAGATGGCGTCCGAGCCTTCCGGCACCATACGGGTGCGGGATACATCCCCTACGATCTTGGCCCCAGGCAGATGGCCGCCGATGCCGGGCTTGGCGCCCTGTCCCATTTTGATCTCAATGGCGGCGCCGGCGTTCAGATAATCCTCGTGGACGCCGAACCGGCCGGAGGCCACCTGGACGATGGTGTTCTCACCGTAGCAGTAGAAATCCTCGTGAAGGCCGCCTTCGCCGGTGTTGTAATAGATGCCCAGGGCGCTGGCGGCTCTGGCCAAGCTCTGGTGGGCGTTGTAGCTGATGGAGCCGTAGCTCATGGCGGAGAACATCACCGGCATGGAAAGCTCCAACTGGGGCGGCAAGGTGCAGTCCAAAGTGCCGTCCGCCTTCCGGCGGATGCGGGCGGGCTGCTTGCCCAAAAAGACCTTGGTCTCCATCGGCTCTCGGAGGGGGTCAATGGAGGGGTTGGTGACCTGGGAGGCGTTGATGAGGATCTTGTCCCAGTACACCGGAAGGGTGTTGGGGGTGCCCATAGAGGACAGCAGCACACCGCCGCTTTCGGCCTGCTTATAGATCTCCTTCATCACGCTGCTGCTCCAGTTGGCATTCTCCTTCAAGTCGCAGTCGCTCTTGACGATCTTGATGGCACGGGTGGGACAGGTGGCCACACAGCGGTGGCAGTTCACACAGCGGGCATCCTCGCTGAGCATGACTTGGTGCGTTTCATCATAGAAATGTACGCCATTTGCACACTGCTTTTCGCAGATACGGCAGCGGGTGCAGCGGCTGTCTTGGCGCACCACTTCATATTCTGGGTAGAAATAGTTGATCTTCATTACACAGCGCCCTCCTTTACTCGGACGATCACAGGCTCGCCCCCAGCTGGGGCGTACAGATGTTCCACGTCAGGTTCCATGGTGCGGATAGCCGATTCCTCGCTGGCGATATACACCTTGTCATCCTTCTCGCCCACCACCATAGAGCGGAGCTTTAAGCGGTCGTTCAGCGCCATCAGGCCGCCCTCAAAGCCCAGCACGATGGAGAAGGGGCCAGTGACCAGCAGGCTGGGGAAGAGCTTGCGCAGGTAGGTCAGCTGTTGTCGTTCCGGATCGCTCTTTCGGGCGATGGTGCTCCAGAAGGGAGCGGCAATGACGGAGGCGGTTTCTTCCAGGGTCAGACCTTGCCGGCGGAGGAGGTAATCGACGATGTAGGTGATCGCCTCGGTGTCTGTTTGCAGCGCACAGTGGTAGCCATACATTTCAATGAAGCGCCGGTTGGCGTCATAAGAGGAGATTTCGCCGTTGTGTACCACCGACCAGTTCAGCAGCCCAAAGGGGTGGGCGCCGCCCCACCAGCCGGGGGTATTGGTGGGATAACGGCCGTGAGCAGTCCAGGAATAGCCCTCATATTCGTCCAGCTTGTAGAACCGACCCACGTCCTCCGGATAGCCCACCGCCTTGAAGCAGCCCATGTCCTTGCCGCTGGAGAAGACGTAAGCGCCGTCGATGGCACGGTTAATATACATAACAATGCGGGCGATGTACTCCTGTTCGTCCAGCTGCATGGAGCGGAGGACGGAGCGGAGAGGAGTGGCAAAATAGCGCCAGATGAGCGGCTCATCGGTGATTTCCGGAATCTTGCGGGTGGGGATCTCCTCCGCCCAGACCACCTCCAGACGCTCCTTTAAATAGCGCTCACATTGGGCACGGCAGTCGTTGTCGTGGAAAAAGAGGTGCAGCGCAAAGCAGTCTTTGTAGTCGGGGTAGATGCCATAAGCGGCAAAGCCGCCGCCTAGGCCGTTGGAGCGCTCGTGCATGGGTTTCATGCTCTCCATAATGGCGGCGCCGGTCATTTTGTTCCCATCCTTGGAGATGACCGCTGAGATCGCGCAGCCGGATGGGATGCGCACTTGTCCTTCTAAATACTTCATGTGTTGCAGCCCCTTTCGGTTTGATACCTTATATAGAATAGTGAAAAAAAGAACGTTGTCCGTCGGCAGGGCATACCTCTCCTGTGGACAAACGTCTTTGTTCGTGTTAGACTATCATAACGTACCAGGTTCTCTTTGTCAATGTACCGTCAGTGAAATTGCAGGGAGTCGGAAAGGTTCTGAATTATGCAATTTCACCATTGACAGATTGCAGCATTCGGCGTATCATTAGCACCATGAAAGGCACTGATGCCACGGAGTAAGCGCTCCCGCTATCAGTGCCTCTTTTTTTATTTTCTATGAAGAAGGTGACTCATATGGCAGCAATGTCGAGCTATAACCGCATGAACCGGCAATAAAAGTGCCAAAAAGAAATGCGGTAAAAGTGAGTGCAAAGACGGCTGACCTCCGTGGAGAGCGGGGCAGGAGCGCCGTTTGAAAGAGAACTGTTTTGCAGGAAAGAGAACTCACTTGCAAAAATAGCAACCACAACATTGACAGTTGAGAGTTAGGAGTTGTAGAGAGTATGACAATAGAATTTTGGTATCTGATCGGCGCCGCTTTGGTCTTCTGGATGCAGGCCGGCTTCGCCATGGTAGAGACAGGCTTTACCAGAGCGAAGAACGCAGGCAACATCATCATGAAGAACCTGATGGACTTCTGCATTGGCACCATCGTCTTTTCCCTCTTGGGTTACACCCTGATGATGGGGGAAGATACCCTGTTCGGTCTGATCGGTCTGCCCAACATGGAGCTGTGGAGCAACTTCAAGGCCTTCATCGCAAGCCCTGCTGAGGGCTTCACCGCCGCTTCCACCTTCGTGTTCAACTTGGTCTTCTGTGCCACCACCGCCACCATCGTCTCCGGCGCTATGGCAGAGCGCACCAAGTTCTCCGCCTACTGCATTTATTCCGCAGTCATTTCCCTGTTCATCTATCCCATCGAAGCCCATTGGATCTGGGGCGGCGGCTGGCTGAGCCAGCTGGGCTTCCACGATTACGCTGGTTCCTGCGCCATCCACATGGTGGGCGGCATCGCCGCTCTGGTAGGCGCCATCTTCCTTGGCCCCCGTATTGGCAAGTACGTCAAGGACGCCTCCGGCAAGGTGGTCAAGGTCAACGCCATCCCCGGTCATTCCATCACCCTGGGCGCCCTGGGCGTGTTCATCCTGTGGCTGGGCTGGTACGGCTTCAACGGCGCTTGCCGGTGCCGTTCCAGCCGGTGTTCACCAGATAGGCCTTGGCACCGCTGGCTTCCATCTTCCTGACCACCACCGTGGCTCCCTCTGTTGCTACTGTTACCACCATGCTCTACACCTGGATCCGCAACGGCAAGCCCGATGTATCCATGTGCCTGAACGCTTCTCTGGCTGGCCTGGTAGGCGTGACCGCTGGCTGTGACGCCTATGACGCTCTGGGTTCCGGCATCGTCGGCATCGTCTCCGGCATCCTGGTTGTGGTCGTGGTCGAGCTGCTGGATCTGAAGCTGCACATTGATGACCCTGTAGGTGCTGTGGGCGTTCACATGGCAAACGGCATCTGGGGCACCATCGCAGTGGGTCTGCTGGCCAACCCCGATGCTCCCGCTGGTCTGCGCGGCCTGTTCTACACGGGCGATTTCCATCAGACCGGTCTGCAGCTGCTGGGCTTTGTCACCGTTGCTGCTTACGCTGCCATCATGATGATCATTACCTTCACCGTCATCAAGAAGTGCCACGGCCTCCGTGTCACCGAAGAAGAAGAATTGGCCGGTCTGGACAGCACCGAGCATGGCCTGCCCAGCGCCTATCCCGACTTTGTTCCCGCTGTGGATAAGTACACTTCTTTCTCCGTTTCCGAACCCGTTGTTGCTGTCACTGGCGACACGCCCGAAGCAGAAGCCATCCCCGTCAAGAAGGTTCCCACCTTCACCGAAGGTATGCCTAAGATGACCAAGGTGGAGATTATCTGCAAGGAATCCCGCTTCGATGCACTGAAGAACGCCATGATGGGCATTGGCATCACGGGCATGACCGTTTCCCACGTCTTGGGCTGTGGCGTCCAGGGCGGCAAGCCGGAATACTATCGTGGTGTTCAGGTGGAGACCAACCTGCTGCCTAAGGTACAGGTGGACATCGTGGTCAGCAAGGTTCCCGTCCAGAGTGTCATTGACACCGCAAAGCGTGCCCTGTACACCGGCCATATCGGCGACGGCAAGATCTTCGTCTATGACGTTGAGAACGTGGTCAAGGTTCGTACCGGCGAGGAAGGCTATGATGCCCTCCAGGACGAGAGCTGACCGCAACCAATTTCATTTCGCAATACTTGACTGAATATCATATGGAAAAGCGTTTGAATTCGGAAAAGTAGCCCAGGATATCCCCTCACAGAGAGTGCGGAACAGGTGAGAGCCGCATAGAGGAACCTGGGGGAAGAACACCGGATGAGCTGCAATCTGAACCGGGCTTTTCAGCCCCCAGTAGGTGCGCCGACCGCTCCGCGTCAGGGAGCAGCGCTTTGTCAGAAGCGCACAAGAGAACAAAGATAGGTGGCACCGCGAGTTACAGCACTCGCCCTATCCGATGCTGAAAATCTTATGTAGGAGGATTTTTCTATGTGTTCGATTATGGGGTTCTGTGACCGCGGTGTCACTGTATCTGAATTTAAGCGATTTTTTGACCGCACCATCTCCCGCGGTCCCGATGACAGCCGGATCATTGACACCGGCAAGGGGCTGTTGGGTTTCCACCGTTTGGCCATCATGGGTCTGCATCCGGAAGGGATGCAGCCCTTTGAGCTGGACGGCAGCTATGTGGTCTGCAACGGCGAAATTTATTGCTTCCCCCGCCTGAAAAAGAAGCTGATGGAGACGGGCAAATACACCTTCGTCAGCGAGTCCGACTGTGAGATCTTGCTGCCCATGTATAAGGAGTACGGCACAGATATGTTCCGCCGTCTGGATGCGGAGTTTGCCCTGATCCTCTACGATGGAGACACCCAGAGCTACATCGCCGCCCGTGACCCCATCGGCATTCGTCCCCTGTACTATGGCTACGACCCCCATGGCGTCATCGTCTTTGCCAGCGAACCCAAGAACCTGGTGGGGCTGGTGGGCGAGATCATGCCCTTCCCTCCCGGACACTACTATAAGGACGGGGAATTCGTCTGCTACAACGACATCGCCGCAGTAGACGAGGTGTGCATGGACGATGTGGAGACGATCTGCTCCAAAATCCATGAAAAGCTGGTCAAAGGCATTGAAAAGCGCCTGATCGCCGATGCCAAGGTGGGCTTCCTGCTCTCCGGCGGCCTGGATTCCTCTCTGGTCTGCGCCATCGCAGCCCGTAAGAGCAAGGAACCCATCCGCACCTTCGCCATCGGCATGAGCGAGGACGCCATCGACCTGAAATACGCCAAGCAGGTGGCCGACTACATCGGCAGCGACCACACCGAGGTCATCATCACCAAGGAGGACGTCCTGGCCGCTCTGGAGGACGTGGTGCAGCTGCTGGGCACCTATGACATCACTACCATCCGTGCCAGTATGGGGATGTACCTGATCTGCAAGGCCATCCACGAGACCACCGACATTCGGGTTCTGCTCACCGGTGAGATCTCCGATGAGCTGTTCGGCTACAAGTACACCGACTTTGCCCCCTCCCCGGAAGCCTTCCAGGCGGAAGCCCAGAAGCGTATTCGGGAGCTGCATATGTACGATGTCCTCCGCGCCGACCGCTGCATCTCCGTCAACTCCCTGGAAGCTCGCGTGCCCTTCGGTGACCTGGACTTTGTGAAATACGTCATGTCCATCGACCCGGCCAAGAAGATGAACGTCTACGGCAAGGGCAAATACCTGCTCCGCCATGCGTTCGAAGGCGATTACCTGCCCCATGACATTCTTTATCGGGAAAAGGCCGCCTTCTCTGACGCCGTGGGTCACTCCCTGGTGGACGACCTGAAGGAGTACGGCGAGGGCTATTACACCGATGAGGAGTTCCAGTCCAAGTGCAAGCAGTACGACTACGCCACCCCCTTCACCAAGGAATCCCTGCTCTATCGGGAACTCTTTGAGAAGTATTACCCCGGCCAGGCTCATATGATCGCCGGCTTCTGGATGCCCAACAAGGAGTGGGAAGGCTGCGACGTGGACGATCCTTCCGCCCGTGTCCTGTCCAACTACGGTGCCAGCGGCATCTGATAAACAAGCAAATAGCGCTCCCAAAAATCGGACGATATAGAAGAAGCGGTCAGGTTCCATTGGAACCTGACCGCTTCGACTTGGTTCAAGCCTTGGCGATGGGATTGACGTGTACCATGCAATGTTTGACTGTGGGGAATTGCGCCTCGATCTGGTTGTGAACCTGTTCGGCGATGGCGTGGGCGGCGAATAAGGTCTGATTGCCATCGGCGGCGATCTCTACGTCTACATACAGCCGACTGCCAAACTGGCGGGTGCGCAGCAGATCCAGCCGCAGCACGCCCTCCTGTGACCGGATGGTTTTTGCCATGGCGGATTCTACCTCCGGGTCGGCGGATTGATCCACCAGCTGCCGGACGGCGCTCATGAAGATGTCATAGGAAGCCTTCAGGATGAACAGGCAGATGACCAAGCTGGCGATGGGATCCAAAATGGGCAGTCCCAGCTGTGCCCCAGCGATACCCACCAGGGAGCCAACGGAGGACAGAGCATCGGAGCGGTGATGCCAGGCGTCCGCCATGAGGGCGGCGGAGTGGATTTTATCGGCAGCCTGGCGGGTGTACCAGAACATCCCCTCCTTGACCACAATGGACACAATGGCGGCGATGAGTGCCAGCGTACCGGGTACCTGTAGGCCGCCATAGTTGGCGGCCAGGATGCTGCGGACGCCGGAGTAGCCAATAAAGACGCCAGTGGCGGCCAGCACCACCGCCAACAGGATGGCGGCCACCGCCTCCAACCGTTCGTGGCCGTAGTTGTGATTGCCGTCCGCTTTTTTGCCGGAGATGCGGATACCCACCATGACGATGAGGGTGGAGAACACATCCGAGGCGGAGTGAATGGCGTCGGAGATCATAGCGCTGGAGTGTCCCAGAATACCGGCGGCCAGCTTGAAAGCGGTCAGGACAAAGTTACCAATGATGGTGTTGCGGGAGACTTGCATAGCCAGTTTGGAGTGGTTGGTTTGTACATGGGGGGTAGTCATAGAGAAGACCTCCTTTGATTTCCATGAGAATAAAAAAATCTGTGGGACAAAGAGTGTCCCACAGATTTGAATCTGCTGCCTTGCGGCCCGGTTCCGAAGAACTTGATTGGATAAAGTTTAAGTTACTTTATCATATGCACAGGCGGCTGTCAATGTGAAAAAAAGAGAATTTAAGAATTTTTCCGTTTCGCAATGTAATTTAAAATCAGCTGTTCCAGCCGATCTCCATAGATCATCCCTACGATGAACAGCGCCACAGCGATGACCAGCAGGGGAATGGCCTTGGGGGAGAAGGAAAAGAGAGAGCTGCCGAAGATGTTGGCCGCCAGCAGTCCCCACGGTCGGGTCAGCAGGACGATGATGAAGAAGCGGCGGAAGGAGATCTCGGTCAGACCGGCCATGATGCACAGCAGATCATCCGGAAAGAGGGGGAAAAAGAAGGTCAAGGCCAAAAAGGTGTCCCGCTTTCGATCCAGCAACTCCAAATATTTGGGGGAGAGCTTGGGACGAATAACCCGGTCGGCAAAGTCTTTGCACAAGGTTCGAGCCAAAGTGAAGGTGGTGCAGGAGCCGACGAGCACAGCCACCAAGGTGATGAGGAACCCAGGCCAAACCCCAAAGGCGGCGCCGCCGGCGGCAGCAATGATATTGCTGGGGATGGGGGCGATAATGACGCTGCACAGTTGGAGTCCCAGAAAAATCAGTTGGGACCAGGGTGTGTGGGAGGCTAAGTAAACTTGCAGCTGTTCCACATTTTTCAGCTTTTCCAGCAGACCCGTGTGCCAGAGAACCACACAGAAGGCGGCCAGCAAGAGGACGATGGCCAAAGCGGCCAGCCATTTTTTTCTGTCTTTTTGAGACATGAGAGAAATCTCCTTAACGATTGAGGATGATACCAGTATAACCTATGCCAGTAAAAAGAGTCATAAGAGAATTTAAAAATTTCGTGAAAGAATCATGAATACTCTATTTATAGCACATCGCAGGGAAAAAGCCAATGGGAAACCGGCTGCACAAAGGAGAGAATAGGGGCATGATAGAAGGAGCGAGCGTTCGCCGTAGGCTGCGCTGAAAAAATTGCAAAAAAATCGATCATTTTACAGGCATAAAATCCAATCGCCTGTCCCACAGTGCTGGGCGAGATTGGACAGCCAAAGCCGCCGAACATTGGCAATGAGCCGGACGCTTTTTTTCGTCCTCACCGGTCATATTAACCTTGCGCACAATGCGCCAGGAGATGTGAAGCGGGGGAATTTGCGATGAAAGAGGGAAAGCGAGTATGGAATTGGCTGTTATTTTTTGTATGCGCAGTGGTGTTGACGGTAGGGCTGACTGCCCAAGCGGCCTGCGCCCGGAGCGTTTTTGCCCCACCGGCGGTGTCCTGCGCCGGTGAGGCAGAGACGGAGAAAACACTGATCCCAGTGGGACGGACGGTGGGCATCAAGCTCTTTTCCAAGGGCGTTATGGTGGTGGCGCTGTCTGAGATCAAAACGAAGGAAGGCGGCGTGTGGCCGGCCAAGCAGTGCGGTCTGCAAGAGGGGGACATCATCACCGAAATTGAAAACCAGCAGGTGAACTCCATTGACGAGGTGGCCAAAGCGGTGCGCAAGAACGGCGGCCGCGCCATGTCTATCCAAGCGCTGCGGGACGGGCGTCAGATGGCGGTGACGGCGGGGGCGGCGCCC
>ERZ827490.3044-NODE-3044-length-16331-cov-5.731568_pt1 | contig 16331 bp, 10 predicted proteins | sample MGYA00519770_ERZ827490 | MGnify/ENA primary metagenome ERZ827490 (study PRJEB31778, sample SAMEA3449324) | human gut metagenome | biome: human gut; feature: human-associated habitat; material: faeces | place: United Kingdom | collected 2010/2012 ...
GTTGGAAAACGGAGCACCTCTCCGTTTTCGGGAACATGGTAATTGAACGTACAGGATCGATTTGATGTTATACCATGTTCTTCAAACTCGCGGACACGGTAGGTAAACGTACAATCACAGACTTATATTATAGCGTGTCCTTATTGCCCGCGGGGGCTTCCCCGCCCGTGTTCAGTCTCAGTCTCACGCTGGAGTTTGACGCTTTGCGTCAAACTCTCGGACACGGTAAGTGAACGTGCAAGTTCCGCTTCATGTCATACCGTGTCCTTTTGGCTGCGGGCACTGCCCGCCCGTGTCCTATTCGTCATCACCGAACATAGAGTCGTAATCCGCCATCTCATCGACCCATGAGGCATCATACTTGACCGAGCTTTTCATTTTCGTGCCGCATTTCGGACAGACGGCGGACGGCTTGTCGAATGTTTCGTGACAAACGGAACATTCGTACTCGTCTTTTTCGAAAAGATGAGTGTGCCGCGTCCATTTTCCTTTGCTCATTTTTACCACCTCGAACGAAGAACGGGGAAAATAACCGGGGAAACTCCTTTTTAAAAAAGGGGCTTTCCCCGGACCCCATCCTCAAAAATTTTTGAACTGAATGGTATTGGTGTAGGTCTTTCTTTCGGAAGGTATCGTATAAATTATCGCTATGCTTTATAGAACGCCCGCGGGGGCACTAGACTTCAGCTTCACGTTGGAGAATGATGCAAAGCATCATTCTCGGGAACACAGCAAGTAAACGTACAATTTCCGCTAAATGTTATGCTGTGTTCAGGGTGCAGGGGGCAGAGCCCCCGCTTGGGTTTGGGACGAAGTCCCAACATATAAAAGTCTCACGTTGGAAAACGGAGCACCTCTCCGTTTTCGGGAACATGGTAATTGAACGTACAGGTTCGGTTTGATGTTATACCATGTTCTTCAAACTCGCGGACACGGTAAGCAAACGTGCAGATTCGGAAAAACGTAATACCGTGTCCTGTGTCCTTCCGCGCTGCCCTCTCACTCAAATCTCCAGAAGCCGCTTCACGTTGCCCGCGAAGATCGCGCTGCATTCATCCTCCGTCAGACCGAGCGAAAGAAGATGCCCGATCTCGTCCTCCGCGCGCCACATCGGATAATCCGTGCCGAACAGCACCCGATCCGCACCGTAGCGGCGGATTATTTCGACCGCGGTGCGGTCGTCGAGCGCGAAGAACGACGACGAGCAGTCCGTGTACAGATTCGGCATCCCCGCAAGAATGTGCGACGCCTCCTCCCACATCGTGTATCCGCCGAAGTGCGCCGCGATCACCGTGAGACCGTCGTATATCTCCATGACCGCGCGGAGTCTCTTCGGATGCGAAAAATCCGATCTCGCGTCGCCCATGTGGATCAGCATCGGCAGCCGTCCCTCGCAAAGCTCATACATCTTCAGATAGCGGTAGTCGTCGATCTTGAAATTCTGCATATCCGGATGAAGCTTCACTCCGCGAAGCCCGAGCGAGATAAGCTCCTCGAGATCCCCCTCGAGATCCTCGCTGTCCGGATGGAGCGTGCCGAAGCCGATGAATTTTCCGCCCGACTTTTCGACCTCGCCCGCAATGTACCGGTTTATCGAGCGCACCTGCTTTGCGGTGACCGCCACCGACTGAACGAGATAGCGGTCGATCCCCGCGCCGTCCCCCTCCTCGAGGAGGCTCTCAACGGTTCCGTCGAACGCCATCGGGATCGAGTAAAACTCGCCCGTGTGCGCCGATGCCGCCGCCGCTATCTTCGCCGGATAGATGTGGCAGTGCGCGTCGATTATCTCAAATCCGTTTTTCATTCTTTAGCTTTCCTTTCCGCCGGAGCTTACGCGGTCTCGATCTCCGCCGCCTTCCGGAGCCCGTGACGCTCCACGGCATCCTCGCGCATCTTGTATTTCAGTATCTTGCCCGCCACGTTCATCGGGAACGAATCGACGAAGTCGATATACTTCGGCACCTTGTGGCGCGCCATGTGATCGAGAATATATTTCTTCATCTCGTCCTCGGTCATCTCCTCACCGTCCTTCAGAACGATGCACGCGCATATCTCCTCGCCGTACTGCTCGTCGGGAACGCCGATGACCTGAACGTCCTTCACCTTCGGGTGAGTGTATATGAACTCCTCGATCTCCTTCGGGTAGATGTTCTCGCCGCCGCGGATTATCATGTCCTTGAGGCGTCCCGTAATGCGGTAGTGCCCGTCGGGTGTGCGGCACGCGAGGTCTCCCGTGTGGAGCCAGCCGTCGCGGTCGATCGCCGCCGCGGTCGCCTTCGGCATCTTGTAGTAGCCCTTCATTATATTGTATCCGCGCGCGACGAACTCGCCGGTCACATTGTCGGGAAGCTCTTCGCCCGTTTCGGGATCGACGATGCGGCATTCGATCTCGGGCAGATTTGCGCCGACGGTGGCGACGCGCACCTCAAGCGGATCGTCCGTAGAGCTCATCGTGCATCCGGGGGAGGATTCCGTCTGACCGTAGACTATCGTTATCTCGGACATGTGCATCTTGTTCACCACGTCCTGCATGACGGATATCGGGCAGGGCGAGCCCGCCATGATGCCCGTGCGCATGTAGGAAAAATCCGTCTTTTGGAAGTCCGGATGCTCGAGCATGGCGATGAACATCGTCGGAACGCCGTGGAAGGCGGTGATGCGCTCCGCGTTGATGCAGGCGAGCGACGCCTTCGGCGAGAAATACGGGATCGGCGCGAGAGTTGCGCCGTGCGTCATCGACGCGGTCATCGCAAGCACCATGCCGAAGCAGTGGAACATCGGCACCTGTATCATCATGCGGTCGGCGGTCGAAAGATCCATGCGGTCGCCGATGCACTTTCCGTTGTTCACTATGTTGTAGTGCGTAAGCATGACTCCCTTCGGGAATCCCGTCGTGCCCGACGTGTACTGCATATTGCAGACATCGTGCGAATTCACGCACGCGGCGCGGCGGCGCAGCTCCTCCTCGGGGGTGTTCACGCTGCGGCTCTTCGCCTCGTCCCACGTCATGCATCCCTTTTTGCGGAATCCGACGGTTATGACGTTGCGCAGAAACGGCAGACGGCGCGCGTGGAGCAGAGTGCCGCTCTTCGTATGCTCAAGCTCGGGGCAGAGCTCACCGATTATCGAGCTGTAGTCGGAGTCGCGGTATCCGTCGATCATGACGAGCGTGTGCGTATCCGACTGGCGGAACAGGTATTCCGCCTCATGTATCTTGTACGCGGTGTTGACCGTCACGAGCACCGCGCCGATCTTCGTCGTCGCCCAGAAGGTGATGTACCACTGCGGAATGTTCGTCGCCCAGATCGCAACCTTGTCGCCTCTCTTCACGCCGAGCGCGATGAGCGCGCGCGCGAATTCGTCGACGTCGCGGGAGAACTCCGCATACGTCCTTGTGTAGTCGAGCGTCGTATAGCGGAAAGCGTACTGATCGGGGAAATGCTTCACCTGCTCGTCGAGCATCTGCGAGAACGTGAGATCGACGAGCGTCTCCTTCTTCCATATGAAATTGCCCGTGCCGGCGCGGTTCTGATAGAGCACCTCGTCCGCCTCGCTTGTGTCGCCGAAGCGGCTCATGCAGCTGACGAAATGCGAGAAGATTATATCCATGTCGGCAAGCTCGGGGAGCCATGCGACATCCCATTCGAGGGAGATAAAGCCGTCGTAGTTTATCGAGCGGAGCGCGTCGATCAGCTCGTCGATCGGAAGCTCGCCCTCTCCGATGAGGCAGTACGCGAGATTCTCGCCCGACCCCTCGGAATCCTTGACGTGGACGTGGCGGACGTACGCGCCGAGATTCTTTATCGTCTCCTCGGCGCTCTCGCCGCGGAATCTCGCAGGATTGTGGAGATCCCAGAGCGCGCCGACGGAATCGCATGCGAAGGTGTCGAGCGTGTCCTTGAGAAGGAGCGTATCGGAGAAGATGCCGCAGGTCTCGACAAGGATGCCGACGTTCTTCTCCTCCGCCGCGCCGATCACACGGCCGATCAGAGCGCGGCTTCTCTCGGCGGCAGCCGCCGCGTCCTCGCTCTCGGCGGCGTGTACCCTCACATAAGGAATGCGAAGCTCGCTCGCCTTCTTTATGCACTCCGTGATGTGCGCGGCGGCAGCGTCCGCATCCTCCGCGGAGATGTCGCACACGGCATCAATGCACGGGATCGAAAGCCCCGTCTCGTGCATCTTTCTGACGGTAGCCGCCGCGGAATATTCCGAAAAAGGACCGCCCCTGCTCGTGAACATCGGATTGTCGATCCCGTAAAGCTCGATCCCCTGAAATCCCGTGTCGCACGCGATACGGCAGAATTCGTCGAAGGATACGCTGTCCCAGCCCTTCGTCGTAAATGAAAGTTTCATCTGAATTTACCTCTCCTTCTCAGGCGTCGTTTTCTTCGTAAACGATCTTGTTGAGCGCGTTGAGGTACGCCCTCACGCTTGCGGTTATGATATCGGTCGAAATACCGCTGCCCGAATAAAGCTTTCCGTCCGAGCGGAGCTTGACGAGCGCCTGACCCATCGCCTCGTGTCCCTCGGTGACCGCCTGTATCTGGAAGTCGTCAAGCTCGTAGTGATGCCCGACGACCTGTTCTATCGCCATGAACGCCGCGTCGATCGGTCCGTCTCCGACGGAGACTCCCTGAAGCTTTTTGCCGTCGCGCTCAAGCTCCACGGTCGCGCTTGCCTTGATAACGTTTCCGCTGTTCGTAACGTATGAGCAGAGCACATACGTCGGCGGGCACTGCATCGCCACGCTTGCGACGATCGCGTCAAGCTCGCGTGAGGTGATGTTCTTTTTCTCCGCCGTGTGTGAGAATTCCTCGTAAACCTTCGACAGATCCTCGGCGGAGAGATCGTAGCCGAGACGCTCGACCGCGCGCGCCACCTCGGAAACGGTGTCGTTCTTCGTCATCGTGAATTCGGGCTGCGCCTCATCTCTGTCCGCGCGTCCGTCATCGTGCGCGCCGCCGCCGGCAATGCGGCGTATCTGCTTTGCAAGTCTCGTAAGCTCGGGCGTGTTGAGGTTTGAGGATACGCCGATCTCGTCGCCCTTCTGACCGATGATGTGCGAGAGCACCTCGACGGACGGCTCCTTTTTATCGGTCACGCTTGCACGGACGTAGTCCGCGCCCGCGCGAAATGCGGCGACGCATGAGCTTTCAGCCATTCCGAGCTCGCCGGATGCCTGCACGCCGAGAGGGATCTCGGACAGTCCGGAAACGTCGGCGCGGAGCGCGGAGACGAAGGATGCAAAATCCTCGGGAAGGAGGGCTGCCGCGCTGTCGCAGACGCACACGCGAGTCGCGCCGGACTCGATCGCGCACTTTATCGCCTCGCGGAGGAATTCCGCCTCGGCGCGCGTCGCATCGACCGCGACGAATTCGATGTCGCTGCCGTAGGAGCGGCACTTCGAAACAAGTGCGGCGATCGCCTCAAGCGCCGCCTTCGGCTTCTTGTGAAACACGAATTCCATCTGGATCGGGGAGACGGGGACTTCGACGCGGTAGCGCGCCTTTTTCGCTTTCTCGAGCGCGGTGCGGGCGAGTTCTACCCCCTCCTCGGTATATCCGACGCCGATCGAAAGGGTCGTGTTCTTGACGAGCGCGGATGCGGTGCGGACGAAAAGCGTGTCGGTGCGTTCGTTCTCCACCGGTGCGATCTCGATAGCGTCCGCTCTCATTCTGTCGAGGCAGCGCGCGATCTCGATCTTCTCCTTGAAGGAGAAGGATGCGTTTGAGGTAAGCGTCGTTTCGGAAAATTCGATTTTCTTCATTTTCATTTCCTTTCTTCGATGAGGGAGTGAGAATATTGGGATGGAGTAGCCGGGGGAACCCCTTTTGACAAAGGGGATTCCCCCGGACCCCCTCCCTAAAACTTTAAAACTAAATGGGATTGGTGTTGGTCTTTCTCTCGGAAGGCAGCTGACAAGTTTCGCTGTACTTAACAGGCATAGATTTTACGTTGAAGTTTGACGCTCGTGCAATGTCGGTCTCACGTTGGAAAACGGAGCGCCGCTCCGTTTTCGAGAACATGGTAAATGAACGTACAGGTTCGGTCTGACGTTATACCATGTTCTTCAAACTCGGGGGACACAGCAAGTGAACGTACAAGTTCGGATTAAATGTTATGCTGTGTCCTGCGGGCGTCCCGCTCAGGGGTTTTGGGGCACGCCCCCAATGGGGTTTTGGGGCAACGCCCCAACATATAAAGCCCCTCGCACGGAGTTCTTCCGAACTCCGTGCTTATAACTCCGGACACGTTAATCCGACACCTGCCGCCTAACGTCACACCGCGCTACGGAAAGTCCCGCTTCACATCCCGTGAAAAAACAAAGTCCCCGAGGCATAAGCCTCAGGGACGAATTATCGCGGTACCACCCTGATTACCTTCCGTGGAAGGTCTCTCTCGAGATCCGATCAGATCTCCAGCCATGATAACGGGGCATCCGTAGCCCCTTACTGTGATTCGGGAGCTCTGCTCTGAAACGAGACTGCATCGGCTGTTTTGTACCGGCTCACACCTGCCGCCGGCTCTCTGAAACGCAACTGCGCCGCGCATAATTTCTTCATCGCATTTGCTTTATTGCCGTCATGATATCACATTGCATCGGCTTTTGTCAAGTCCTTCGGCAGGATAAAATGTAAACAAATTGTGAATCGAAAATCCACGGCGGTAATCGGGGGGGAATTTTACGTTCATTTGCTGTTTTTGTGTTATTTGCATGGCATTCTCCGAATGCCATGCGAGGAGTATTAGATGTTGGGGATTTCATCCCCAAAGCCCGCCGGAGACTTCGTCTCCTGAACACAGCATTACATTTAGCGGAACTTGTACGTTTACTTGCTGTGTTCCCGAGAATGATGCAAAGCATCATTCTCCAAAGACAATTTGAACTTATTCATTTGGGTTTCACCCCCACACCCCTGAGCGGGCAGTGCCCGCAGCCGCACTGTAAAGTTCAGTGGAAATTTTCAGCTACCTTCCTGTAGAACAGCTTGCCCCAATATAATCAGTTTTAAAGTTTTAGGGAGGGGGTCCGGGGGAATCCCCTTTGTCAAAAGGGGTTCCCCCGGTCACTCCTCAACTTACTCCTCCTCAATAAACCCAAATCCGGCGGCCTCCGAGACGGGGAGCGAGAACACGAGCGCGCCCGCGTCGCTGCCGGGACCTGCTTTTTCGAGAATCGAGCGCATGATCTCCGACTTGATCTCCGCAGATGCGACGATCATAACGATCTCCTTCTCGTCCGCGATCGAAATATTGTAGAACTTCTGCGCGTTCTCCGCCCCGGTTCCCTTTCCGTGGATCACCGTGCCTCCGCGCGCACCTGCGGCACGCGCCGCGTTCATCACCGCATCCGTGTATCCCTCGTTCGCTATCGCCACGATCACCTCGTACGCGAATTTCTCAGGCGGCGCGTACTTCGCACCCGAACCGCCTCCGTTCAGATAAGCCACTGCTTTGCCTCCTCCCACGCTTTTTATCGGCACCGCAACCGCGATCCCGTGCCCCGGCACACCGAGGTGAAGCTTCTTCTTCTGCTCCGCTATGTATCTTCTGCTCTTCTCTCCGTCGGCAAGCGCCATGAATATCCGCCGCTCGCACGATTCTATCCCGAGCAGCTCGAGCATGCTCTGGACAGCCGTTCCGCGCCCGCGGAGAACGACCGACAGCGGTATCTCAAGCTCGGCGCATATCCCGACAAGCTTTTCCTCCGCCGTCGGCGCAATTATTGAAATAACGTAATTCATGCGCTCTCCTCCCAAAGCTCGACGATCTCGAGGTCTCCGTAGACAATCTCCGGTTCCGCCTCTCTCTTCGCCTTTCTTTCATATATGAATCCGACGGTCTGTATCGAAATGAGCGGCATCATCGCCACCATCGCAACAACGCCGAACGCATCGCGCAGAACGCTGCCGCCGGCGGCGGTGCTCGCACCCATCATAAACTGAAGCATGAACGTCGCCGTCATCGGACCGGATGCAACTCCTCCCGAGTCGAACGCAATCGCGGTGTAAATATCCGGAACGAAAAACGAAAACACAAGCGCGACGGCGTACCCCGGTACGAGAAACCACATGATCGATATCCCGGTAAGAACGCGCAGCGCGGATATCCCCATCGCGGCGGCGATCGCGGCGGAAAGACTGAACTTTATCGCTTTCCCCGGGATCGCGCCCGCACTCACCGTCTCGATCTGCTTTTCAAGCACGGCGACCGCCGGCTCGGCGGATATGATGAACCACCCGATAACCGCCGACAGAGGTATCAGAAAATACTTTGCACCCGACGAGACGATCGCACCGCCGAGCTGCGCGCCGAGGGACGAAAATCCCACGTTTACCCCGGTGAGAAACAGCACCAGCCCGGCGTATGTATAAAATATTCCGATCAGTATCTTCGCAAGGCTGCGGCGGCTCATCCTTATCAGAATGATCTGGAACAGGAGAAATACCGTCACGACCGGCAGAAGCGCCGTCGCGGTCTCCGCCATGTATTCCGGGATCGCCGAAAGGAATGCGCGCCCGACCTGCGTGCTGTCCGCAAACGATGCGCGGCTGAGATCGGCGACGGCATCGCTGCCCGGACTGAAGAATCCGAGAAGGAGCACGGAGAGGATCGGCCCGACCGAGCAGAGCGCGACAAGTCCGAAGCTGTCAGCCTCCGCGCGGCGGTCGCTTCGGATGTTGGAGACACCGACGCCCATTGCGAGGATGAACGGCACGGTCATCGGACCGGTCGTAACTCCGCCGGAATCGAATGCGACGCCGAGAAAATCAGCATCGCAGAACGCGGCGAGAATGAAGATCAGCGCATAACACCCGACGAGCAGCATCCTGAGCGACGCTCCCGTGATTATGCGGAACATGCAGACGGACATGAAGAATCCGACACCCGCGCCGACGGTTATGAGAAGCAGGCGCGAATCGATATGAGGAACGGTGTCCGCAAGCACCTGAAGATCGGGCTCCGCGACGGTTATCGCAACGCCGAGGACAAAGCTGACCGCGAGTATCAGCCCCATTTTTTTGGTTTTGGTAAGCGCGGTGCCGATCTTGTTTCCGATGGGGGTCATCGACTGCTCTGCGCCGAGCGAAAACAGACCCATTCCGAGAATGATGAACGCGGTGCCGACGAGAAAGCTCAGAAGAAGGTCTGTTTCCGTCGGGATAACGCACAGACACATCACGGAAACTATCGCCGCGATCGGCACTGCGGACAGCGCGCTTTCTCTGAGCTTTTCGGTCATCGCGCCGTGACCGAGTATATTCGGAATCCTTTTGATAGCATTACCTCCCGAGATTGAATTTTGTTTGGTGGAATTTGCACGTCATGACGCACCGGACACGGGTATGGCGATTTCCGAATCTGCACGTCAACTACCGTATTTTCGTTATTTGCATGGCATTTTTACAAATGCCATGCGAGGAGCTTTATATGTTGGGGCGTTGCCCCAAAGCCCCATTGGGGATTTCATCCCCAATCCCCTGAGCGCGGAAGCCCGCGCGGGCGTTCTGTTAAGTAAAGCGATAATTTATACGATACCTTCCGAGAGAAAGACCAACACCAATATAATCAGTTCAAAAGTTTTAGGGAGGGGGTCCGGGGGAATCCCCTTTGTCAAAAGGGGTTCCCCCGGCCACTCCCCGGTATCCTAATCCCGTTCCCCCTCCGAGGCGGAGATTATCAGCTTTTGGAGGGCGACGTACTCTTCGGCGCCTTCACTTCCTATACGTTCAAGTATATGCGCGATACGCGCGGCGGTCTCCTCGCGTTTTTTCCTTATCCTCTCGATCCCCTTTTCCGTCAGCACAACGATCACGCGCCGCTCGTCGCCCGGATCGCTCCTTCTCTCTATCAAAGCCTTTTTCTCCATGCTCCCGAGCAGAGCCGATACCCTCGCATGGCTCACCCCCATCGCACGGCTCAGACCCGACGGACAAAGCGCCTCGGTCGCATCCGATAAAATCCCCAGCGCGAAATATTCCCCTCCGGAGAGATCCGAAAGAAGCTCCCACTCCGGCAGATGATCGATCTTCGTCCGAAGAATCATAAGCTCCTTCGCAAGCGATGTGAAATCCACGTTCCTTCACCTCGATAGTTAACACTGTTAACTAAATTATACACCGCTTTCCCGAAAAAATCAAGTACAAATTTTTCATGCACGGCGGACGCACGCTTTCCGCCGAAGTGCGAAACGCGCATTTTTCATTTGTCAACAGAAGTCAGAATAAAGAAATCCCGTATGACTTGAAATTATTTTTGTTATGTGCTATAATAATATATGTATAGTTTTATAAAATAAATTATCCCGGAGAATTCAAATGAACGATCAATCCACGTCAGAGCTTGACTTTATAAAAGGACTTCTAATCGACGCGATCCGCGCGGCGGACGCGATCCCGAAGCCCGCGCTTAATCTTTGGTTTGCGCATCTGAAAATCGAATCGATATCCGATTCCACGGCGATCCTGGCGGTGGAGAACGAATTCATCAGCAAGAAGATACAGGAGAGATACGCCGACGTGCTCGCTGATTACCTTTCCGAGATCGTCGGATACCGCCTCTTCGTTCAGATGTCGGTAGACGAGACCCTCGTGCCCGCGCCGAGAGGCGGAACGTATATCCGCCCGTTCAACGCGATGGAGGGAAAAATGCCCGAAGCGGACGATGATGAAGACGAGGACGAGGAGGAAGAAGAGGACGCACCCCGCACGGTCGGCGATCGGAATAGCGCGGAGGAAAAAAAGGAGCAGTCGGCAAACGGCGACCGCCGGCTCGATTACAATCCCGACTATACCTTCGACAACTTCGTCGTCGGCGAATCGAATATGTTCGCACATTCGATGGCGAAATACGTCTCGAAGCATCCCGCAAAGAAGTACAACCCCCTCTTCATCTACGGACCTCCGGGAGTCGGAAAGACCCACCTCATGTACGCGATAACGAACAATATCCTGCTTGACAATCCGAACGCAAACATCACCTATATAAAGGGCGAGGATTTCACGAATAAGCTTGTCGAGGCTATAAACAAAAAGCAGCAGGAGCAGTTCAGAAACAAATACCGCAAGGTGGATGCGCTGCTGATCGACGACGTTCAGTTCATCGCGGGCAAGAATTCTTCGCAGGAGGAGCTTTTCCACACGTTCAATACCCTCTACGAGGAGCATAAGCAGATCATACTCACCTCCGACCGTCCGCCGAAGGATCTCCCCGGACTTGAGGACAGAATACGGAGCCGCTTCGAGGGCGGAGTTCTCGCGGACATATCGCTCCCGGATTACGAGCTGCGTCTTGCGATCCTCAAAAATAAGGCGAAGAGCGTCGGACTTGAGCTTTCGGACGAGATCGAGAAATTCCTCGCGGAAAAGCTCGATTCGAACATCAGACAGATCGAGGGAGTAATAAAGAAGCTCTCCGGCATCGCGTTTCTTTCGAGAGATCCGCTGACGATCGAGACGGTGCGCCGCAGCGTTCCCGAATATCTCAGGGAGAACGAGCCGGTCGGCGATACCGTAAAGCGCGTCGTCCGCGTCTGCGCGAAGTACTACAACGTCACCCCCGAGGATATCCTCGGCGAGAAGCGGGACAAGTACATAAGACTTGCGAGAAACGCTTCGATGTACATAATCAAGCAGATGACGGACCTCTCGTTCCCCGCGATCGGCGAATACTTCGGAAAGAAGCATTCCACGGTAATCTCGAACTGCAATACGGTGCGCGAGATGATGAACGCCGACCCGGTGTACTCCGCCGAGGTCGAGGAAATGATGAGGGAATCTCACGCCTGATCCGGTTTCTACAGGGCGAAGCGGTGTTTTCTACAGACTGTTCATTCCTCTGTTCAAAACTTGTTCCGACCTATAGAAAAACTGATGAAAAACCCTGTTCAAAGCCACGCAGCCCCATATACGGCGGGACATTCCGTGTAGGAAAATCACGCACCGCTTTATGTAGAAAAAACTCCTTTTTCCTCATATCGGCGGAGAAATGAACAGGAATAAATACTTTTTTTCCCTGTTCACCGGCTGTAGAAAAAACAGCGTTTTTCGGAAAAAAACGAAAAACCGCCGGAATCGACGGAAAAGCGGATTTTTCATCTACAGGAAAAGACACGAAAGAAACTCCTTACGCACAGGAAAAAATCCCCGGAGATGCCCGCAATACATCGCTTCGCGGAGATTTCTACAGTTTAGACAGCCTCTACTACGGCTACTGCATATTATTATTATATATATACATACATATATAAGGGGAGTTTTCCGAAAAAAAACGGAATCGCTCCGAAATCATGTGACGAAAATAATCTATCGGAAAAACGGCGCAAAAGCGCAGATGAAAAGTTTCCCGACGAAAGGAAGGTTTCAAAATGAAAGTTATATTTGACAGAGACGAGCTTCTCAGCGCCCTTATCCCCGCATCCGGAGTTGTTCCGGGAAGAAATACATCCGCAAATGTTGACGGAATACTCTTCGAGTGCCCCGGCGAAGAGAACGGCACATGCAGCCTGAGCGCATACGATCTCGAAAAGGGTATGCGCACCACGATCGACGCGAAAATTCTTTCCGAGGGCAAGTTCATACTGAATACTCAGAAGATACTTCAGATCGTCAGATCGTTCCCCGCGGGCGAGCTTATGATCTCGGTCGGAGAGAATCTGAAAGCGACGATCTCCTCCGGAAGCGGAAGCTTTGAAATATCCGCCCTCCCCGGCGAGGAATTCCCGTATCTCCCGAACCTGAACGGAGACCGCAACTACGTCATGCCTCAGTACGAATTGCGCGCGATCATCACGAGAACGGTGTTCGCCGCTACTCAGAACGATCCGCGCCCCGCGTGCAACGGCGTTTACTTCAATATAAGCGAAGGAAAAATGACTGTCGTTGCGTGCGACGGAAGCCGCCTGGCGCTCTGCGAATCGGATGCGCCCGACGATTATCCGGAGGCATCGTTCATCGTCCCGTCGAAAATACTGATCGAATTTTCGAAGATCGTGAAGGACAGCGAGGATGAGGTGAGAATCTCCCTTGCGACGAAGCACGTTATATTCAAGCTCGGCAGCTTCAACTATTTCGCGCGCCTCATAGATACGGACTACATCAATTATAAAAGGATAATCCCGACGGAGCACACCACCGAGGTCTTCGTGAATAAGGAAGCTTTCAAGGCGGCGCTCGAGCGCGCAATGCTCATCACCGAGGATAAGCTCGGCGGAAACTACCGCACGTTCGTCCGCATGGATTTCGAAGGCGATCTTCTCAAAATATCGTCCGTTTCCACGAGCGGAAGCGTGTATGAAGAGATTCCGATCGCCAAAAACGGTGCCGATCTTGCGATCGCGTTCAACTGCCGCAATATGCTTGACGCATTCCGCGCGCTTCCCGAGGACGTGTACACCGTCAGAATAAGAATGAACTCGCCCGTCGTCGGCGCAAGGATCGAGGACGCGCGCGGCTCCGGATTCGTCACGGAGGACCCCGATTCCCCGATTCCCGAGGGAGTCGAGCTTCCCGAGGAGAACGGAGACGGAGACAGAAAGAAATTCATATTCTTCATCATGCCGGTGAAGATGAACAAGTAATATGTACGTTCATATCGGATCGGACAGGATCGTGCGTCTTTGCGACATCGTCGGGATATTCGACCTCGACGGCGAGATCACAACGGAGGATACGGGCGAATTTCTGAAGGGAGCGGACGCGGCGGGGATAACATCCCTTGCCGGAGACGATCTTCCCCGCTCGTTCGTCGTGATATCCCCGAAAGAGGACATGTCGCCGGACGCGCACGATAAAAAGGTATACGAAGAGCTCAGAAGAAAAAAGAAGAAGGAAAAGGAGAGCGCCGCGCGCGAAGGCGAAAAGGTGGTGTTCTCGAGACTTTCGCCGCAGTCGCTCGCGGACCGCGGCGCGATACACGGATAAAGAGAACGAAATAATCAGCGGAGGCAGGGAAAAGCATAAAATGTCAAACAATCCGAACGTTCAGAATTACGATGAAAATCAAATACAGGTGCTCGAAGGGCTTGAAGCGGTCCGAAAGCGCCCCGGTATGTATATAGGTACGACATCCTCGAGAGGACTTCACCATCTTGTTTACGAGATCGTGGACAACTCGATCGACGAAGCTATGGCGGGATACTGCACAAGGATCGACGTGACGGTGAATCCCGACGGCTCGGTCACCGTATCCGATAACGGGCGCGGCGTGCCGAGCGCGATGCACCACAAGATGAACATACCGACGCTTGAGGTCGTGTTTACCGTGCTTCACGCGGGAGGAAAATTCGGCGGCGGCGGATATAAGATATCCGGCGGACTTCACGGAGTCGGCGCGTCCGTCGTGAATGCTCTTTCCGAATGGATGGAGGTCGATAACTTCTACGACGGCGAAGAGTATACGATGCGCTTCGAGAAGGGAAAGACCGCGCGCGGCTTTACCCACGTCGGACCCGCTGACGGACGTCACGGACTGACCGTCACGTTCAAGCCCGACGCCGAGATATTCGAGGAAACGACGGAGTTTGACACGCAGGTGCTTCTCAACCGTCTGCGCGAGCAGGCGTTTCTGAATGCGGGGCTCCGCATAGTTCTCACCGACATGAGAAAGGAGCTGTCGGAGGAGGACAAGGTTGATTATTCCGTATTCGCCGAGCAGGCGGAGGATACCGATACCGAGGAAACCGCCGCCGCCGAAGAGGACGAGGAAAAGGAGCTGAGCGCGGAGAACATACTTTCATCCGACCGCACCGGCTCGAGCGAATCCTCGAAATACGAAACGTACGATCTCTGCTACGAGGGAGGAATCCGCTCCTTCGTCGAGCATCTCAATAAGCTGAAGCACGCTTCGGTGATCCACCCCGATGTTATCTACATGATCGCCAAAAAGGGAGACATCACCGCAGAGGTGGCGATGCAGTACAACGACAGCTACAACGAAACGATCGTGACGTTTGCTAACAATATGTCAACGATCGACGGAGGCACGCACGAGACCGGATTCAAAACGGCGCTCACGAAGGTGCTGAACGACTACGCGAGAAAGAACGGAATCCTGAAGGATGCCGACAAGAATCTCTCGGGCGAGGACGCGCGCGAGGGACTGTGCGCGGTGGTTTCGGTGAAGCTGCCGGACGCGCAGTTTGAAAGCCAGACGAAAGCGAAGCTCGGAAATTCCGAGGTGAGAACGATCGTTGACAACATCGTGACGGAGAAGCTTTCGGAATACTTCGACGAAAATCCCGCGGTCGCGCGCGCGGTGCTCGATAAATCGCTTGCGGCATTCCGCGCCCGCGAGGCGGCGAGAAAGGCGAGAGAGCTCACGCGGCGAAAGAGCGTGCTCGAAGGAAGCACGCTTCCCGGAAAGCTTGCCGACTGTCAGTCGAGAAGGGCTGACGTGACCGAGCTTTACCTCGTCGAGGGAGACAGTGCGGGAGGAAGCGCAAAGAGCGGACGCGACAGCCGTTTTCAGGCGATACTTCCGCTCCGCGGAAAGGTTCTGAACGTCGAGAAATCCCGCCTCGACAAGGTTTATTCGACCGAGTCGCTTATTCCGATAATACAGGCACTCGGCTGCGGCATCGGCGAGGATTTCGATATTGAGAAGCTCCGCTACGGCAAGATAATCATCATGGCGGATGCGGACGTAGACGGATCGCACATACGGATACTGCTGCTCACGTTCTTCTTCCGCCACATGAAAAAGCTGATCGAGGACGGGCACATTTACCTTGCGCAGCCGCCGCTTTACAAGGTATTCAAGGGAAAGAACATCCGCTACGCATTCTCCGACGACGAGCGCGACGCACAGATTAGGGAGCTCGGCGTAAACGGAGTTGAGGCGGAGAGATACAAGGGTCTCGGCGAGATGGACGCGGAGCAGCTTTGGGAGACGACGATGGACCCCGAATCGCGCACGATACTCAAGGTGGAGATCGAGGATGCGATCGCCTGCGACGAAGCGTTTTCACTTCTGATGGGAGACAAGGTCGAGCCGCGCCGCGAATTCATCGCGCAGAACGCCAAATACGCCGAGAATATAGACGTATAATAGGACACGGTATTACGTTAGTCGGTAGTTGCACGTCAACTTACCGTGTCCGCGAGTTTAGCGCGCTGCGCTAAACTCCGACGTGTAGCTGTGGATTGGACACGGTATTACATTAGTCGGTAGTTGTACGTCAGCTTACCGTGTCCGCGAGTTTAGCGCGCTGCGCTAAACTCCGACGTGTAGCTGTGGATTGGACACGGTATTACATTAGTCGGTAGTTGTACGTCAGCTTACCGTGTCCGCGAGTTTAGCGCGCTGCGCTAAACTCCGACGTGTAGCTGTGG
>ERZ827490.3050-NODE-3050-length-16264-cov-11.561170_pt1 | contig 16264 bp, 7 predicted proteins | sample MGYA00519770_ERZ827490 | MGnify/ENA primary metagenome ERZ827490 (study PRJEB31778, sample SAMEA3449324) | human gut metagenome | biome: human gut; feature: human-associated habitat; material: faeces | place: United Kingdom | collected 2010/2012 ...
AGCTCGAACAGGTGTTCGGGCGGATTACCGAGCAGACGGGCTACACGTTCTACTACGCGCGTCCGACGGTCAATCCCGACAAGGTCGTCAGCATCGCCGTCGCGGATGTCGACGTGCGTGCGGCGCTGAAACAGCTGCTGGCGGACGACAAGGTCGAAATCGAGATCCGCGACGGCAAGATTTACCTTTCCCCCCCCCGGCAGAGTGCCGCTGTGCCGCAATCCGTTAAGGGCGTCGTCCGGGATGCCGCGGGCCAGCCCGTTGTCGGGGCCGCGGTGATCGTCAAGGGAACCACCCGCGGCGTGAGTTCCGGGACCGACGGCTCGTTCTCGTTCGAGGGTCTGGCTGACGGCGCCGTGCTGCAAGTCTCGGCGCTGGGCTACGCCTCTGCCGAAATCCCGGTCGGCAACCGTTCGTTCGTCACCGTGGAGCTGAAGGAGGACGCCACGCTCGTCGACGAGGTGGTGGTCGTGGGCTACGGCACGCAGAAGAAGGCCAACCTGACGGGCGCCGTCGACCAGGTCTCCTCGGAACTTCTGGAGAACCGTCCCGTGGCCAACGTCACGCAGATGTTGCAGGGCGCCGTGCCCAACCTCAATATTTCGCTGGCCGACGGCAAGCCCAACCGCTCGGCGTCGTACAACATTCGCGGCAAGACGTCGATCGGCGCGGGCGGATCGGCTCTGGTGCTGATCGACGGCGTCGAGGGCGACCCCGCGATGCTCAACCCCAACGACATCGAGTCGGTCTCGGTGCTCAAGGACGCAGCTTCGGCCGCCATCTACGGTTCGCGCGCACCCTACGGCGTGGTGCTCATCACCACCAAGGACCCGGGCAAACTCACCGACAAGTTCACGATCAACTACACGGGCAACGTCTCCATCCAGCAGCCCACGGCCATTCCCGACGTCGTGGACGACGGTTACGTCTATTCGCGCCTCTTCTACGACGCATGGTACAACTACCGCTTCAACGAGCCGACGGGCTTCAACAACTCGCAGGACTTTTCGCGTGCGTGGCTCGACACCTTCCGCCAGCGCAAACTCGCGGGCAACAAGCTCGAAACGACGGTCGAACCCGACGGCAAGTATGTCTACTACGGCAATACGGACTACTACGACGCACTTTACAAGGATACGGTGATCGCCCAGACGCACAACATCTCGGTCAGCGGTTCGAACGGCAAGATCAGCCACTACCTTTCGGGGCGTCTGTACGACTACAACGGCCTGTTCAACTTCACGCCCGACACCTACCGCACGATGAACCTCCGTTCGAAGGTCTCCTCGCAGGTGTTCAAATGGCTGAAGATCAGCAATAACTTCGACTATACGCACGACCACTACCGTCAGCCGATGGGTTATTCGAAGGAGGGCGGAGGCGTGCTGTGGCGTTCGCTCAACGACCAGGGGCACCCTTCGTCGCCGATCTTCAATCCCGACGGTACGCTCACCAAGTCGGGCGCCTACGCCATCGGCGGCCTGGTGACGGGCAACAACTGGCTCGACCGCACGACCAAGACGCTCAAGAACACCACCACGCTCAACGTCACGATGCTGGAGAACCGCCTGCGCCTGACGGGCGACTTCTCGTTCCGCACCAAGGACTACACCGAGACCAAAAAGACCACGGCCATTCCTTACAGCGCCTACGAGGGCGAAATCGTCTACCTCGGCACGCCCGAGACCGACGACGTGATGAAGGAGTCGCTGCAACTGACGACCTATATCGCCACCAACGCCTACGCTGAGTTCGAGGACACCTTCGCCGAGAAACACTATTTCAAGGCGCTGGCCGGTTACAACTACGAGCAGCAGGACTACAAGTCGACCTACTCCGAGCGCAACGGTCTTCTGATGCCCGACGCCGACAACATCAACTTCGCGCTGGGCGACGTCATGTCGATCACCGCCGGCGGCAGCCGCTGGCGTTACGTGGGCGCTTTCTTCCGCTTCAATTACGCCTACGACGACCGCTACCTGCTCGAAGTCAACGGCCGCTACGACGGCTCGTCGAAATTTCCGAACAACTCCCAATGGGGCTTCTTCCCCTCGGCTTCGGCCGCCTGGCGCGTTTCGCAGGAGAAGTTCTGGGACGTCAGCCCCAAGGCCGTTTCGAACCTCAAGCTGCGCGCCTCGTACGGTGCGCTGGGCAACAGCAACGTCGATCCCTACACCTACCTCGAAACCTTCGGCCTGTCGACCTTCGGAACCGGTTCGGGCGACGCGGCCCGCTACCTCTTCGGTCAGGCCAAGCTGCGCTACACGAGCCTCCCGGGCCAGATTCCCGACAACATCGGCTGGGAGACCTCCAAAACCTTCGACGTGGGACTGGACGCCGGTTTCCTGAACGGACGGCTGAACCTCACGGCCGACTACTACATCCGCAAGACGGTGGACATGTACACCGTCGGCCCGACGCTTCCCGACACCTTCGGAGCGACGGCCCCCAAGGGAAACTACGCCGACATGAGCACCTACGGCTATGAAATCGCGTTGAGCTACAACGACTCGTTCAAGCTGGCGGGCAAGCCCTTCAATTTCGGGATCAAGGCGACGCTGGCCGACTATTATTCCATAATCGACCGCTATAACAACGCCTCGCGCAAGCTCTCCGATTACTACGAGGGGCAGCGTCTGGGCGAGATCTGGGGTTTCGTCTGCAACGGACTGTTCCAGTCGCAGGCCGAAATCGACGCGGCGTTCGGCGGCAAGGGCTACAAGAATGACATCATGCAGACCTCCGAGAAGTACATCACCTATCCGGGCGACATGCGCTTCGAGGATCTGAACGGTAACGACGCCATCGACCGCGGCAGCAGCACGGTCGACGATCCGGGCGACCGGAAGATCATCGGCAACTCCGAGCCGCGCTACCTCTACACCATTTCGCTCAATGCCGACTGGAACGGTTTCTTCCTCTCGGCGCTGTTCGACGGCGTGGGCAGACAGCAGTGGTTCCCCAGCGACGAGAGCCTTTTCTGGGGCATGTACAACCGTCCCTACAACCAGGTTCCGACGTGGCATCTGCAAAACTACTGGACCGAGGAGCGTCCGAACGCCTACCTGCCGCGCTACGTGGGCTACTACGGCCCGATGAACGCCAATACGGTCAACGTCAATACGCGCTACCTGCAGGACGTGTCGTACATCCGGCTGAAGAATCTTCAGTTCGGCTACGAGCTGCCCAAGCGGTGGATCTCGAAGATCGGTCTTTCGAAGGTCTCGGTCTACTTCTCGGGCGAGAACCTCTGGAGCTGGTCGCCGCTCTACCGCCACACGAAGGATTTCGACGTGACGGTGGCCAGCAAGAAATCCGACTCGGATATTTCCAACAGCAAGGGCGACGGACATAACTATCCCGTGATGCGCAGCTTCAGCTTCGGCATCTCGATCACCTATTAAACTGTTTACGTGCTATGAAAAGATCAACCTATATATGGAGTCTGCTCGTGGGCTGCGTTGCGTTCGCCACGTCGTGCGACTTGACGGAGAACGTGCAGGTGAAAGCCGACAAGTCGATGATCTTCGGATCGAAATCGGGTCTCGAACTCTACTCCAATTCGTTTTACAAGGCCCTGCCGACGCTCAAGAACGGCTTCATGCAGGACAAGATGTGCGACGTGGGGGCCGTCAGCAACACCGACACCTTCATCAAGCGGGGGGCCTACAACACCGAGACGGCGACCAGCTGGAGCTGGGGCGCGCTCAAGAACGTGAACTACTTCATCGACGGCTGCAATGATCCGAAATACTGCACCGTCGAAGCCGAAACGCGCGACAACTACCTGGGCATCGCCCGTTGGTTCCGTGCGTGGTTCTACTACGACAAGCTGACCACCTACGGCGAAGTTCCCTGGTTCCCCAACGACATCCAGTCCTACCAGAACGACGTGATGTACAAGGACCGCGACAGCCGCGACGTGATCATCCGCAACCTGATCGCCGACCTCGATTTCGCCTACGAGCACATCCAGGCCACCTCGTCGACCGGCAGCGCGACGCTCACGCGCTGGGCCGCCGCCGCGCTCAAGTCGCGCGTCTGCCTCTTCGAAGCGGCTTACCGCCGTTACCACAACCTCACGGGGCTTGAGATAACCCCCGAGGAGCTGTATCGCGAGGCCGCCAAGGCCGCCAAGCTGGTGATCGACAACAGCGGTTGCTCGCTCAACACCGCCGCGGGCAAGAAGGGCGCCTATCGCGATCTGTTTTACAGCGAGACGCCGCTGACGCAGGAGGTGATCCTCGCCGTCTGCGCCAACGAGAAATCCGGCATCTTCGGCGAGCAGAACTGGTGGTTCAACGCCCGCTCGTACGGACTGTGCTGGAGCCTCGTCCGCTCGTTCGTCCACACCTACCTCAAGCAGGACGGCACGCCCTTCACCGCCGCCGCCGACTACGCCGTGAAATCCTTCGCCGAGGAGATGGAGGGGCGCGACCTGCGCCTGGAGCAGACCGTGCGCGGCCGCAACTTCCTGTGGGACGGCAAGACGGCGGTCGCCGACATCAAAAACCTTTCGCTCACGGGCTACCAGGTGATCAAGTATACGCTCGACGAATCGAAGTACGACGGCGGTGCGAAGAACATCAACAGCATTCCGCTGATCCGCTATGCCGAGGTGCTGCTCAACTACGCCGAGGCGCAGGCCGAACTGGGGGTGATCACCGATTCCGAATGGGCGCTCACGGTCGGTGCGCTGCGTAAGCGCGCGGGTATCACGGGCGGCACGGAGACGCTGCCCACGACCGTCGACAGCTACCTGCAACGCACCTTTTATCCGGACGTGACCAGCCCCGTGCTGCTCGAAATCCGCCGCGAGCGGGCCATAGAACTCGTCGCCGAAGGCATGCGCTTCGACGACCTGCGCCGCTGGAAGTGCGGATCGCTGATGGAGACCCTGCCGTGGAGCGGCATTCACATCCCCGGGTTGGAGCAGCCCGTCGATGTCAACGGCGACGGCGTGAACGACTACTACTTCACCGAAGGCGAGGTTGCGTCGGCTCCGGCGGCCTACAAGAACATCGCCGTCCGCGTCAATCAGGACGGCGTGGGGCTTTATGCCGAGGCGAATGCCGTGTCGGGTTACGATCTGGTCTACAAGACCGGTGCGGGCGACCGCTACTGGTATCCCGACGGGCGCCAGTACCTCTATCCGATTCCCGCCAAGGTGATCCGCGATTACAGGAACGCGGGCTATACGATCTCGCAGAACCCCGAGTGGGACAACGAATAAATAAAAAGCAAGACCATGAGAATATTCCGTTATTTACTGACTTTTTCGTTGAGTTTCGCCTTCGTTTTCGCCGCCGGGTGCAGCGATCCGAAGCCCGATTACTCGGAATTCTACAAACCCCAGCCCGGCGACGAACCGGAGGAGCCGGTCAATCCCGGACTTGAGGACAATCAGCTGAAAGTCATGTCGTTCAATGTGCGTTACAGCTCGGGCGACGACGGTGCGAACAGTTGGGACAACCGCAAGAAGGCCGTTCCGGCGATGTTCGCCGACCAGCAGCCGACGGTGCTCGGCGTGCAGGAGGCGCGGCTCGACCAGAAGACCTACATGGACGAGAACTGCGCGGGCTACAAGAGCGTCGGCGTGGGCCGCACCGACGGCCAGAATGCCGGTGAGTTCATGGCCATCTACTATCTCGCCGATGCCGTGAAGCTCGAAAAGTGGGGGACCTTCTGGCTCTCCGACACCCCCGACGTCCCGTCGGTCGGCTGGGACGCCTCGACCTACCGCACGGCCACGTGGGCCTTGTTCACCCACTACAAGTCGGGCCGCAAGTTCTTCTACGTCAACACTCACATCGACCATGTGGGGCAGGTGGCGGCCCAGAAGTCGATGGAGCTGATCGAGGCGAAGATCCGGTCGCTCAACCCCGACAACCAGCCGACGGTGCTGACCGCCGACTTCAACAAGATGCTCGACAGCCCGATTTTCGACGGCGTGAAGAAGTTCATGGCCGACGCGCGCACGACCGCTCCCGTGACCGACAACAAGGCGTCGTTCAACAACTTCGGCGGGGCGACCAACTACCCGCGCATCGACCACATCTTCAGCTCGGGCTTCACGCCCCTGCGCTTCGCCACCGTCGACCAGCGTTACGAGAAGGTCCCCTACATTTCGGACCACTATCCCATCGCGGCCGTGTTAGAGTTCAAGTAATCCTGCAACCAAAGCTCAAAACCGATTGAAATGAAACGATTTATCTATATGCTGGCCGCTTTCGCCCTCATGGGGGCCGTCTCCTGCCAGCCGGACGAGGAAGTGGCGGTCCACGCCTCGTTCACCACCGACAAGGAGTCCTACGATGTGGGCGATCCGGTGGTGCTCACCAACACTTCGACGGCCGAAAACGCCCTGATCGCCATCTGCAAATGGGAGCTGGGCAAGGGCGTCGTCTCCTACGAAACCACTCCGGAGAACATCTCCTACGATCAGGCCGGAGAGTATGTCATCAAGCTGACCGTTACCTCCGACCGCGGGGCGAAGAAGTCGTCGTTCGAGAAGACCATTCGGGTCGTGGACAACAACATCCGGCCCGTGGCCGACTTCACGTGGTCGCCCGAGAAGGTCGTGGCGGGCGAACCGGTGCAGTTCACCGACCGTTCGACCGACGAGGACGGCGAGGTGGTGGCCTGGGAGTGGAAATTCGGAACCACGACCTCCGACAAGCAGAACCCCGAATTCACCTTCGCGGCGCAGGGGGCTACGGAGGTCTCGCTGACCGTGACCGACAACAAGAAAGGCAGGAACACCAAGACGGTGACCATCGACGTGGGCCGCGGCGCCATCAGCCTCGACCTGCTCTGGTCGTACCCCTACGACGACACGAAGGACGCCTATGTGTTCGGCACGTCGCCCGCGGTCAGCCCCGACGGCGAGTATGTCTATGTGACTTCGACGGGTTATTCGCTGGTCTGCTTCACGAAGGCCGGCGAGCGTCTCTGGGCCTTCGACATCGGCAAGGACGGTGCGTCGGCCGAGAACAACAGCGGTTCGATCAAGGTGCAGTCGCCGACGCCTTCGGTCGACGAGGACGGCACGGTCTACGCGCTGGCGGGCTTCAACGAGCCGAACAAGGGTGCGGGAGGCAGCGCGTTCTACGCCGTCAGCGGCGGCGCCGGGGGCGGCTCGCAGGTCTGGCATGTGAATACGGGCGTGAACACCAGCTTCCGGTTACTCTCGCCGGCCGTCACCGAGAAATATCTCTTCATTGTGGCGCGCAACGTGCCTTCGGGGCATCAGAATTTCCAGGTCTACGACAAATCGTCGGGCGACCTGGTGGACGAGCGACACGTCAACGGCGGCTCCTACGGCGGCGTGCTGCCGCTCAAAAACGGCATGGTGATCGCCGGTACGGGCGGCAGTCACGGCATGCGCGTCTTCTTCCCCGACGGCGCGGGCAAGTGGAAATTCTCCTGCGTGAAGTCGAACGGCCGCGAGCACAACTACGGCGGCAGCGGCAAGGATGCTACGTGCGAGGCGCCGAACGGCACGCAGCCTGCGTCGGGTCCCGGCGGCAAGGTCTACATCCTGTTCCAGAACCAGGGCGTGCGTGCGGACAAGAGTCTGGGCGGGGGTGTCGTCTACTGTTATGATCCGGCAAAGACCGTCTACGGGCAGACGCCCGAACCGGACTGGTACTGTCCCGTCAAGGGCGATTGCGCCCAGTCGGGCATGGGCGTGGCGCTGGGCGAGGACGGCACGGTCTACGCCGCGACGCAGAAGACCGGCAGCGTGGCGGCCCACGTCACGGCCATCTCCGCGCAGGGCGTGAAACGCTGGGAGCACGCCGCCGACGGCGACATCAACGGCGTTCCGGCCGTTGACGATCAGGGCTTCGTCTATTACAACGACCGGACTACGGGCAAGCTGGTGAAACTCCGCCCGGAGGACGGCTCGCGCGTGGCGGAGATCAAGCTGGCCGACGAGCTGCGTTCGTCGCCGACGATCTCCTACGACGGCACGATCTACGTCAACGGCATGAAGGATGACAAGCCCACCGTCTTCGCGGTGAAGGGTGCGGCCGAGGGCTGCGCCGCGTCGTGGTCGCAGCAGGGAGGCAACCCATCCAAAACCGAGTATATGTACTGATCCGCTGAAAATCAGGGATGAGCGGGCCGCGTCACACGACGCGGCCCATTTTTTTCGGCCTTCGTGTATGTCGTTTCCGGCAAAATTCCCTCTTTATTATGGAACGGTCGCAGGAACCGGGACGAAAAGAACCTCGAACACAATTCTAAATTTCAGCAGATGATCCGAAAACTATTGGTGCTGTTGCTCTGCCTCACGGCGGCGACGGCGACGGCGAAGAAGCCCAAATCCTCCGCTTCGAAGAAGGCGGAGAGTTCGGCCGAAAAACCGAAGGAAAGCGATTACGACAAACTCTTCAAGGAGAAACATACGGTGGCCGACGGCATGTTCCGCCTGCACGACGTCAAGGGGAAGCTCTATTTCGAGATTCCCGATTCGCTTTTCGGGCGCGAAATGCTGCTCGGATCGACCATTTCGGAGGTTTCGGACAACGCTGCGGCGACGACCGGCTCCAAGTCGGACTATCCGCTGCACGTGGTTTTCACGCGCAACGACCGTTCGGTCCAACTGCGTACGGTCAACTGCGAGAACATCACCGACGAGACGGGGGCTTCCCGCGCGCTGGCTGAGGCGGTGAAGCGGAACACGGCCGATCCCATCCTGCGCAATTACAAGATCGAGGCCTGGAACCGGGACAGCACGGCCGTGGTGGTCAACGTCACGGACCTGTTCGTGGCCGACGTGGAGGAGATGTCGCCCTTCTCGAAGTACGGACTTTATACGGCTTTCGAGCTGAAGAAGACCTTTCAGAAGGAGCGTTCGATGCTGGGCGAAATCAAGGCTTTCAGCGACAATGTGGTGGTGCGCAGTACGTTGAGCTATATTTTCACGCTCACCCGCGGCCGCACGACGCTGGTCAAGGACCAGCCGCTGACGGCCGTGATGACCCGTTCGCTGGTGTTGCTGCCCCGCGAGCCTTACCGTCCGCGCATCACCGACAGCCGCATGTCGGTGTTCCCGACCGGCAAGGTGCTTTTCAGCGAGCGCGAGCAGCGTGCCAAGGTGATCTACTACGCCCACCGCTGGCGGCTGGAGCCGTCGGACATGGATGCCTGGAAGCGCGGCGAGCGGGTCGCGCCGAAGAAACAGATCGTTTTCTACGTCGACGACGGATTCCCGGAGATGTGGAAAAAGCATATTTTCGAGGCCGTCGACCAGTGGAACGAGCCTTTCGGGCGCATCGGATTTAAAAACGCCATCGCCGCAAAGCCCTATCCGAAGGACGATCCCGAATTCGATCCCGACAACATCAAGTATTCGTGCATTCGCTACGCGCCGATCGCCATCGCCAACGCCATGGGGCCTTCGTGGGTCGATCCGCGCAGCGGCGAGATACTCAACGCTTCGGTCTATGTCTACCACGACGTGATGAAACTGCTGAACAACTGGCTGTTCGTCCAGACGGCGCAGGCCGACGAGCGCGTGCGCGCCGTGACGATTCCCGAGGAGGTGATCGGCGACGGACTGCGCTACGTCGTGGCCCACGAGGTCGGCCATTGCCTGGGTTACATGCACAACATGAGCGCCTCGGCGGTGATTCCTGTCGATTCGCTCCGCTCGCCGTCGTTCACGCAGAAGTACGGCACGACCACCTCGATCATGGACTACGCTCGCTTCAACTACGTGGCCCGGCCCGGGGATAGGGAGCGCGGCGTGAAGCTCACCCCGCCGCGTTTCGGCCTCTACGACTACTATGCCGTGAAATGGCTCTACACGCCCGTGCCCGACGCTGCGACGGCTGCCGACGAATATGCCGTCACTTCGAAATGGATAACCGGGGCCGCCGCCGATTCGGTCTACCGTTTCGGCAAGCAGCAGTTCAGCCGCTCGATCGATCCCCGTTCGCAGTCGGAGGATCTGGGCGACGACGCCGTGAAGGCCTCGGGCTACGGCATCGCCAATCTGAAATACATTCTCGGCAACATGAACGCCTGGATCAGCGCCCAGGACCCCGATTTCTCCCAGCGGCGCACCCTCTACGACGAGGTGCTCACGCAGTATATCCGCTACCTGAACCACGTGCTGGCCAACGTCGGCGGCATCTACTTCGCCGAGAAGATGGAGGGCGACCCCGTGGAAGCCTACCGCAGCGTGCCGCGCGAACGCCAGCGCGAAGCCCTGCTGTTCTGTCTCGCGCAGCTCAAGGACATGAAGTGGCTGGACAACGCCGAACTGATCCGCGACATGCCGCTGATGGGTTCGCCCGCCGAGTCGATCATGGCTTCGCTGGTGTCGGTCGTCGTGGCTGCCCCGGCGCGTGTGGCTTTGAGCGCCGCGCTGGCCGAAAAGGAGGCCTACACGCCCGAGGAGTGCCGCAGGGATGTCTATGAATTCGTGTGGGCTTCGACGCTGAAGGGCCGCACGCCCGATGCACTGGAGATGATGCTCCAGCGCGAATACGTCCGCAGTCTCAGCCTTTCGGCCGGGCTGAAATACACCGGGACGGGGGCGCGGGAGGAGAAGAAGCTGGTCTCCGACGAGGGACTGATGCCCGTTCCCGCCTTCCTTGGGGAGCATGCGGCCCGCACCGCGGCGCTCACCGCCTGCGGGGAACGCTGCGGCCACGACCCCTTCGAAACCTTCTCCGCCGCGCACCGCGTCGACACCGCGCCGCTGCTGGGCTACGGCTCTCCGCGCCTGAACTACTACGACCCGCGCAACACCGAGGCCGGGGATTATGCCGCGCTGCTCAAACTGCGTGCGATGCTCCGCACGAAGAGCGCTTCGGCGACGGGCGAAGCGCGCCTGCACTACGAGTTGTTGCTGCGCAACATCGAGAAAGCGTTGAAAAAATAAATCTTCCGGACCATGATGAAACTGTTTAAAATAGCTTTCCTTCCGCTGCTGGCGGGAATCTTGCTGCTGCCGGCGGCGTCTCGGCCCGTCCGGGCGGCCGGTTCGGCCGCCGTGGAAGCCGGAGCCGGGGACAGGAAGCGCGACAAGAAAAAGAAGCAGGAGGCCGATACCGCCGCCAAGGCGACTCCCTACGAGAAACTGTTCAAGGACAAGCGGGTGGAGACTGTCCGCGGCGGCGGGCTGACCCTGCACCTGACTGCGGACAAACTCTACCTCGAACTCCCCGATTCGCTGCTCGGCCGGGGGCTGATGATCACCACGACGATCGAGTGGACGGGCGATCCCGGCGACGGACTGGCCCACCAGCAGCCCGTGCCGCCCTACATGGTCGAGTTCGGCCGCGGGAAGAGCGACACGCTCCTCTGCATGCGGGAGTTCGCTCCGGTGGTGATCGTCGACGGCAGCCCGGCGATGCGTGAGGCCGTCGGGCGGAGCAACATCGGTCCGATCGTGGCCTCGTATGCCGTGAAGGCCCGCACGCCCGACGGGAAATCGTCCGTCGTCGACGTCACGGCGCTTTTCGTCGGGGACGTCAAACGCCTGCGTCCGATCGACCCCGAGGGCGGCAACACCTACGGCGGCTGGATGACGGCCAAGGCCGATTACAAGAAGGACCGTTCGATGCTGACCGGCGTGACGGGCGGAAAAGGGTGCGTTTCGGTGGTGGGAGAGCTTTCCTACGGCACGACGGTCAGCTTCCTCGGCCTGCTCGACCTGTGGAAAGACAAGCCCCAGTCGATCGTCGCCCGCCGCACGCTCCGCGTGCTGGGCGATCCCGAACGGCGGATGCGGCTCTGCGACCAGCGGCTCGGGCTGGCGGCCAAGGCGTTCAAACGCTTCTCGGACCGGGAGCAGGAGGCCAAAACCGATTATTACGTCTGCCGCCGTTCGATCCTCGACAGCGCGGGGAAGGTGCGTCCCGTGGTGTTTTACGTCGACACGGCTTTCGACGCTTCGGCCTATGCCGCCGTCGAGCGGGGGCTTCTGCTGTGGAACGATGCCTTCGCGAAGATCGGCTGCAAGGATGTCGTGCGGGTAGAGCCTTTTCCGGCTGATCCGGCTTTCAACGACAACAGCCTCTATAACAACTGCGTGCGGCGCACGGGAACCTCCAATTCGGAACTCTACACCGCCTCGTGGGTCGATCCGCGCAGCGGTGAAATCCTCGGGACCGACATCTTCGTGCCCTTCAATTTCACGGCCGCCATTCAGAAGAAGCTGCTCCTGACGTTGTCGGCCGCCGACCCCGAGGCGCGCACCACGCAGCCTTCGGCGCGTCAGATCGCCGACGCCCTAACGGCCATGGTGGCCCGCCGTGCGGCCTCGGCTTTCGGCGTGATGCCCAACTACGCCGCCTCGTCGGCCTATCTGACCGACTCGCTCCGTTCGCCGTCGTTTACGCGGGAAAACGGCCTGGCGGCGTCGATCACCGACGACGTGTTCTACAACATCGTCGCGCAGCCGGGCGACAGGGAGCGCGGTGTGAAGCTCGTGGCCGATGCGCTGGGTCCTTACGATTACCTGGCCGTCGAGTGGCTCTACAAGCCCGTTCCGGGGGCTGTGACGCCGCACGACGAGGTTCCGGAGCTGCGCCGCCTGCTCGCCTCGAAGGAGGGAGACCCCCGCTGTTTCTTCGCGCAGTACGCCTCCGGGACTTACGATCCCCGCGTGGGGGCCGGAGACCTGGGCGACGACCTGTTCCGGAGCGTGGCGCTGCAATCGGCCAATCTGAAATATGTCGCCGAGCACGGCGACGGGTGGCTTTCGGGCCGCGACGGCGACTACAAGTTCCGCGAGGAGCTGCTCACGGAGATGGTTCTGCGCGTCAACTCCCTCGCCTTGCAGCTGATGCGCTACATCGGGGGCGTCTATATGAATCCGGTCTACGAGGGAACGGCCCGGCCCGCCTGCACGGCCGTGCCGCGCGAAGTGCAGCGACGCGCCCTGCGCGAGGCGCTCGCCCTGACCGCCGACCTCGGCTGGATCGACCGGCAGGGGGTGTCGAAGAACGTTTACAACCGCGTGCAGGCATGCGAATACCTCCAGCGCCGGATTGCGCGCACGCTTCTTGAAAAGCTCGGAACGCTGGGCCTCGCGGCTTCGAAGGCCGACGATCCTTATACGGCCGACCTCATGGCGAAGGACCTCGTGGCGTGGTTCGAGGAGCGGCTCCGTTCGCGCGAACCGCTGACGGACCATGTCCGTAATCTGCAACAGTCGCTGCTCAAATCGACCGTCGCCGCGGCCAACGTCAAAGATAAGCCTTCGTCGGGTTCGGGAAGCGCCTTCGCGCTGTTTGACGGGTCCGGTTCGCTGTCCGACGGCGGCGATCTGTTCCCGGCGACTGACGCCGGGGCGCTTCCGGACATGCCGGCGGAGCGCCGGGCCGACGATTTCACGCCGTTGGGCGCCGGCGAGGTGCAGGGCGCCGCCTACGGCTACCGGACGCCGCGGGTGATTCCCGCCTTCCGGGAGCATCTGTTCTACGGACTGCTGCTCGACATGAAGGCGATGTACCGGCGGGGCGCTGCGTCGGCTCCCTTGGCCGATACGCGCAGTTTCTGCCGCTACATGGCCGACCGGATCGACCGGGAGCTGGCGGTCGAATGACGCTGACAAACAAGCAGGCTGCAACCGAGAGGTTGCAGCCTGCTTGTTTGTGCCCGGGGCGATCAGCGCGTTTGGTCGAGAATTACGGTCTGTCCGGATAGCCTGCTTCGCTCGGCTTCGAAGCATATCCGGTGGCTTTCGACCGATTTTCCGATTGATGTGCGGAAGCGGTGCTCCCTGCGGCTGATCGTGTCGACGAAATCCTCGACCAGATTTAGGTCGGCTCCGGCGTGGAACGGCTTGCCGAGTATGCCGGAGAAGTCGTAGACCTGCTCTTCCCCGCCCCGGAATCGGCGCACGCGCAGGATGCGTTCGTCACCGTCGATTTCGCCGTGAGTCAGCCGTATGTGTGTCTCTCGCTGGTCGCCGAGGGTGAAGGCATCCATCGAGAAGGAGATCGTGACGTCGTTTTCCATTTCCATGGATACGATCTGGTGGTCCACCACGTCGTTGTCGCAGCGGAACACGCATCGGCCGTAATCGCCCGTGCGCAACTGTCGGAGTATGACCTCGTCGAGCGTCGCGCCTTCCGGGACGTCGAAATTCGAAATCCAGTCGCGCCGGTTATAGTAGAGGTCCACTGCCGAGTAGGGGCACTCCTTTTCCAGCGGGCAGTCGATGCACCGGGGCGTGCTTCCCTTCGGGGCGTTTTCGGCCCGGAACCAGCGCAGGGACCCGAACGACGATAGTTTGCGGCAGCGCGCCTCGGTGAGCCACAGCAGGAAGTCGATGTCGTGGCAGCATTTCGAAATCAGCATCGGGTTGGTGATCTCCTCGCGGCGCCACATGCCGCGGACGAATCCGTGTGTGGTTCGGTCGAGCCCCACGGCTGCGAGGTGGCTGATCGATATGATCTCTCCCAGCTGGCCCGAGTCGACGATCTCCTTGATCTTGATGAAATAGGGATGGTATCGCAGGACGTGGCAGACGCCGACGATGACCCCTTTGCGCCGCGCCGCTTCGGCGATGCGGCAGCATTCGGGCAGCGACTGCGCGATCGGTTTTTCGAGCAGGACGTTATAACCCGCCTCGATGGCCTTCATGCAAGGCTCGAAGTGCATGTTCTCGGGCGTTCCGATCAGGATGGCGTCGGCCGGGACGGGGTTTTCGAAAAAGCGTTCGTAGTCGGCGAAGCACTCTTCGGGCTTCAGTCCGAATTTGGAGGCGATTGCGTGGCGGCGGATGTCGTTGAGTTCCGCTACGCCGACCAGTTTCAGCCGGTCGGGATTCCGGATCGCGTATTCGAGGTATTTGTTGGTACGGTTGCCCGCCCCGATGGCTACGATCGTGACGGGCTTCGTTTCGCTTGTTCGCTCCATATGTCTTCTGCTATTCCGTCGTTTCCGTCGTTTGTTCCTCTTCGGCGGCGTGTTTGCGCTCGGTCCGCTCCGCGAGTTTGATGCTCAATTCATACAGTCCGTATAGCGGCAGGATCACCAGAATGAGGCTGAATATGTCGGGCGGGGTTATGATTGCCGCGACGACGAGCAGTATGACGAACGCATGGCGTCGGTATTTGCGGAGGAATCCGGCCGAAACCAGCCCCATGCGGGTCAGGAAGTAGATCAGCAGCGGCAGTTCGAACATGAAGGCGCAGGCTATCGAGACGATGATGACGGTGGTCAGGTAGTCGCTGATGTCGAACATGTTGGTGATGAACTCGCTGGCCTGGTAGTTGGCGAAGAAGTTGATCGACAGCGGCGCCATGACGAAATAACCGAACAGCAGCCCTCCGAAGAAACAGAGCGACACCCAGAATACGAACAGGTGGGTTCCCTGAATCTCCTTCGGCGTGAGCGCCGGGCGTACGAAGCGCCAGAACTCCCACAGCGTGTAGGGCATGGCCATTGCCAGTCCCGTCAGGAGCGAGATCTTCATGTGGAGGTTGAACTGCCCGGACAGCGAGGTGTTGATGATCGAGAAACGGTCGTTGGCGATGCGGAAGGTCTCCGGATCGGTGTCGAACGACGTGCCGAGCACGCTGTTGAGCCATTCGGCCATATGCGCCCACTGGGCGCCCACCCATGTCAGCATGCGGTTGGTGGGGAAGTCCGGGCTTTGTGGCCCGAACAGCACCGTGTCGATAATGAAACTCTTGCAGAAGAAGGCCACCAGTCCGATGACTCCGATTGCCATCACCCCTCGCACCAGATGCGGGCGCAGGGCGTCGATGTGCTCGAAAAAAGTCATCTCCGTCGACTCCGGATCCTTTTTTTTCATGTTCATTTGTTTGCCGCCGCGGAACAGGTGTGATTACTCGGTCTTTCCGGAGTCGGATTTGTCTCCGGGTTTGTTGTCTTCGGCCGTATAGTCTTTGTTGACGGCATCCTTGAATTCTTTGACGCCGCGGCCCAGTCCGCGCATCAGTTCGGGGATTTTCTTGCCTCCGAAGAGCAGGATGACTACCAATACGATTACGATGATCTGCCCGTAACCGATTGCACAAGGGATAAGCATGGTTTTTTCTTTTAGGTTTTTATTCTGAACTCGGCGGCGCGGAGGCTGCGCTCCGGCCTATTTTTTGCAAATATAACACAATTTTTGCGATATTCGGGCCTGCTGTTCGCAAAAACCCGCCCGAATTTCGGGCGGGTTCGCTTTCAGAGGGTCAGGGCTATTTTTTGGTCTTCGCCGCGGGCAGCTCCTTGATTCGTATGTTTCGGAACTTGATTCCGGCTCCGTGTCCGAGCAGTCCGA
>ERZ827490.3076-NODE-3076-length-16066-cov-6.476797_pt1 | contig 16066 bp, 15 predicted proteins | sample MGYA00519770_ERZ827490 | MGnify/ENA primary metagenome ERZ827490 (study PRJEB31778, sample SAMEA3449324) | human gut metagenome | biome: human gut; feature: human-associated habitat; material: faeces | place: United Kingdom | collected 2010/2012 ...
CTGTGGGATTATTGCTATGATGATATTCAGCAGCGCATTCCTTATTCTCACCACTACCTGCCTTCGTGTTTTGCCTCTGAGCTCGACTCGTAGAGTCGATCCGTCCCACTAGAGCGGAACGGCTTTCGCCGTCTCTAAGGCAAAACACGAAGGCAAAAGACCGTAAGACAAAGACTGTAAGGCAAAAGACCGTAAGGCAAAGACTCGACCGGTTAACGCCGTGCGTCACGTTTTTTTGCTTGACAGCCAGATCCGCAGGCTCGAGACAGCCATTCGGCCCACAGGATGGATATATATATATAGCTCGACAACCTTCTCACCGATCAAAAGAGCTGTAGAACAACCAACGCACTAGACCGAATAGACAGCTTGACAGCCCTTTCCCCTACCCTCAACCGTGAGGCTTTCCGTCCTACAATACGCTATGAGCCCATTGCTTCGGAGTTATCTTTCCGAAAGCAATGGGCTCACGTGTTACATCAAATCGAAGCAATGGCTGCTCCGACTAAAATATGAACTTAATCTCTCAGCATCCCGCCGAACTTATCCTGGACGTTGGCAACGATCTGTTTGATGACGTCGTCGACGTCTTTATCCTGGAGGGTGCGGCTAACATCCTGGAAGGTGAGGTTAAAGGCGACAGATTTATAGCCAGATTTAACCTGTTTGCCCGTATAGACATCGAAGATGCGGACGTCTACGAGGAGGGCACCGCCTTCTTTGCGGATTTCGGCTTCAAGGTCGCTTGCGGAGACACCCGCTTTTACAACGACGGCGATATCACGGGAAACGCTCGGGAATTGCGGGACGTGTTCGAACTGTGGAATCTGTTCAGCACTCTTGACGAAAGGTGCAATCTCCACTTCGAGAACGTAGGTTTCCGCACTGAGGCCAAAGCGGTCCTGAACGGTCGGATGGATGGCTCCCATGAAGCCGATGACTTTCCCTTCATAGCTGATGGCGCAGCTCTTTCCAGGATGGAGGAAAACTTCCTTCGTCGGTCCATAGGAGAGGCCTTTCACTTGGAGGCTGTCCATGACTTCTTCAAGGGCGCCTTTGATGTCATAGAAGTCGATGGCGTCTTTAGCCGTATTCCAAGAAAGGGGGTTGCGTTTGCCGCTCATGGCAATGGCAAGGACCATCTTTTCTTCTGGGAAGTCCGTAAGCGGCAGGGTTTTCGGAATGAAGACGCGGCCCACTTCAAAGATGGCTGTCCGTTCGCTCTGACGGGCCTGGTTATACGCAACGGTGGAAAGCAGGCACGGCGTCAGTGTGGTCCGGATGGTGCGGAAATCATCACTGATGGGGTTGATGATCTGTAGGGCCTTGCGGCGGCTGTCATCAGCCGGAAGTCCGAGGTTATCAAAGACCTGGGCGTTATAGAAGCTGTAGGTCATGACTTCATCAAGGCCAATGCCGGTCAGGGTGTCGCGGATCATGTCCTTCACATCTTCAATGGGGGCCTGACCGCCACGGGCCATAATGAGTTCCGGCGTCTTCGATTCAATCTTGTCATAGCCATACATACGGGCCACTTCTTCACTGAGATCGGCACTGCAGTCGCAGTCCTTGCGCCAGGTCGGTACGGTGACAACCCAGCTGTCCTCGCCTTTTTCCTCGACAGTAAAGTCTAGGTTTTCGAGGATGGCTTTCATCGTTGCCGCGTCGATGTCGCAGCCAATGCGGGCGGCCAGTTTCGTCGGAGCCGCTTTGATTTCCACCGGTTTTTCCGGTACGGGGTAACATTCAGCCACACCGTGAACGGCTTTGCCGGCGCCAATTTCTTCAAGGAGATAGATGGCGCGGTTCAGGGCGTTATGGTTCAAGATGGTATCGACCCCGCGTTCAAAGCGCTGGGACGCTTCGCTGCGAAGGCCCAGGGCTTTTGAGGTCCGGCGGATGGTCGGGCCGTTAAAGGTGGCCGCTTCGAGCATGACCGTCTTTGTGGCGCCCGTTACTTCCGTTTCAAAGCCGCCCATGATGCCGCCAAGGCCAATGCCTTTTTCATCATCACCAATGACGATCATTTCCGGCGAAAGGGCGCGGTCCTGACCATCAAGGGTCTTTAGGTGTTCGCCTTCATGAGCGCGGCGGACGACCCAATGATGGCCGGCCACTTTGTCATAGTCGTAAGCGTGCATAGGCTGGCCCAGTTCCATCATGACGTAGTTTGTGACGTCGACAACGTTATTGATGGGGCGGATATTGACAGCGCGGAGAAGTTTTTGCATCCATTCAGGCGATTCCTTGATTTCAAGGTTTTCAATCATGCGCAGGCCAAAGCGGCTGCATACGTCGGTGGCGACAATATCGACGGTGGCGCGGTCACTCGCTGGGGTTCCTTCCCCACTTTCCGGTGCATAGTCCGGTAAAGTCAGTTTCGTTCCGAGGACGGCGGCACATTCGCGGGCAAGACCCAGCATGTTGAAGCAGTCACCGCGGTTTGCCGTAAGGTCAATATCAAGGACGACATCATCAAGACCAAGGACGGCTTTGATATCGGCCCCAATAGGTGTATCAGCAGGGAGAATAAAGATGCCGTCGCGCTGCTCGGGAAGAAGCAGTTTGGCGTCGATGCCCAGTTCTCCCGCGCTGCAGAGCATGCCGTTGGAATCAAGGCCGCGCATCTTCACGGGTTTGAGTTCCATGCCGTTCGGCAAATGGGAACCGACCTGAGCTACAGGGACTACATCCCCTTGATGGACGTTCTGGGCACCTGTCAGGATCTGAACCGTATCCCCTTTTCCGAGGTCCATTTGGCAAACCCAAAGATGATCGGAATCAGGATGACGCTCAATAGTCACGACTTTGCCCGTAATGACGCCTTCGATGCCTTCACCCAGGTGAAGGACCTGCTCCACTTCGAGCCCGACGCGGGTAAGTTTATCAGCAAGAACTTCCGGCGTAACCGGAATCTCTACATATTTTTTCAGCCAATTGATTGAAGCTAACATAACAAGCGGCCCCCTTATTTAAACTGACGAATGAAACGCAGGTCATTTTCAAAGAACAGGCGCAGGTCATCGATACCATAACGGAGCATGGCAATTCGTTCGACGCCCATCCCGAAAGCAAACCCGCTGACCTTTTCAGGGTCATAGCCGCTCATGCGCAGGACGTTGGGATGCACCATACCGGCTCCGAGGATTTCGAGCCAGCCGGAGTTCTTGCAGACGCGGCAGCCTTTGCCGCCGCAGATGACGCAGCTGATGTCGACTTCGGCGGACGGTTCCGTAAAGGGGAAGAAGCTCGGACGGAGACGAATCTTGACGGAAGAGCCAAACATTTCCTTGCAGAAGAGTTCCAGCGTCCCTTTGAGGTCGGCCAGACTGATATTTTTATCGATGACAAGGCCTTCGACCTGGTGGAACATGGGGGAATGGGTTGCGTCATAGTCATTGCGGTACACCGTGCCCGGGCAGATCATGCGGATGGGGCTGTTGGGCGTACGGGACTGCATGGTACGAGCCTGTACAGGAGAGGTCTGGGTCCGCATGAGGAATTCATCGGTCAGATAGAACGTGTCCTGCATGTCGCGGGCCGGATGATCCTTAGGCAGGTTCAGTGCCTCAAAGTTAAAATAGTCATTTTCAATTTCAGGACCTTCGGCGACTTCAAAGCCCATGCGCATGAAGACCTTTTTGATCTCACGCAGGGTGAGCGTCACAGGATGCAGATGCCCTTCGGCTGCCTTGCGGCCCGGCAAGGTCACGTCAATCTTTTCAGACGCCATTTTTTCTTCAAGCTGGCGGGCTTCAAGCAGTTTCATTTGGTCAGCAATGCGGGCTTCCACCTTGCTGCGCACTTCATTCACCATTTTGCCCACTTTTGGACGTTCTTCGGCGGCTACACTGCCGAGACCGCGCAGGATTTCGGTCAGGGCGCCTTTTTTGCCCAAATACTGCACACGGATGTTTTTCAGGTCATCCACACATTTGACTTCGCCTAAGTCCTTGCGGATCTTTTCCCGCAGTTCCTCCAGTTTGTCGTACATACCAACGCCTCCTAAAAAAAATGACCTCCACCCCGGAAAAGGGGCGAAGGTTCGCGGTACCACCCTAATTTGTACTTCATTGCGGCCGTAACGCAGCCTGCGCCATCCCTACTCTGTTCAGGACGGATGCTCCCAAGTGAACTTCCCTCTCGCTTCTGTGCGCAGCTCCCACCTTGCCTGCGCTCTCTGGGACACCAGCCAAAAGGTACTCTCTTGTTCATCACATAAGTATGGAATTAATAGAAGTATTATAGCATTATGGGAGGAGGAAGGCAAGGGGCGGCCAGCTATGAAGAACCTCGGTGCACAAATCGTGCCGATTATCCAGAGCAACGTGCCTCCATTGCTTGCTTCTTATGATTATGAATGCAATGGCAGCATGACGATTCATACGAAGCTGCGTACCACACTCTCATTTCACTGTCGCCCAAAAAATATCACCGTCTTTCTGAGTAAATTCGTGCAGCGAACTTACTCAGAGGGCAGCGACGATAGGAGCATTCAGAGTTTCCTCTGCCGGCAAAGCCGGTGCTCCAAGGTGAAACCACAGAGTGCGAGTCGGATTATCCCTTACATCCGCCTAAGTTAGAATCTGGCGGATGCAAAAGTAACGGAACCGTTTTTGTGTACGATGATCTTGCAAATAGTCTTTCTTAGCAGGATTATAACCAGCGAGCTTGCTTGCGGGAGTGGGTAGTGGATGAAAAGAGGCGTTTTTCCCCCGACGTCTCCACATAAGCAGTAGCGGGGAACACTTTTCGCTAGTTCGAGGCTGCCTGTAAGCACAGTCTGCTGTGCTTAGCAGTCCGTAGAACCGTGTTATCGAAAAATTTATTCAGTCCCCGCCCGAAGGGCGGTTTAGGGCGCGCCTTATTATCGGTATTAAATGCGGATTTTATAACCTTACATCATCGTGTACCATTACAAATAAGGAATTATAACGAAAAAGACATGCCGCTATGCAGCATGTCTTTCAAAATTCTCTGGCAGGAGTACTAGGATTCGAACCCAGATCCACGGTTTTGGAGACCGTTGCTCTACCATTGAACTATACTCCTATGGAGCGGAAAACGAGATTCGAACTCGCGACCCCCACCTTGGCAAGGTGATGCTCTACCACTGAGCTACTTCCGCATTGGCGACCCAGGACGGACTCGAACCGACGATCTCCGCCGTGACAGGGCGGCATTCTAACCAACTGAACTACTGGGCCAATCAGTCACCTGACAGATATAGATGATACCATAGTTTTTAATACTTGGCAAGCACCTTTTTAAAAAACTTTTCGCATCAGGCATGGAAACCTTTCAGCCTTTCTCCTCTATTTCAAACGGAAATAATAGGTCTTTGCCGTCATGTTCTTCGGGTTGCTTGTTGAATGGATTTCAAAGATATTAAGGGAACGGATGAAGTCAAGGAATTTCTTATATCCATAAACACGCACGTCAAAGTCCGGATATTGGCGAATGACGAGATTACCCAAATAACTTGAACTGATCCAACCATTATCATTGGAATTCTCATCGGTAAGTTTGATCAGGGCACTGCGGATGGCCCGCACTTTTTTATTGCCTTCCTGAACCGCTTTGCTGGTTTTTGCGTGATTTCTTGGTTCAGCAGGTTCTTCCTGAAGCGCTGCCTGTTCGGTCTCAGGCATATCTTCCCGTTTTGATTCTGCATAAAGGACGTCAAGATACAGGAACCGATTGCAAGCAGAGATAAAGGAGCGCGGCGTCTTGCTCTCCCCCATCCCTAAGACATACTTATCCGATTCACGCAGGCGGGATGCCAAGCGCGTAAAGTCGCTGTCTGATGAGACAATGCAGAATCCATCAAGCTGGGTCCGGTAAAGCAGATCCATCGTATCAATGATGAGAGCCGAATCACTTGAATTTTTGCCGCTTGTGTTGCTGTACTGCTGTACCGGCTGGATTGCGTTATCGAGAATGGTCGACTTCCAGCTCCCCATCTGCGGACTTGTCCAGTTACCATAAATGCGTTTATAGATGACATTCCCCAGATTGTTTGCTTCTGAAAGGATGATATCGATATATTGCGGAGAAATATTTTCTGCATCAATGAGCAGTGCAAATTTTTTATCTTGTTCCATAGTAAAAAGCTCCTTATGTGGATGGTTCGTTGTGGATAGTCTTATTATACAGGATTTATAGGAGATAAGAAAGGGAGAGGGAGTGTTTAGGTAGATGCTCAGCGCTCAAATCGTATCATAGACTAAATAAGTGGGAGACCACAGCTGAAAGGAGACAATCTAATCTGGCCTGGATGGAAGTTGAATTAAATTTCCAAAGTGCAGCCAATTTTTACTTTTTCTTCATTAAGTTTTCATACATTTCTCAAAAAGAACAACCCCGCAGCTGCGGGGAATACAGGAGTTCGCTGCTAAGTCTAGGTTTAGTACAAGGGACACCCCTGCATGCGCGGGGAATACGTTGACCCGGCTGCGATTGTTGCTCAGACGAAGGAGTCATCCCCGCATGCGCGGGGAATGCTTATGGAGTAGTTAGCTTGTAAGCAGCCTACCTTCGTAGTTCACGCCAGCCGTTGACGTTTAGAACGATAAAAAAGAGTGTGGTAAAAAGAAGTGTTGCTTGTAAGAAGTATTCTGAAGGGAAAATCACAAGACAAACGAGTGTGATGCCAATTCCAGATACGCCTGTCCAAAAAAGTGTGATGGGAAGTGCCATCAACAAACCAAGTAAAGCCGTAATTTTTGAATTAGACTCCATGATGATCACCCCTTTAGGTTCATCCCCGTATGCGCGTGGAATACTCGCAACGTTGATAATACTTGCACGGAATTCCTTTGAATATAACGTCATTGGGTTTTGGGTCATCATACATATCAGTGTATATCTCGCAAGTACATTTTTGGTATTCCTCAATCGTCGTAAAAATACAGTCTTTGCATTGCTCGCAATTTTTGGAGTTGTCGCTCCATACTTCGCTATCATAACGGCTGAGATTCTCTTTCTTCATAGACGTCCTCCCTTATTTTTGGCTATCAGCAACTTCAAGGTCAATGTATATCTTGCTTGAATTTGTGTTTTTTTCAACCTTCGTTATCAAAAACACCGTCCCGCTTTCAAGATAATATCAGCTTCATCACTAAAAGTGCTTTGGCCTGACAGCCCATCCCAATTCGAGCCGCTACCATTCCCAAATGCTGAAAATGGGGTTCATTCCCGCATACGCGGGAAAATACCCTGGGAAACGGGAATGGCGGGATGGGTTCTTAGGTTCATCCCCGTATGCGCGGGGGTATGTGTCAACATTTTCTCGGGAGATCCCTATAAGATTGTGTTGCAGCCTAATTAAATGCGGAAAATGGAACTTAAGTGACCTATTGCTGTACTGCTGGCCGTATAGCCACCAATTCCCCCATTTCTAATTCCCACATGTGGAACCATGGGAGATTTCTTCAGTGCGCTTCTCAAGGCCTTACGCAGTTCCTCGCTCTTCGGTGCTTTTACGGGCTTGAACTTGCTGGACAGCGCTGCTTCAAGCTCATCATTTTGCAGGCCCGCAAGGACCTTGGCTATGGCTAAGCAGCCTTCCTTTCCCCAGCGCTGGCCTTGCTTTTTCATCCGGTAGGAATACTGTCTGGGGCTTTTCTCGCACGTCCCATAGCACCTCACCGATTTCTCTAGTCCCTTACGCATAGAATGGGGCTTCAGCATGTCCCAATTTCTATTCAAGTAACCTCAAAGGCGGAAGACCTGGTGACGCTCTTCCTTGGTCTCTACAAGGGTTTCTGCCGCATTGAGGTACGCATCCACCTTCTCCCTATTAAAAACTGTCTCAGGACGCGTAAAACGTCGTTCTGAAGGCCCTTGGGAGCGAAGCTGAGCCGTGTCTTGACCTTCTGGTTCACATGGTACGGATCCACGAAGAACTCAAACTGACCACACTCTCCTGCCATCCGCTCAAACGAGCTTCTCACGTACCCTGGTCCATTGTCACTGTTGCAGATAACGATGGTCTTCTGAAGGTTGTAGTAGCTTTCCAAGAAGCGTTCCAGCTGCATCTGAACCTTGGCAAGGTCTGTATCGACGAACTCACGCCTATCTACAAGTCTGTGCCTCTTCCCGTTTCCTTCCTGCTCCACGCCCACATCCAGCTGAATCCGGTGCAGCTCATTGTATTCCTTCTTTCTGGGCTTTTCCTCAGGTTCCTTGCTCTCCAGAGACGGATCTTTGCCGTTTACCCTAGAGATGTAGAGCCCATCGCCTTCGATATAGAGCGTGTCAGGCTTAACAAGCTCCCCATCCGGCTTTGCGTCAACGGTTAGCATGGTCTCTTCATACTTGCTGTATCTCCGGCCGGCGTCTCTTACTAGCATGGCCACCTTCTGGTGGCTGATGATCACTGGGGAAAGGATCTTGATGGACTCTTCCACAACGCGGTAGACGGACCTTGCAGCCAGCTTGACCACACAGAACTCAAGGTAGGGCGTGTACCTGCGGTAGCGCTCAAACCCCAGATGCCTATCAAGGGGATAGAAGGCCTTTTCTCCCTCCTTCTTCACCAACCTCCGTTCGTAGGTCAAAGGACCAAAGATACCTTGAATGGTGCGTGCATCCTTGCGCTGTACCTTATATCCTTCTGCCTTGAGGGATGCAAAGAGCTCATCATTAATTCGCTCAAAGGCAAGGGCAATCATGGCGATAACGGTGTTTAGGAGAAAGGTCCAGAGGACCTTTTCCATCTCAATTTCGTTCTTAGACCCTTTTATTATTTTGATGACATCTGATACAATCTTTTCCATGGGAGACCTTCCTTTGTTTTGATATTCGTGCCGTTAACACTATCTTAACAATAGGGGCCTCCCTTTTATTCTGCAAGGACTATTTTTCCCTACCGAAAAACATTTTACGCTTAGTTATCCTTTGAATTTACATATCTCTCAAACCAGTCAGGCAAATCGCTGACGTCAACGTCGGTTTGATTATCCTTTGAATTTACATATCTCTCAAACACGCGGCCAAGCGCTCTGTGTCCGATGTTTGTTTGATTATCCTTTGAATTTACATATCTCTCAAACATGTTGAAGTCTGGAACTTGCGTGGCAAGTGTTTGATTATCCTTTGAATTTACATATCTCTCAAACTCAGACGCCAGAACGGAGTCAGCGACAGCGGTTTGATTATCCTTTGAATTTACATATCTCTCAAACGGGAGGGCAAAACCGTGGATGACGCCGACGTTTGATTATCCTTTGAATTTACATATCTCTCAAACTGAGACTGCAGCTCTTTGGCCTTACTGACTGTTTGATTATCCTTTGAATTTACATATCTCTCAAACTCGAACGTGAAGGTCAACGGCATAGCGTTCGTTTGATTATCCTTTGAATTTACATATCTCTCAAACTATTCAACAACAGCACCCTGAGTATGACAGTTTGATTATCCTTTGAATTTACATATCTCTCAAACGGCAAAAACTACACCGGAGATTATTATCAGTTTGATTATCCTTTGAATTTACATATCTCTCAAACGAGCATTATCAAAACTTACACAGCAGGAAGTTTGATTATCCTTTGAATTTACATATCTCTCAAACACCTCCTAAAGGTCATTTTTGTGGTTAAGGTTTGATTATCCTTTGAATTTACATATCTCTCAAACTTTGTTGGCCCGACGGATCACGGGCAAGATGTTTGATTATCCTTTGAATTTACATATCTCTCAAACGGATTCCATTAAACGCAACCTAGATTTTGAGTTTGATTATCCTTTGAATTTACATATCTCTCAAACCTCCACGTTCAGCAGTCGATGCGGAGCATGGTTTGATTATCCTTTGAATTTACATATCTCTCAAACATTATTGTCATTCGCATTTCAGACAGCAGGTTTGATTATCCTTTGAATTTACATATCTCTCAAACTAACCATTGCTCGTGGCTGACGGAAATCCTGTTTGATTATCCTTTGAATTTACATATCTCTCAAACCTACGTCCATTAATACCAGAGATGAAAATGGTTTGATTATCCTTTGAATTTACATATCTCTCAAACTCGTCATAAGGAACGATATATTCGGGGATATGTTTGATTATCCTTTGAATTTACATATCTCTCAAACGCAATTGCCATTGGGAAAAAGCGTCATACTGTTTGATTATCCTTTGAATTTACATATCTCTCAAACTTCATATTTCAAGGCTTTGAACATCGTTGAGTTTGATTATCCTTTGAATTTACATATCTCTCAAACTGAAGCTTCTGGAAGAATTCGCCAAACTGTGTTTGATTATCCTTTGAATTTACATATCTCTCAAACAAATGTAGTAAAATTGGGAGAAGGTGAAGGTTTGATTATCCTTTGAATTTACATATCTCTCAAACTCGACCGGCTCCTCGGGGGCGAGATTAAGGTTTGATTATCCTTTGAATTTACATATCTCTCAAACACATCGTCTGCTATGACGATATGATATTCCGTTTGATTATCCTTTGAATTTACATATCTCTCAAACCTAATCTTGATTTTCGTCCCGGGCTGGATGGTTTGATTATCCTTTGAATTTACATATCTCTCAAACGGGAGGGCAAAACCGTGGATGACGCCGACGGTTTGATTATCCTTTGAATTTACATATCTCTCAAACATGACGCCAAAGGGTTTGAAGTGGCCGGGGTTTGATTATCCTTTGAATTTACATATCTCTCAAACGGAAACCAGCAAGCAGCAGCATCTCTCATCGTTTGATTATCCTTTGAATTTACATATCTCTCAAACTTGAGCGTGCTTGCCAGGACCGCATCAGTTGTTTGATTATCCTTTGAATTTACATATCTCTCAAACTGGGCTGGCCTTTCGGCGGAACACGACGAAGTTTGATTATCCTTTGAATTTACATATCTCTCAAACAAACATTGGGCCATCCTCCTTATGTTATGAGTTTGATTATCCTTTGAATTTACATATCTCTCAAACCTCGGAAAGACACTGGGCCTAGAAACCGTGTTTGATTATCCTTTGAATTTACATATCTCTCAAACTTGATTATTGTCCAAAAGCGGGCACACTCTGTTTGATTATCCTTTGAATTTACATATCTCTCAAACTGAAGATATTTCCACTGTATTCAAAAAGAAGTTTGATTATCCTTTGAATTTACATATCTCTCAAACGCCTTCTGGATCTTCCCTTCCGGGCTTTCGGTTTGATTATCCTTTGAATTTACATATCTCTCAAACAATGGAAGGATTCTGGGATGGATGGGAATAGTTTGATTATCCTTTGAATTTACATATCTCTCAAACGACGCTGCGCCTACTGTGGACGACTGCTGGTTTGATTATCCTTTGAATTTACATATCTCTCAAACCTTATTCCGCACCCATCCTGGGATGGTTGAGTTTGATTATCCTTTGAATTTACATATCTCTCAAACTCCTTTGATGGTCCCGCCGATGTAGCCTAGGTTTGATTATCCTTTGAATTTACATATCTCTCAAACGCTTACTCAAGAAGAAAGCGGTGGAAAAGAGTTTGATTATCCTTTGAATTTACATATCTCTCAAACCCTCTCATTGGGAGTTGAAGCAAGCGTATTGTTTGATTATCCTTTGAATTTACATATCTCTCAAACACATCAGTCGCTTGATTAGCTTCTTTATGAGTTTGATTATCCTTTGAATTTACATATCTCTCAAACAAGACGAGCTTTCTTTCCGGCTGTACTATTGTTTGATTATCCTTTGAATTTACATATCTCTCAAACCTCAAATTTGATCAACGGATTATCATTCCGTGTAGATAAATTCAAAAGGTGCTAATTTATAATACACATAAATCGTTATCTATAAGAACCCTCTTTTCCTGATGAAACAAGGGATATCGGCGGTTATCTATAAGCAAAAATTTAAGGTCATGAGCCAAGGCCGTATCCACAAAAAGCTGTATTTCTTCACTAGAAAGATAGCTTCGAAGATTGACTAGAATAAAGATTTTATCTCCTTCAAAGCGTGAAATAAGATCCATAAGAACAAAGATTTTTTCACCAAGTCCATTATAATCCAAATTAATAGTGATTCCCAAGGCTTTTAAGAGATTTCCAACCGTTAATTTTTCGCAATCTATTTCAAGATCTAGACTCATGGCGATTTCTTCCGCTAGGTGTTCCATTTGTGCTAACAGAATCTGTGTGTTTTCAAATAAAGGCCCATTTGTAGCTTGAAATTCCATTCTTTTTTGGATCTTCGTAAGAAGCATTTTGGGAACTGAATCAATGGATAGGTAATCGATTAAAATTTCAAAAGCTTTTTCTAAAGGAACAGGCTTATCCTTATCAGAATAGATGGCTTTTCCATTATTTCCTTCTTTGATCTGCAAGACCAAGTCATTTATAATTTCGAAGAACTGATGAGGATTTTCAATAATGAGGGTGGGAACGGAATAATCTTTCCATGTTAAATTGATTTGATAATCTGGAATGAGGAGCTTCACAAAACCACCACCCGTTCATCACTAGCGAGTACATCCGTCTCAAAACTTCCCGCAATGCACTTAATATTGGAAAACTGCTTTTCCGTAATCGATAAGAGCTGGACCAATCCATCCTTGGGCTTATTTTTTAGGAGGATGGAAACAATGGCCTCTTCTTGGCCTTTATTTAGGATCATCCGGCAATAGACGGATTCCTGCATCATAAAAAAGCCATTCTTGATCAATAGCTTGCGAAAAGCTCGATATTCCCGTTTATCTTGCGCCGTTATTGTTGGCAGGTCAAAAAATACTAACAGTCTCATAAATCGATAGCTCATATTTCATAGATCTTAATCTTGGAAGTATCACACTTCTCCAGGGCTTGAAAAATGCTATTTGCATAAATATTGATAGCATTTGCTAAAAATTGTCTCGAGTCATCAATATAGAGAATCTCCTGAAAAAGGTTGATAATCTCTCGCTTTTCATCTTTTGCAAAGGTTGTTGGATTCATATTATAAACATAGCGGTCGACAAGGATGCGAAAGGGTTCCATTAAATCACAGCTAAAGTTATAAGGATTATAGGTGTTTTCATGAAAGATGCCCAGCTGCGTCAGATAGCCAGCAGAGACAATCTCACGATTGAATAAAGACAAAAGCAGAGAATAGCCATAATTAAGTCCTGCATTAATAGGCGAATCGAGGTCCCTGGTAAAGGAATTACCAAAAAGTGCATTAAAATAAACTTTAGCTGCATGGCCCTCCCTATTATGGGCGTCAGCCGACACCACATCATCAAGATACGACATGAGCATCTTGCTCTGTTCCTTCTTTTCCAGTTCATCTAGGAACAGGGCTTGCTGCCTAATTTTCGCCTTAACGATACAATCCCATACTTCATCTTTGATTTCTTGCGACCAGATCATTTGCTGCTTGATTTTTCGGATAGAGTCAAATCGTGCGTGCAACGGCAATAGACTGGACTGTGGATTATGGGCCTTATCACAAAAGATAAGATTGACTTTCCGATTCATCAGTTCGGACAGTAAATAGGCCGTTATCGCAACTCCTGTATTTTCAATGATAAGGGTCTTGATTTCATCAATGAAAATGCGCTTTTTAGAAACTGCTGTCTGGACTTCTACATAATTCATGCAGAAGTCCAATTTGCAGCGTTGCGTGATGACGATTGTTCGATAGCTCATAAATACTCCAAAAGATTTTGTGATTTACTAACAAAAAGTCCAGATGCTGATTGCTCAACAAGCCGAATATCGGAATATTTTTTTGAGAGTCCAGTTAAATCTGCGCTGATCATAATTCTGGCAGCTTGAGCAGAACCGTTAATGGATTTTAAATCGCAGCCAGAGCTCCGACAAGTTTTAAAAATTGATAAGATATTCAATAACGTTTGAACTTGTTCCTCTGGAGATAATTTAGTAAATGTACTTCTTCCATTAGTCAGCACATCAAATTGTGTGGAGAAGAACTTATTATATGGGTTATGTTGAAGTTTTTGTAAAAATAGTTCGTATAGGTTCAAGTTATCTTCCACCGTAATCTTATCAAACTTTTCCACAATCCTTAATTTATTATTTTCTTTAAATTTACGTGCAAAAGACTCCATCGCCTTAATATAACATTCTATCTTATGAGGTACAATAAGAGGTACCATAGCATGACACAACACCGATTTTCCCTTACTAGACTTTCCTCCAATGGAAAGATAAAAACCATCGATTGAAATCATGGAATTCAGTTTAATGTGCCTTGTTCCCATTGGAAACATTATATTTATCACCTTTTGTTTATCTTTTTGTAGGATTTCACTGATTGTAGTTTGTGCATAGTCCGTTAAGAATTCCTTATCATGGTCAATTCGAGCTTTATACAAGCCTTCTACAGGAATCATCATCAATTTATGTTGAGTCTTTTTATCTTCTAGTGTAAATCGAACAAGGAGATAATAAGCTGCTGTCGATTTGTCATAGCCACCATATTTTACCACGTCTAGTCCGGCTTTTCTTGGTACAAGACCGGTTGACGCTTTTAGTGGCTGAATATCAAACAGGCCTTCCTTTCGATCAAAAGAGAACCGCGTGAAATGAATATTGTTCTTATTTTGCTTTAACATTTTAACAATGCGGCCAAGATCCTCTTCTCCATTCCAAGCTACAAAATTACCATTTTTAATAGAATGCGTAAACAACGTCTTGGTCTTGACGGAATAGGGCTGGTTCACCATAAACCACCGGCGATTAAAGCGTTCATGATAGACATTTCCTGTTACAATCGCAAGAAATGCGTCCTTTGCATGGTGCAGGTCATTGATATTCCTCGATTTTACGAGACCAAACTCATGCCGAAAATCAGAAGAAAGCCCTGCCTTGGAGTAGACAATCTCCGTATCAGGGAACTTCCTTTTTAGTAAGATTGCCAAGGCCTTCGTGGATTGTCTTGTCTCAACAAGCTGCCGATTGATGAAATCCCACTTTTCATCATCTGTAAAGGGAGTGCTCCGCGTCAAACGCTGATACTTCTTGAGGGAAATCAGGCCATGGTTATAATAAGCATCCCAAAGAGGCTTCATTTTATTACGGATAGCAGCATCAAGAGGATATCGACTGCTCTTCTCTCCATTAATTTCCGATTGAACCAACACCTTGTTATCAAGACTATCGTCCTTGACCATGCTTTGGGGATAGATATGATCAATATTATAGAAGGACTGGTCCTTGATATGCTCCAACTTGATAGGGTCCCCGGTATACATATCCCTTCCAAGCTGCGCAAAGTATAGATAGAGCGCATCGCTTTGCAGCTGTCCATCGCTTTTGTTTTCAAGGATTTTTTCAAGGAAATCTACCTCCTGCTGAAAATCCTTGCGGATGGACCTATAAAGATTCTTGATTTGTTCTCTTCTTGTTACGCTCCTTTTCTTTTTGCTTTCCCCATCTCTTGCCATTTCGATAAAAATGCGTTTTGGCGCCGTCCCACAGGCTTTGCGTATGTCATTTACAACGGCAAGAGTTCGATAGATAGGACGTTTGACAGCATTTGAAATATACATGGAGTCCAGAAAATCATTCAGGGAAAGCTGCGCCTTGGCATAGTATGCTTCCTGCAGCTTGGTAATTTCATCCGAAAAAGTATAACATTCAGATAAAAGCTGCATCAAGTTATCATTGGTATTCCACATAAAATCCAAAATGGAAGCTCGTTCCCCCGTTTCCTTATGAACTCCCTTTAGGCCTGTGAGGAACATTTTGGAAAGCCGGCCAAAATCATGCTTTCGGAGCCTTGAAATATGCTTTACGTCGTCAGCAGTGAGCGTTCCATAATTATTGTTCAGCCAAAGACGGACGCGTTTTGTATCATCACTATAGGTCATACGCTCCACAATGCGTTCCACATCATCACGAGTAAGAACGCCACGCTCCATGAGCGATTTAAAATGATGGTATGTATTGTAATTGCTATGGATGGTAGTATCGATTCCCGTCAATTTACCATGCTTATCCAAGGCACCCAAGGAAAGCAGGAGATTCTGGATATGAAATGTACCCTCTTTACTGGACACCCAGTAAGGAGGGTACATTTTGCGTTAT
>ERZ827490.3083-NODE-3083-length-16040-cov-3.998499_pt1 | contig 16040 bp, 16 predicted proteins | sample MGYA00519770_ERZ827490 | MGnify/ENA primary metagenome ERZ827490 (study PRJEB31778, sample SAMEA3449324) | human gut metagenome | biome: human gut; feature: human-associated habitat; material: faeces | place: United Kingdom | collected 2010/2012 ...
GCGGAGCAACATCGTCGGCAAGCCGATGGCGATGCTGCTGCTGCAAGCGAACTGCACCGTCACCATCTGCCACAGCCACACGGTGAACCTCGCCCAGCACACGCGCAATGCGGATATTCTCGTTGCGGCGGTCGGCAAGCCGGGGTTCATCACCAAGCGCATGGTCAAGCCCGGCGCGGTCGTCATTGATGTGGGCATCAACCGCGTGAACGGCAAGGTCGTTGGCGACGTGATGCCTGATGTGGCGGACGTTGCGGGCTACATCACGCCCGTCCCCGGCGGCGTGGGCAAAATGACAATTGTCGAGCTGCTGGAAAACACGGTGGAAGCGGCGGAGAAGCAGACGGCACGTTAAAGTCGATTAAACCTGCGAGTATGTTATCCTTGCTTGTACTCTTATACGATACGCTACCTTAAACTCGACACATTACAAGGGGGACTCAATGTGAAGAAGTTTGTTTCTACTCTGCTGATTGTCTGCTGTTTGCTGTATTACATTCCGGTGCTGGCGGATGAAACGACGATGACAGGCGGCGAACTGCTCGCAATGCACTTCATCAAGGAGTTCTACGCAGAGGACAAGGGCGATGGCGAAGCGTATTTCGTGACGTTCGACGCTGCGAACAAACACTTCATCGTTCGCGGACATTATCCACTGCTGGAATCCTTAATCGCAGACGACCCAGAGAATTACCAGCAGATGGTTGACAAGCTGGAAACGCTCTTTGCTTCCATCGACGACCTCATCAGGGTTTGCCTTGAAGAGCCTGACGCATACTACATGACGCTTTCTTTTGGACTATCAAGGCTTTCGCTCGAATCCTCGACGGGGAAATACCTCTGTTTTAGCTCCAAGGGCGGGACTGTGCATCGTGTAAATGACGAATTTGTCACCACTCCGCAGGTCGCCTTTTATGTCGCCTACGAGGATTCAGACCCGGACGACGTTCACGCCTTGCTCGACTTTTATGCCGAAAAAGGCGCGGAATTTAGCGTGGTTGAGTATCTGCCCGGCGAAGATAAGCAGAACATCGGGTATATCATCAAAATTTCTGGCGAATACTGCGACGCCTTCGAGAAGAATTACGCCGGAAAGTCGCAAAACTTTGTGAACGTCCCGTATGTTTACCTTCAAAATGCGCGGGAAATTGCAAAGCAACTTGACATCGGATTTATTTCCATCTTGTTTTGTAATTTTGATGGCAAGGCGTTCGGACGTTTCGACTTCCGTCATTCTTCGAGTAGCGGCTCGTATTTCGCCATTGACGATTGACCGCGAAAGGAGATTGCCATGAAGAAGATTATTTCCGTCCTGCTCGTCCTTTGCTGCCTCACCCTCTCCATTGCCCCCGCCCTTGCGACCGAGAAAAGCGACCTCACCGACGGTGAAGTGCTTGCCCTGCACTTTATCAATGAGTTCTACCCGGCAGATAAAGGCGATGGCGAAGAGTACCTTGTGACATTCGACACCGAGAACAAGCACTTTATCATCCACGGGCATTACCCGCTGCTGGAATCCCTAATCATCGACCGCCCGGAAGATTACCAAGCTATGGCTGAACAGCTGGAAAAGCTGTTCACGTCCGTCAACAATCTTGTCGAGGACGCTCTCGAAGCGCCCGAAGAATACTACATGACGCTTTCGCTTGGAACGGCGAATTACTCCCTTGAATACCCGGTCTGCGAATACTTGTGCATTAGCACCAAAGGCGGAACGGTGCATCGCGTGAACGACGAATTTGTTTCGACAAACGAAATCAAATTCTACGTTGCAAACGAAAATGCAGATGCTTCCGCTGTTCAGTCAATTCTCGACCTCTTCGCAACAAAGGATGTTTCCGTGCTGGGCATTACTTGCATGGCGTCTCAAAACCCGGACAACAACGGATTCTTTATTGCGCTGTCTGGTGCATACTGCGATAAGTTTGCTGCTGGATATAAGGGTAAAGATGCTGACTGGGTGGAAATTCCAGACCGTTATATCATCGACTGCCGCGAGCTTGCCACAAAGAACAATTTAAAACAGATAAGCTTGACGTTCCTCGATGAACAAGGAAACGCATTTGGCGCAATGCAGTTTTCCGATTCTTACTGGCGCGGATACTACTACGCCATTGATGACTAATAACTCTAAATTCCCATAAAATAGGAAGTGAAAGCGCCATGTCGGAGTGGGTTCTGGAGGTCAGCGAGGTCAACGAGTACGTCCGGCAGCTGCTGCAAAACGAGCCGGCGCTTCGCAAAGTCCGTTTGCGCGGGGAAATCAGCAACTTCAAGCGCCATTCGTCCGGGCATTGGTACTTTACGCTCAAGGACGAGCGGTGCCGAATCGCGGCGGTCATGTTCCGGCAGAACGCGATGCGCATGTCGATTCGCCCGATGGACGGCATGTCCGTCATCGTCAGCGGGCAGGTCGGGCTGTACAGCGAGGGCGGCAGCTACCAAATCACTTGCGACAGTATGCGTCCGGACGGCATCGGCACGCTGTACCAGCAGTTCGAGGCGCTGAAAAACCGTTTGGCGGCGGAAGGACTGTTCGACGAGGAGCACAAGCGGCGCTTGCCGTATCGCCCGAAGAAAATCGCGGTCGTGACGTCAGAAACAGGCGCGGTGCTGCACGATATCTGCATGGTGTCGCGGGCGCGTGACCCCGGCGTGCCGCTGGTGCTGGTGCCGGTTCAGGTGCAGGGCGCAGGGGCGGCGGAGAGCATCGCGCAGGGCATTCGGCGCGCGGCGAAAATCCCGGAGGTCGAGGTCGTCATCGTCGGGCGCGGCGGCGGCTCGATGGAGGATTTGTGGGCGTTCAATGAGGAAATTGTGGCGCGCGCGATTTATGACTGCCCGATTCCCGTCATCAGCGCGGTTGGGCATGAAACCGACTTCACGATTGCGGATTTTGTGGCGGACAGGCGTGCCGCCACACCGTCAAACGCGGCGGAAATGGCGGTGCCGGACTTGCGGGAGATTCTCGCGGGGCTGGATGGAATGCGGCAGCACTTGCAGACGGCGCTTTCGCAGCACTTGCAGGAAACGCGTCTGGCGCTGTTGACACTGGAAAAGCGGCTGGCGGCGTGCGACCCGAACCAGCGCTTGACGGCGCTGGAGAAGCGGCTCGGCGGCGCAAAAATGCGGCTGGAGCATCAAATGTCGCAGCGGATTTCGGCGCTGACCCCGCGATTGGGCATGGCGCGGATTCGGCTGGACGGCGCGGCGGAGCAGAATTTGCAGCGGAAAATGGAGCGGCTGCATCGGCAGAAGCTGCATTTGCAGGCGCTGAACCCGGAGAAGGTGCTGGAGCGCGGCTATGCGCTGGTGCTGGACGGCGGCAGGGTGCTGCCTGACCGGGAAGCAGCGCGGACGCATCCGCAGATGACGATTCGTTTCCGGGATGGCGAAATGCGGGTCATGCAGCCCAATAAGGAGGGTGCTTATGGCAGCGAAAAAGAAGCTGACGTTTGAAGAAAGGCTTCAACAGGTGGAAGCACTGATTGCGAAGATGGAGAGCGGCGAAATGCCTTTAGAGGAAGCCATGCAGCAGTACGAAGCGGGGCTGAATGCGCTGAACGCCCTCGAAAAGGAGCTGACGGCGGCACAGCAGCGCTTGACGGTACTGCGGCAGCAAAACGGCGAGGACATCGAGGTGCCGATGGAGGAACAGCAATGAAGACATACGTGGAATACCGCAAGCAGGTCGAAGAGGCACTTTCGGGGCAGCTGCGGTCGCTCGGCGAAATCCCGGATATTCTGCTGAAGGCGATGGAGTATTCTCTGCTGGCGGGCGGCAAGCGGCTTCGCGCAGTGCTGCTGCTGGCATCATGCGAAGCCATCGGCGGTGATACGGGAAAGGCGCTGCCGTTTGCCTGTGCGCTGGAAATGATTCACACATACAGCCTGATTCACGACGATCTGCCCGCCATGGACAACGATGACTTGCGGCGCGGTCAGCTGACAAATCACCGCAAGTTCGGTGAGGACGTGGCGATTCTGGCGGGCGATGGGCTGCTGTCGGCGGCAATGGAGCTGATGGCGCGTCAGTCGGCGCAGCTGGCGAAAGCAGGGGACTGCGCCGGGGTGCTGGCGATGGAAGCGATTGCGCGTCACGCGGGCGTAACGGGCATGGTCGCTGGGCAAACGATGGACGTAACCGGCGAGGGCACGAAGCCGACGGCGGACAAGGTGCGCTACATCCACCTGCACAAAACGGCGGATCTGCTGACTGCCCCCGTGGAGGCGGGCCTGCTGCTGGCGGGCGCGACGCAGGATCAGGTGAAATATGGCTGCGAGTACGGGCAGCACCTCGGCATGGCGTTCCAGATGGTGGATGACCTGCTGGACGTCATCGGTACGGAGGAAGCGCTGGGCAAGAGCATCGGCAAGGACGTTGCGGAAGAGAAGCTGACGTGGATTGCCATTCGCGGCATTGAGGGCACGCGCGAGGACGCGGCACGGGAAACGGCCTTGGCGGTGGATGCGGCAGCGAAAATCGGCGGAGATATGAAATTTTTGCAAACCCTTGCACAAAGCACCCTGAACAGAGTACAATAAGAGACAGGATTCGTGCGCTTGCGCCGGATTGATTCATCATTCATCAAAAGGGAAGCGGAAATAAATGGAACTACACAACATTCTGGGGCTTTTCAGCAATCAGGTGCTGCTGTGCTGCATCACGGCGTGGTTCGTGGCGCAGGCGCTCAAAATTCCGACGTACTATCTGGTCGAAAAGAAATGGGACTGGCACCGCTTTTTCGGCAGCGGGGGAATGCCGTCGAGCCATACGGCGTTCGTCGTCTCCATGACGCTGATGATTGGCGCGACGCAGGGCTTCGACAGCGCGATTTTCGCCCTGTCTTTCACGATGGCGGCGATTGTCATGTACGATGCGACGGGTGTCCGCCGCGAGACGGGCAAGCAGGCGGTTGTCATCAACGAAATCGTGCAGAAGATGTTCGTCAATGGCGAAAGCATCACGGATGAGGAACTGAAGGAATTGGTCGGTCACACGCATGTCGAGGTCATCGGCGGCGTGATTGTGGGGCTTCTGACGGCAGGGCTGTTCCTGCTGTTTATGTGATTTGAGGAGGATTTACGCAAATGGATCGTTTTCTGGAGGAATCTGTAAGCAAACACCACCGCGCGGCGGAAGAGGTACTGTACTACGCGTCGTGGGTCGTGATGATTGTGTCCGCGATTCTGGCGTTCATGTACCTGAACGTCATGTTTTACAGCTTCAGCATCTCGATGCTGGTGATGACGCTGGTGTTCACGGGTATTGCGGTGTACATTTTCTTCTTCCATGACCGTCTGCGCACGGAGTACGACTACACGTTCACCAACGGCTCGATGGATTTCGCACAGGTGTTCAACAACCGCAAGCGCAAGGCGCTGGGCAGCCTGAACGTGGCAAAGGTGGATGCGTTCGGCAAGGTTGCCAGCGGCAGTTTCCATCGGCATGTGTCCGCGCCGGGCGTGAAGCAGCTGCGCTGGTTCCTCAATCGCGACGCGGAACTGTACTATTTCGCCTTCTCCAAGGACGGCAAGAAGTCCCTGATTGTGTTTGAGCCGAGCAAAGCCATGGTGGAGAACATCCGCCACTATCTGCCCTTCGGCGCGTATCAGGAGAATTGACCGTGAAAACCATCTATCTGGATAACAGCGCGACGACGAAGCCCTCCGCCGCGGTGATTGCCGCGATGACGGACGCGCTGGAAAACGGCTGGTACAACCCGTCGGCGCTGTACCGCCCGGCCATGGATGCGGAGAAAGCCGTCGAGAATGCGCGCGAAATCTGCCTGAAAGCGGCAGGCGCGGCGAACCAGCGCATGGTGTTCACTTCTGGCGGCACGGAGGCGGACAATATCGCCATTCTGGGGCATTTGCGCACGAAGCATAAGCCGGGGCGGGTGCTGATGCTGTCCGTGGAGCATCCGGCGGTGCTGAACTGCGCGCAGGAAGCCGAACGCATGGGGCACAAGGTTGTGCCGATACCAGTAGATCGCCGCGGCGTGGTGGATCTGCCCGCGCTGGAAGGCTTGCTGGGCGAGGATGTCCACCTGATTACGCTCATGCAGGTCAACAACGAGGTCGGCGCGGTGCAGCCCATTGCGGAAGTCGCCGCGCTGCGCGACCGCCTTGCGCCGAATGCCGCCATTCATGTGGACGGCGTGCAGGGCTTTCTGCGTGTGCCGCTCAATTTCAATGCGCTCAAAATCCAGTCCTACGCCTTTTCCGGGCATAAGATTCATGCCAGCAAGGGCATCGGCGGCTTGATTTTCCGCAAAGACCACAAACTGTCGCCCATCGTCTTCGGCGGCGGGCAGGAGGACAACCTGCGTTCCGGCACGGAAAACGTTCCCGGCATCATTGGGCTGGGCGAGGCGGTTCGCACTTATCCGCAGGGCGCGGCAGAGAAAATGATGGCGCTGAAAACCCGCCTGCTGACGGACTTGCAGGAGGCGATTCCCGCGGCAAAGCGCAACGGCCCCGCGCTGGATGACCCGCTCTGCGCGCCGCACATTTTGAGCGTCAGCCTGTCGCCTGTGCGGAGCCAGACAATGCTGTTCGCGCTGGAAGGCGACGGCATCTATGTCAGTGCGGGTTCGGCGTGCGCGGCGCATAAACAGAAGGTGTCCGGCGTGCTGACGGCGATGGGCTTGTCCCCGGCGGAAGCGGACTGCACGCTGCGGTTCAGCCTCTGCCCGGACAACACCGAGGCGGAAATGGATGATGTGGCGCAGTGCGTCAAGAAGCACTATGACCTGCTGAAAGCCTACGTCAGACGATAATATCTACATATTAAGGAGAGAAATTCCTGTGCGCAATTTGCTGCTCGTCCGTTATGGCGAGATTTTCCTGAAGGGGCAGAATCGCCCGCTTTTTATGCGCGCGCTGGTCAAGCGCATCAAGTACGCCGTCAAAGACCTCAGCGCGACGGTGCTGCTGCACGACGGACGCATTCTCGTGTCGGATTTTGACGATTTGGATGAGTGCATCCGCCGCGTGACAAAGGTGTTCGGCGTGCACAGCGTCTGCCCTGCGGTCGAAATGCCCAAAGACGATTTTGACGCCCTCTGCAATCAGGCGGTTGCCATGATGGCGGATTTGTCCGGCACGTTCCGCGTGACGGCGCGCCGCTCGGACAAGAACTACTTCATGGATTCGCCCGCCATCAACATCGAAATGGGACACCGCATCCTGACGGCGAACAAGAACCTGTCTGTGGATGTGAAGAAGCCCCAGCACACCATGAACGTGGAAATTCGCGACATGGCGTACCTGTATGTGAAGGTGATTCCGGCGGTCGGCGGTATGCCCGTCGGGACGAACGGCCGCGCGACGCTGCTGCTGTCCGGCGGCATTGACAGCCCGGTCGCGGGGTGGATGATCGCCAAGCGCGGCGTGCATATCAACGCGGTACATTTCCATTCTTATCCTTATACGTCTGACCGCGCGAAGGAAAAGGTGCTGGATTTGGCGCGCATCCTGTCCGAAAGCTGCTGCGGCATTCGCGTCCACATCGTGCCGTTCACCAAAATCCAGATGGAAATCCACGAAAAGTGCCCCGAAGAGTACACGACGCTCATCATGCGCCGCTTCATGATGCGCATTGCCGAAAAGGTGGCGCGTCAGGAGAACAGCGAGGCGCTGATTACCGGCGAATCGGTCGGGCAGGTCGCCAGTCAGACGATGACGGCGCTCGGTACGACCGATATGGTGGTGGATATGCCTGTTTTCCGCCCGCTGATTGGCTTTGACAAGGAAGAAATTATCGCCGTGAGTGAAAAAATCGGCACGTTCGAGACGTCCAGCCTGCCCTACGAGGACTGCTGCACGGTCTTCACGCCGCGCCATCCCGCGACGCACCCGAAGATGGAGAAAATTCTTGAAGGCGAGAGCAAGCTCGATATCGACGGGCTGATTGATGAAGCCATGGCGGGCATCGAAATCGTCTGCTGCTGATTACGGCATCATATTCAGAAACACCGTCAGGGGCAGCCCTGAAATGCCCAACGCGCCTGTCAACAACGATGAAATCGGATTGATGCCGACGTGCGGCAAGGGCAGCAGATTCCACGCCATCAACAGCACAGTGCCAAACGTCCAGCAGTTCAGCAGCCGCGCGCCCCAAGTGCCGGGGCGATAGCAGCGGCAGAGCAGCAGCGTCAAAACGAAAGCGGGAAGCAAAATCCACATACAAATCTCCTCCTTTGTAAGAAGAGTGTATGCGGAAGCGGAAAAACAATCTTGCCATTTCGTGCCGAACGTGGTATGATAGACATTGGGGATTTTCTGACGAGCCGGAAGGGGCGGAATGGCATGGCGGAGGATTTTGTGGCGCTGATGCAGGCGATTGCGCCGGAGATGGCGGAAGCAATGGCGCGCCGTGCCATGGTGCTGACGGCGATTGCGGAATCACCCCCGGTTGGGCGGCGGCAATTGGCGCTCCGGCTGAATCTGGCGGAAAGGGAAGTGCGCGCGGACGTGGAGAAGCTCCGCGATGCTGGCCTGATTACGCTGGACAAAGCCGGGATGAATCCGACGCCGAATGCGTCACGCTGGCTGGAAAGTGCCCGCAGCTTCGCCCGGCAGACGCAGGGCTTGACCGCGCTGGAAACGGCGCTGATGCAGGTTCTCCCAGTGAAAACAGTTTTCGTTGCGCCGGGGGATGCTGATGCGGATGTGCGTGTACTGTCCGACGTGGGGCGGCTGGCGGCGCAGGGCGTGCGGCAATTGCTGCATTCCGGGTCGACGCTGGCAGTTACGGGCGGTTCGACCATCGCGGCGACGGCACACGCCATGCAGAGCAGCGCTCCCATGAACGTCATGGTCGTTCCCGCACAGGGCGGCTTCGGGCGTGAAATGGAAACACAGGCGAACACGCTGGCGGCGGAAATCGCCCAGCGGCTCGGCGGACATCATCGGCTGCTGCATCTGCCTGACCACATGGACGAACAGGCGAAGCAGGAAATGCTGCGGCTGCCTGAAATCCGCGAGACGATGGAGCGCATCCAGCGTGCGGACATCATCCTGCACGGCATCGGCTGCGCGCAGGAGACGATGAGCCGCCTGCCCGTGGAGCAGGTGCGCCTGCTGACGAAGAAGGGCGCGGTCGGGGAGTCCTTCGGCGCGTATTACGACCGAGATGGGCAGTGCCTGCTGAAATCATCCGGCGTGTGCGTCGATTTGGCGCGCCTGACGCCAGACTGCCGCATGATTGCGGTCGCGGCGGGCGCAAAGAAGGCGGAAGCCATCATCTCCGTTCTGCGGCATGATTCGCATACGCTGCTGGTGACGGATGAGGGTGCGGCAAAGCAGATGCTTGCCATCCTCAAAACAAATACGGGTTGTTCGTCAGACACCGAAGCGTGAATGACGTTTCAAATACAAGCAACCAAAAGAGCAATCTTGAAGGAGTGTGCATCAACAATGGCTAAGAAAACGATTGACGACATCAAGGTTTCTGGCAAGAAGGTGCTGGTTCGCTGTGACTTCAACGTCCCCATGAAGGACGGCAAGATCACCAACGACAAGCGCATCGTGGCCGCGCTTCCTACCATCAAGAAGCTGATCGCTGACGGCGGCAAGGTCATCCTGTGCAGCCATCTGGGCAAGCCGAAGAACGGCCCGGAAGAGAAGTTCTCTCTGGCACCCGTGGCGGTTCGCCTGAGCGAACTGCTGGGTCAGCCCGTCGTGTTCGCCAATGACGACACGGTGGTTGGCGAAAACGCCAAGGCTGCTGTGGCGGCGATGAAGGACGGCGACGTCGTGCTGCTGCAGAACACCCGCTTCCGCAAGGAAGAAACCAAGAACGTCGAGGAGTTCTCCAAGGAACTGGCTTCCCTGGCGGACTGCTATGTGGATGACGCGTTCGGCTCCTGCCACCGCGCACACTGCTCCACCGAGGGCGTGACGAAGTTCCTGTCCCCGTGCGTGGCAGGTTATCTGATCGGCAAGGAACTCGCCGTGATGGGCAAGGCGCTGGAAAATGCGGATCGTCCGTTCGTCGCGGTGCTGGGCGGCGCGAAGATTGAGGACAAGCTGAATGTCATCAACAACCTGCTGGAAAAGGTTGATACGCTGATTATCGGCGGTGGCATGGCGTTCACCTTCCTGAAGGCGAAGGGCTATGAAATCGGCAAGTCCCTGCTGGACGAAACCAAGATTGATTACTGCAAGGACATGATGGCGAAGGCTGCGGAAAAGGGCGTTCAGCTCCTGCTGCCGGTTGACACCGTGTGCATCAAGGATTTCCCGAACCCGATTGACGCGCCGGTTGACACCGTGACCGTCGATGCGGACGCCATTCCGGCGGACATGGAAGGCTGCGATATTGGCCCGAAGAGCCGTGAGCTGTTCGCGGCGGCTGTGAAGTCCGCCAAGACGGTTGTGTGGAATGGCCCGATGGGCGTGTTCGAGAACCCGACGCTGGCGGCTGGCACGCTGGCGGTTGCGCAGGCAATGGCGGATTCCGACGCGGTGACCATCATCGGCGGCGGCGACTCTGCGGCGGCTGTGGAGCAGATGGGTCTGGGCGACAAGATGACCCACATCTCCACCGGCGGCGGCGCTTCTCTGGAGTATCTGGAGGGCAAGGAGCTGCCCGGCATCGCAGTTATCCAGAACGCATAATTTTTCCGGCATCACAATGGGTGCGGCGGCATTTACGCCGCCGCATCTTTTCTTTTTGTGCAGGCAATTTGTGAATAGTTACGAAGGTAAGGAGAAAATAACAATGGATAAGGCAAAGCGCAAGGCTATTATCGCTGGCAACTGGAAGATGAACAAGACCGCCTCCGAGGCTGCTGTTCTGGTGGACGAGCTGATCCCCGCTGTGAAGGACGCTACCTGCGAGGTGGTCATCTGCACCCCGTTTACCGATCTGGTCACCGCTGTGGCTAAGACCAAGGGCACCAACATCCATGTCGGCGCCGAGAACGTCCACTTTGAGAAGTCCGGTGCTTTCACCGGCGAGATCAGCGCCGATATGCTGGTGGATCTGGGCGTAGAGTACGTCATCGTCGGCCACTCTGAGCGCCGTCAGTACTTTGCAGAGACCGACCAGACCGTCAACAAGCGCGCGCTGGCTGCCCTGAACGCCGGTCTGAAGGTCATCCTGTGCGTGGGCGAGAGCCTGCAGCAGCGCGAGGAGGGCGTTACCGAGGAGCTGGTCCGTATGCAGACCAAGATCGCTCTGCGTGACGTGACCGCCGAGCAGATGGAAAATGTTGTCATCGCCTACGAGCCTGTCTGGGCCATCGGCACCGGCAAGACCGCTACCTCCGATCAGGCAGAGGAAGTCTGCGCTCAGATCCGCAAGGTGGTGGGCGAGCTGTACGGCGAGGCTGTGGCCGAGGCTACCACCGTGCAGTACGGTGGCAGCATGAACGCCAAGAACTGCGAGGAGCTGCTGAGCAAGAAGGACGTGGACGGCGGCCTGATCGGCGGCGCATCCCTGAAGGCTCCCGACTTTGCTGTCATCGTCAATGCAGCCACCAAGGGCTGAGCAACTGCCTTTTCTTAACTAAGCTGTTTCAGCGCCCGGCTGCGCCGTTTTTTCAGCGCTGAGCCGGGCGCTGATCTGTTTTTACAGCAGCCGCTCGGGTGTTATGCACCCGCAGGCTGCACCCGCAGGCGGGGCGCTTAGCCTTGCCCGCAACGCGTGATAAATTCAAAGGAGATTCAATTTTATGGCAAAGAAACCTGTTCTTCTGTGCATCATGGATGGCTTCGGCTGGGTGCCGAACGAGACCTTTGGCAACGCCGTGGTGGCTGCCAAGACCCCCCATCTGGATGCTCTGATGGCAAAGTACCCCATGACCACCATCGATGCTTCCGGCATGGCTGTCGGTCTGCCCGACGGCCAGATGGGCAACTCCGAGGTCGGCCACACCAACATGGGCGCAGGCCGCATCGTGTACCAGCAGCTGACCCTCATCACCAAGTCCATCCATGACGGTGAGATGCTCAAGAACCCTGTGCTGGTCAAGAACATGAAGGCCGCCATCGAGGCCGGCAAGGCCATCCACCTGATGGGTCTGGTGGGCACCGGCGGTGTGCACAGCCATGCCGACCACTGGTTTGGCGTGCTGGAAATGGCAAAGCATCTGGGTGCAAAGGAAGTTTACCTGCACTGCATCACCGATGGTCGTGACACCGACCCCCACTCCGGCAAGGGCTTCCTTGCTGACCTGCAGGCCAAGCTGGATGAGCTGGGCGTGGGCAAGATCGCCAGCGTTTCCGGCCGTTACTACGCCATGGACCGTGATAACAACTGGGACCGCGAGGAGAAGGCCTACGCTGCCTTTGTCTACGGCGAGGGTGAGCACGCTGCCAACGCTGCCGAGGCCATCGAGGCTTCCTACGCCGCAGACAAGACCGATGAGTTCGTGCTGCCCTGCGTCACCTGCGAGGGTGGCCGTGTGCAGGATGGCGATACCGTCATCTTCATGAACTTCCGCCCCGACCGTGCCCGCCAGATGACCCGCATCTTCTGCGACGATGCCTTTACCGGCTTCGAGCGCCGCGGCGGCCGCAAGCAGGTGAACTACGTCTGCATGGCTGAGTACGATGCCACCATGCCCAACTGCGAGGTTGCTTATCCCCCGGTGGAGCTGAAGAACGTTCTGGGCGAGTATCTGTCTGCCCACGGCAAGACCCAGCTGCGCATTGCCGAGACCGAGAAGTACGCCCACGTCACCTTCTTCTTCAACGGCGGCGTGGAGGCTCCCTACGAGGGCGAGGATCGCTGCGTCATCCCCAGCCCCAAGGTTGCCACCTACGACCTGAAGCCTGAGATGAGCGCCCCCGAGGTCGCTGCCGAGTGCGTCAAGCGCATCGAGAGCGGCAAGTACGATGTGGTCATCCTGAACTTCGCAAACTGCGATATGGTCGGCCACACCGGCGTGTTCGAGGCTGCTGTCAAGGCCGTTGAGGCTGTGGATACCTGCGTGGATCAGGTGGTCACCGCTGTGCTGAACGCTGGCGGCTGCGCCTTCATCACCGCCGACCACGGCAACGCCGAGAAGATGATGAACCCGGACGGCACCCCCTTTACCGCCCACACCACCAACGTTGTGCCCTTTGTGGCAGTTGGCTGCGGCGATGTGAAGCTGCGCGAGGGCGGCTGCCTGGCTGACATCGCACCCACCATGCTGCCCTATATCGGCCTGCCCGTTCCCGCCGAGATGACCGGCAAGAGCATCATCGTGGAGTGATGCCAGACGGGATGACCGTATAAACAAACAAAAGGCTGCTGCACATTTTGTGCGGCAGCCTTTTTGCATAAGAAAAATTTCCGTGAAAAGGGAATAGCGGAGCGTCCGCAGACGCTCCGCTATTCCGAAATAAAAAATATTTTTTCCGCTGATGATGGCCAAAGCGCACGCGGCGGCCATTTTGATCGTTCTGCCTGCAAAACGGCAGAACTTACTTTTTCAGGTGGCTGTCCCAGCCGCTGGAGGTGGTGGCCTGCTTGTCAGGTGTGCACCACATGGCCTCTACGTCGTCCAGCGATTCCACCAGCTTCTGCCCTTCTTCCAGCGGCATACAGAACAGGGCAGTGGTCAGGCAGTCTGCCATGCCGGAGTCCGGGCACAGCACAGTGACGCCGTTGTAGTAGGCAGCCGGCCACAGGGTATCCGGGTCGATGATGTGATGGTAGCGCTTGCCGTCCACCACAAAGTAGCGCTGGTAGTCACCGCTGGTCACCAGCGCAAGGTCGCTCATGTTAATGGGCGAGCCGAAGATGGAGTTGGTGTTGGTATACACCTCCGAAGCGTTCCACGGGTTCTCTACACCGCCCGTCCACTGGCTGCCGTCCGGCTTTGTGCCGATGGCGCGCAGGTTGCCGCCTACGCTCACCAGTGCGCTGGTCAGGCCCCGGGCTTCGGCGGCGCGGCAGACCATCTCCACGGCGTACCCTTTGCCCACACTGCCCACGTCCAGCGACATCTCCGGGTCGGACAGGTAGACCGTTTTGGCATCCTCGTCGATGACAAGGTCGTTGATATTGCAGTGCCGGGCAGCGGCTTCCAGCTCCTCCTGTGTGGGCAGGGTGTTGTCGGCGTCAGAGGCGTTCTGTTCGGCAGCTTCGCGGTAATCGTGCCAGATGCCCAGCACACTGCCCATGGCAATGTTGATCTTGCCGCCGGTCAGGTCGTACATCTGCCGTGCCAGCTCCAGCATGGAGAGGATGCGGTCATCTACCTGTACCGGGGCTTTCCCGGCGTTTTCGTTGATGGTCTTAACGTTCACAACGCCGTCGTAGTCGTTGTAGATATCGTAGAGCTGGTTGTAGACGATCAGATCCTGATGCAGCGCCTGCATCTGGGTGTTGAACTCTTCCTCGCTCTCGCAGTAGGCGATGACCTGCGTCACTGTGTCGAACACATCATAAAAGATGGTGGTGTACCGGGTCAGTTCCTTTTTGGGCTTGCAGCCGACCAGCAGGCCAAGGCTCAGCACCGCCGCCAGCAGTGCAGCGGTCATGCGGGTGATGCGGCTCTTCATACGGTCTGGCTCTCCTTTGCGGCGGTAAAGGCGGTGTGCTCCTCCTGCAAATGTGCCAGCAGGTCTGCAAACATCCAGTTGCGGTTTGCGGGGGTGACCACCGCCTTGAGCGGGATGGTCACCTGTGCCTGCCGCATCAGGTCCAGCAGGGTGTCCACGTCCTTATCACGGAAGTTTGCCAGCACCAGCGCCGGGGGATAGGCGCCCGGCTCCAGCACCAGCGTTCTGGGGGCTTTTACCTCCACCTCGCCCAGCAGCTGGGCAACGGTCTTGCCGGCATCGGCGGGGGCAATGGGCAGCAGCTTCATGCCAAAGGCGGGCGCCATGCCCTCCAGCTTGCCCCGGTCGGCGGGGGAAAGGTTCCAGCCCAGCGCCAGCGGCACCCCGGCGTTCTGGTTGCGTGCAATGTGTGCTTTCATCTTTAAAACCTCTTTCGGCAGTGTTTTTTCAAAATACGCTTTAGTATACCATAAAACCCGTGAAAAGAAAATGAAAACCCGCCGGTGCACAGAAATCGGGGGTAATTAAGGTAAAATGCTGCTTGCCTGCGCCCTCATCCGTCTGCTTGCTTCGCACGCAGCCACCTTCCCCCGACCGGGGGAAGGCTTCCGGCTTGGCGAACTTTCCGGCAAAAAAAGGACTGCTGCACCCGGTCGGCACAGCAGTCCCTGCGTATAACAATATTCTTTCGGACAGGCTCAATTCATTTTTTTGCCGAAGAACTCCACCTCTTTGCCGATGAACTGCATCAGCTCGTCGAACTGATCCGGGGTCAGGCTCTGTGCGCCGTCGCACTTGGCCTTGGCGGGGTTGTTGTGCACCTCGATCATCAGACCGTCGGCACCAGCGGCGACCGCAGCTTTCGCCAGCTCCGGCACCATCCATGCGTGGCCGCAGGCGTGGCTGGGGTCCACCACCACCGGCAAATGGGTCATCTTGTGCAGCATGACCACACCGGCAAGGTCCAGCGTGTTGCGCATACTGGTCTCAAAGGTGCGGATGCCGCGCTCGCACAGGATGACATTCTCGTTACCCTCGGCCATGATGTACTCGGCGCTCATCACGAACTCTTCCAGCGTGTTGGCAAGGCCGCGCTTGAGCAGCACCGGCTTTTTCTGGCGTCCAACGGCTTTGAGCAGCTCAAAATTCTGCATATTGCGGGCACCCACCTGAATGAGGTCCACATTTTCAAACAGGGGCAGGTGCTCGGTGTTCATGATCTCGGTCACGATGGGCGAACCGGTGGCGCGGCGCGCCAGCTTGAGCAGATCCAGACCCTCACTGCGCATACCCTGAAAGGAGTAGGGAGAGGTGCGGGGCTTGAACGCACCGCCGCGCAGCAGGGAAGCGCCTGCCGCCTTTACCCGCTGGGCGCAGTAGGTGATCTGCTCCTCGCTCTCAATGCTGCAGGGCCCGGCGATGACTGCAAAGTTGCCGCCGCCGATCTTGACGCCCTCCACGTCGATAACGCTGTCGTCCGGGTGGAACTTGCGGTTGGCCTTTTTGTAGGGCTCGGACACGCGGCGGCAGGTCTC
>ERZ827490.3084-NODE-3084-length-16029-cov-2.661325_pt1 | contig 16029 bp, 15 predicted proteins | sample MGYA00519770_ERZ827490 | MGnify/ENA primary metagenome ERZ827490 (study PRJEB31778, sample SAMEA3449324) | human gut metagenome | biome: human gut; feature: human-associated habitat; material: faeces | place: United Kingdom | collected 2010/2012 ...
CACCGACCTGGGCAAGACCAACCTGTTCATCGGCTGGGGTGCCAACAGCTACTTCTCCCGGTTCCCCATGATCGGTTCCATGGAGAACGGCAAGAAGCGGGGCATGAAGATCCTCATCATCGAAGATGACCAGAGGGTGGCCGAGCTGGAACGGGATTACTTAGAGATCAACGGTGGCTTCGACTGTGACCTATACGACAACGGCAACCAGGGCTTGCAGGCCGCGCTGAGCCAAGACTATGCCCTGGTCATCGTGGACGTGATGCTGCCGGGGCTGAGCGGCTTTGAGATCTGCCGCCGCCTGCGGGAGGTCAAGGATACGCCCGTCATCATCATCTCCGCCCTGGCCGATGACATTGACAAGGTCCGCGGCTTAGGGTTGGGGGCCGACGACTATATGACCAAGCCCTTTTCCCCCAGCGAGCTGGTGGCCCGCGTGAAGGGCCACATCCAGCGCTATGAGCGCCTGGTGGGCAGCCGGGAGCAGCGGCGCCCGGAGGTTTTGAAAATTCGCGGCCTGGAGATCGACCGGGACAGCCGCCGGGTTTCGGTCAACGGCAAGGAGACGAGCATGACGGGCAAGGAGTATGACCTTCTGCTTTTCCTGGCCGAGCATCCCGACACCGTCTTTCCCAAGGACCGGCTCTTTGACAGTGTGTGGGGGGTGGAGGCCATTGGCGATGTGTCCACCGTCACCGTCCACATCAAGCACATCCGGGATAAGATCGAGCTCAACCCCGACCGGACGCAGTACATTGAGACCGTCTGGGGCGTAGGCTATCGCTTCCGGGGCTGACAAACGCAACAAACAGAAACGCCCACCGAAACAGGCTTCGGTGGGCGTAACACATCGTTGGGCTTTATTTCCGCCGCTTTCCCTGGGTCTTGCCGGGGGAGCGGCTGGTTTGTTTTCCGGCGGACTTACTGCGCTGTGGGGCGGGGGTGTGCTGGCCCCTGCCCTGGGATTTGGCGGGGACTTTGCCTCTGCCTTGGGCCTTGCCGGGTTTGCCGGACTTGGCGGCTTGTGCCGCTTCAGGTTTGCCGGGGCGGTTGGGGCGGAGGAGACAGTCGGGGCCGTAGCCGATGAGGTCCTCCCGGCCCTCCCGGTGGAGGGCCTCCAGGACCAGGCGGCGCTTCTCCGGGCGTTTCCACTGGAGCAAGGCTCGCTGGAGCTCTTTCTCATGGGGCGTTTTGGGGACGTAGATGGGCTTCATCGTCCGGGGGTCCAGGCCGGTGTAATACATGCCGGTGGCCAGGGTGCCGGGGGTGGGGTAGAAGTCCTGCACCTGCTCCGGCTGGCGGCCGGTCTTGTTGATCCACTGGGCCATGGCGATGGCGTCGGCCAGCGTTGCGCCGGGGTGGGAGGACATGAGATAGGGGACCAGGAACTGGTTCATGCCGTATTTCTGGTTGAGCCGCTGGTACTTGTCCCGGAACTTCTCATAGGCCTGGATGTGGGGCTTGCCCATGGCGTCCAGAACGTGGGCCACGCAGTGCTCCGGGGCGACCTTGAGCTGGCCGCTGATGTGGTGCTTGACCAGGTCGGCGAAGAACTCGCCGTTTTTGTCCTGCATCAGATAGTCGAAGCGGATGCCGGAACGGATGAAGATTTTTTTGATGCCGGGGATGGCCCGGAGCTTGCGGAGCAGCTGTAAATAATCCGCATGGTCGGCGTCCAGGTTGGGACAGGGCGTGGGGGCCAGGCAGTCCCGGTGCTTGCACAGCCCGTGCTTGAGCTGCTTTTGGCAGGAGGGACGGCGGAAGTTGGCCGTGGGGCCGCCCACGTCGTGGATGTAGCCCTTGAAGCCGGGGTGTTTCGTCAGGGCCGTGACCTCCCGGATGACGCTCTCGTGGCTGCGGGAGGTGATCATCCGGCCCTGGTGAAAGGCCAGAGAGCAGAATTTACAGGCTCCAAAGCAGCCCCGGTTGTGGGTGACGGAGAAGCGCACCTCTTCGATGGCGGGCACGCCGCCCATGCTGTCGTAGACCGGGTGCGGCTCCCGCATGTAGGGCAGCTCGGCCACGTGGTCCAGCTCCGCCGTGGTCAGGGGCATGGCGGGGGGATTGGCGATGAGATAGCGGTCCCCGTGGGGCTGGATGACGGCCTTGCCCCGGATGGGGTCGTGCTCGTCGTACTCCACCAGATTGGCCTCGGCGTAGGCTTTTTTGCTTTGGCAGACGGCCTCATAGGAGGCGACGGTGAGAGAGGGGTAGTGGCAGGCCGCGGGGTCCTTGGCCAGGAAGCAGGTGCCCTTCACGTCGGTGATCTCGCGCACCGGCGTTCCGGCGGCCAGGGCCTTGGCGATGTCGGCCACGGCCCGCTCCCCCATGCCGTAGATGAGCAGGTCGGCCTGGGCGTCCAGCAGGATCGAGCGGCGGACCTTATCCTCCCAATAGTCATAATGGGCGAAGCGGCGGAGGGAGGCCTCTAAGCCGCCGATGATGAGGGGGATGTCCCCCCAGGCCTCCCGAATTTTGTTGCCGTAGACGATGGTGGCGCGGTCGGGGCGCAGGCCGGCCTTGCGGCCGGGGGAGTAGGCGTCGTCATGGCGGCGCTTCCGGGCGGCGGTGTAGTGGGCGACCATGGAGTCGATGTTGCCGCCGTTGACTAAGACCCCGTAGCGGGGCTTGCCCAGGGCGGTGAAGGAATCTACGTTCTTCCAGTCCGGCTGGGCCAGGATCGCCACGCGAAAGCCCAGGTCCTCTAACACGCGGCTGATGATGGCGGTGCCGAAGGAGGGGTGGTCTACGTAGGCGTCGCCGGTGATGAGCAGGAAGTCGTAGTAGTACCACTCTCGGTCTAAGAGGTCCTCCTTGGAGATGGGGAGGAAATCGTGGATGGTTTTCACATCAGGTCCTCTCGGACGGTATAGCCGATGTCTTTCTGCATCCGGTACAGGGTGCCGTAGGCCCCGGCCTCGGTGCCGATGGTGTGGAAGCCGTACTTTTGATAGAAGGCCAAGGCGTGGGCGTTCTGCTCAGAGCAGACCAGGCCCAGCTTGTCACAGTCCAGGGGGCGGCTGAGGCTCACGGCTTTGCCGATGAGCTGGATGCCGACGCCGTTGTTCCGCTGTTCGGGGGCCAGATAGAGGAAGGCGATGTAGCCCTCGTGCGTCTCCTGGCCCCGGCGGGGGTCCAGCTGGAGCAGGCCCGCCCGACGGCTGCCCGCCATGGCGACGACCAGGCTCTTGGGGTTGGCCTTCCAGGAGTCATAGGCATCGTCCAGGAAGCCCGCGCCGTCATAGCGGTCTAAGTTGCCGTAGATGGTCTGCCAGGCGTCTTGGCGGCAGGCCAGGTAATAGTCGCGGTCGGCCTGGGTGTCCAGGTCTAAGTGGTCGAACCAGAAATTTACGTCGGGCCGCTGGTCGTTTTTGTTCCACCAGCGCTGCTTGGCCAGGGTGGAAATTTCTTCGGAGAGGTGGGAGTTGTCGTCTTTATAGACCACGGTGACGTGACCGTGTTCAATTTCCAGCTTGGTCACGGCGGTGTTGTCGCTGTGGCCCATTTTGCGCATCTCCTCAGAGGGGATCCCCAGGAACTCGGCCACGGTGTTGCGGATGAGGGTGCCGTGGGCGAAGGCGGCGACGGTCTGGTCGGGGTGCTGGGCGGCGATGTCCAGGATGGCCTTGCAGCCCCGCACCCGGATCTCCGGGAAGCTTTCGCCGCCGGGGGCGCGGAAGTCCGGGGAGGTGGCAGAGAAAAGGGCCATGCGGGCGTGCTCCCGCCGGTCGATCCCGGCCCAGGAGTAGTCCTCCCACTGGCCCATGCTGATCTCACGCAGGTCCGGGCGGGTGACGAGGGGCAGGCCCTTGGGGACGAAGAGGGCGCGGGCAGTCGTCATGGTGCGGAAGAGGTCGCTGGCACGTCAGCGAACCGGTCCCGCAGGGCTGCGATCTGGTGGTAGCCGTTGTCGGTGATGAGACTATTATATTGGCCGTGAATGCGGCGGTAGAGATTGCCCTCCGCCTCGGCGTGACGAATGAGATAGAGTGTGGTCATGGAATGCCTCCGGGTACTCAAAAAATAAATCAGATGATAACACTTCATTATAACGAATCCCATAAATTTTAGCAACGGATTTTTCCGCCAATCGGGGCACACTAAGCACGTCTGCAACAGACAAAACCACGAAAAGGAGGAACGCCCTATGTGCTGCACCCATCCCTTCTGCGCCGGCATTGCCCTGGGCATGGCGGCGGGGGTCGCCGTCGGTATGCGCCTGAAGAGCCAGGAAAAGGAAGTCCGCCGCTCCCTGCGCCGCGCCGCCCGGACCCTGGAAAAGGCCATGGATGACCTGTCCCAACGCTGCTGAAACTTTTTTTGAAAAAATCCCAAAAAAGTGTTGACAAAGCGGCCCCCGTCTGGTATTATAACACTCGTCCCAAGCGAGCGGGCAACAGCCCAACGCCAAGGACGAAATGAATACGGGGGTATAGCTCAGCTGGGAGAGCGCTTGAATGGCATTCAAGAGGTCAGCGGTTCGATCCCGCTTATCTCCACCAAGACCTGAAATCTTCGGATTTCAGGTCTTTTTCTATATTTTCTGGTCAAGGTTCTTCTTTGGGCAAAGCAAAAACGCAGGGAGTTGAGTGGCTCTCTGCGTTTTGAATCAATATAGCTATTCTTTTGATAATCTCTGACAAAGCAACAGAACGAGTTGACGATCCTCTTCCTTTAAATTTTTCATGTTTTTCAGTAGACCGGAAACCAAGGAAGGATCATCCGTTTGCTCGTCGAAAAATTGGGCGGGGGTTATGTTGAAATACTCACAAATTTCAAACAAGCCTGTGATGGAGGGCAGACTTTTCCCGCTTGAGATATTTTGAATATATCCTCGGCTGTGTCCCAGCTCCAGGCTCATTTGATATTCAGATACCCCTTTTTTCATCCTTAGCTGGGAAATGCGATCACGCAAAAACTGTTCATCCATAGCGGCAACCCTCCTACCGCTCTATTTTAGGGTATCCGGGTCTATAAGATTGCTTCTTAAAAATGTTAAAATGAGTTGAAATGAACATGGAAAGATGTTATACTGCATTTAGAGGACATTGTTTCCTGGAAAGAGTCGATTTCACGAAGAATAGGAAGGTGTAATATGAAACGGTTTTTATCTTTCATCCTGGCACTTACTCTTGCAGTCTCGTTGGTCCCCTCTGCATTCGCTGCCAGCGACGAAGCGGTACAAGCGGCAAACGCACTCCATACGCTGTGCCTGTTCAATGGCACAGGCACCGACGCAAACGGCAACCCAATCTATGACCTGGACCGCGCTCCGACACGGGAAGAAGCTATTACAATGTTGATTCGCTTGCTGGGAAAAGAAGAGATAGCAAAAGACCATGATTGGAAGATGCCATTTACGGATGTATCTGGTTGGGCAAAGCCTTATGTAGGGGCTGCGTACTCTTGGGGGCTGACTTCCGGAACATCAGAAACCACGTTTGGAGGAAAACAGAAGGTCAGTGCAATGCAGTATCTTACCTTTGTTTTACGCGCACTTGACTATGAAGATGGTACAGACTTCCAGTGGGATAAGGCATGGAAGTTATCGGATGAGATTGGTGTAACTTCTGGTCAATATACTTCTGATAGGTCAATTACTAGAGGAGAATTAGCGATAATTTCTGCGAAAGCGGTTTCTGCTCCTATGAAAAATTATGGAATTTTGTTGGATGAAATGCTGAATGAAGGTGTGATTACTCCTAAGATGATTAAGGCATCTGGGCTTGATATTATCCCTGACTTTAGCTATGATGATATAAGATTTCGGTATGTTAAAGATAAAGAAAAATTTTATCGCCTATGTGATGGCACATCCTGGACCTATACAAAAGATGACGAAGATTATGATGCGTATGATGATGCATATAATAACATAAAAAATAGTTGGATAGACGGAGACTTGAAGTTATATTTTGATAAATATACTAATGAACTTTATCTAACTATTGATACTTTTGCAACTTTAAATACATTGTTTTCGGGCGACTATACTAGAATGATACGTGCATCTGATAGCAAGACCAGCCAATTTGCATCTGGTGTTGTTTGGTTGACACAAAGAAATATTGGATGTACCTATCACGTACAACGAAAAGAAGTGTCATTGAACAACTATAAATCAGATGTTAGTGTGACCTATAAGCACAAGGACTTAAAGTATTCTTTGACAGAGCCATACCCACATGATGGAATTGTAGTAGGTGGTAAGGTAGAAAGAACACTAAGTACATCTATCTATCAACAAACAGGAGTAAAGTGTAAAGTGGAAAGAAATTGGCTGCCATATCAACAACAACTTGACAACGTAGAAATTGTATACGGGTATCAGCCGGCATTTAATGTACACGGTTTATTGGATTATTTTGGAATCACTGACCCGGTGATTCGGGATAAATTTGAAAATATCCAGGTAAAGAACATAGATGGAACAGACGTGCTTATCGTGAATTGATTGGCATTTGTTCAGCGCACAAAAAGCGCACAGACCTAAAAATCTGTGCGCTTTTGTTATTGTGCTGTTTCTTCGTCAAAGAGAAGCAAGTCCTCCCGCTGGGCGGCGAGGGCTTTTAGGTCGTCGGTGAAGCCGGAGGCGCTGAAGAGGACGTACCAGACGGTGCGGCGGTCCCGTTCCCAGGGGACGGCGTCGGTCTTGGCGACCAAGTCCCAAAAGACGCGGGGGCCGACCGGCTCCTGTATTATACCGCGGATTATTATAATCTCAAGTATAACTTTGTAAAGGGAAAGAAAGTTACTAATTTTGCTTCCAAACGCGTTAATTTTGCAAAAAGGTTGCAAGTGCGCAGGGAAATCTGCTATGCTGGGGGCAACGCGAGGAATTGCACGTCTTGCGTTGCCAATCAGCTGCGGAAAGCGCCAGCCCACCACCAAGCGGGGGATCTAGCACGGGATCATCTTGGGGGTGGGCTGGCGCATATTTGCTTATTCAGCTTTGGGGGGCTTGCTGGGCTTATTCTGGCGGCGGTCGGCCTCGGCCTGGGCGCCCTCCTCGACCCAGAGGTAGAAGTCCAGGCTGTCCATGTCGGTGAGGGGGCTGACGTGCTGGACGAAGTCCTCCTCTTCCGGTGCTTCCTCCTCCGGCTCCTCGTCGGGGAACAGGCCTAGGGTGAGCAGGTCGAAGGCGTCGTTGCTGCTCATGCCGCCGAGATGGGACAGCTCGTCTTTGATGTGATCCATAAAATTTACGTCCCTCCTGTGGGTCATGTCGTTTGTCTTAGTGTAGCATATCCGGGGGCATTTGTCTGCCCTTTCTTGGGGATCTGTAATGTATTTTGGGCGAAAAGACCAAGAAGAATGACTGGGTTTGTGGAAAAAGACGAAAAAAATTTCTTGACAAACCAAGAAAAATGCCATACAATCAGGAGCAACCAGAGATAGAGGCGCGTTTCGCCAAGAGTAACCGGTACCAGATGCCTTGCAGGGCAGGGCCGGGGAAAGGGGCAGACGCCGAAGGCAGTCCTTGCTGCAAAGGGGGCTGTGCTGGGCGGGCAAACTAAGAGTTGCCCGACTGTCGCAAATGGGTATTTGCGGAGGGCTATCCTTGATACCGAGATGCTTCGACAGTTTGTCGTAAGCGGATATGATGTTATCAAGCAGCTATCCCCGCATAGCTTGCTTGATTTTTTTGTTGCCTTTTTTGAGGGGGACGGGAAGATCGGGCAGGAATCGACAAAAAGATTTCATTATGCAGGAGGAACTTACCATGAAGAACCAGAATCCTATTTTCAGAGGCATTGCTACCGCCCTTGTCACCCCCACCACCCCCGAAGGCATTGATTTTGACCGCTTCGGGACCTTGATCGACTGGCAGATCGCCCAGGGGATCAACGCCCTGGTCATCTGCGGCACCACCGGCGAAAGCTCCACCCTGACCGACGCCGAGCACCGCCGCGCCATCGCCTACGCCTGCGAGCGGGTCAACGGCCGGGTGCCTGTCATCGCCGGCACCGGCTCCAACGAGACCGACTACGCCGTGGAGCTGACCAAGAGCGCCTGCGCCGACGGCGCCGATGCCGTTCTGGTCGTGACCCCCTACTACAACAAGACCACCCAGCGCGGTCTGGTGACGATGTACAACACCATCGCTGACGCCAGCACCAAGCCGGTGATTCTCTATAACGTCCCTTCCCGCACCGGCATCGGCATCCAGCCTGAGACTTACGTGAAGCTGGCCGAGCACCCGAACATCGCCGCCATCAAGGAGGCCAACAGCGACATCTCCAAGATCGTTGAGACCTTCTCTCTGGTGGGAGATAAGCTGGACATCTACTCCGGCAACGACGACCAGATCGTGCCCATCCTGTCCATGGGCGGCATGGGCTGCATCTCTGTGCTGTCCAACGTGGTGCCTGCCGGGACCGTTGCCATCACGGATAAGTTCTTTGCCGGGGACGTGGCCGGGGCTGCCCAGTTACAGTGCAAGTACATGCCCCTGATCCGCTCCCTGTTCTGCGAGAGCAACCCCATCCCCGTGAAGGCCGCCATGGCTGCGATGGGCTACTGCGAGAACTTCCTGCGGCTGCCTCTGGTCCCCATGGAAGAGGACCACTACGAGACCATGATCCAGCGCATGCGTGCCCTGGGCATCAACGTCTAAGCTTTGCAGCGGAGAGAGGGAACGACTATGAATATCATCGTAAACGGTGCCGCCGGGCGTATGGGGCAGCAGGTCTGCCGCCTGGTCGAGGCTGAGGGCCATACGCTGGCCGCCGCCGTGGACCGCAGCGGCGGAGAGAGCTTTGTGTCCAACCTGGCAGAGTACACCGGTCCCGCGGACGTGGTCATCGACTTTTCCAACCACGCCGGCGTGGGGGAGCTGGTAGACTACTGCGTGAGCCGGGGGCTGCCTCTGGTGGCCGCCACTACCGGCTATACGCCGGAGGAATTTGCCAAGCTCGAAGCGGGGGCCAAGAAGATCGCCATCTTCCAGTCCTATAACATGTCCGTGGGCGTGGCGCTGCTGGCCCGGCTGGTGAAGCAGGCGGCGGCGATTTTCGGCGGCTGCGACGTGGAGTTCGTTGAGGCCCACCACAACCGCAAGGCCGACGCCCCCAGCGGCACGGCCCTGATGCTGGCCGATGCGGTGAAGAGCCAGCGGCCTGACGCCGAGTACGTCTATGGCCGCTCCGGGCAGCACAAGCGCCAGCCCAACGAGATCGGCATCCACTCCCTGAGAATGGGCAACGTGGTCGGCGAGCATGAAGTGATCTTTGCCACCGACAACCAGACCATCACCCTGAAGCACCAGGCCCATGACCGGGCGCTGTTTGCCGAGGGAGCGCTGACGGCGGCGGGCTTCCTGGTGGGCCAGCCGGCTGGCTTCTACCACATGGACGATCTGCTGGGTCCGTGAGATACGACGACTGAGATACCTTATATAAATATAGAACGAGAAAGACGGGAACTGACCTATGCTGTATGATAACCTGGCTGTGAACGAACAAGGCCACCTGACCGTGGGCGGCCTGGACACCGTGGCCTTGGCCGAGGAATTTGGCGCCCCCCTGTACGTCCTGGACGAGGACAAGCTGCGGGAGAACTGCCGGACCTATGTCCAGGCGCTCCGGGAGAATATGCCGGAGGGCTCTTACCCCCTGTTTGCCGGAAAGGCCCTGTGCTTTAAGGGCCTCTACCCCGTGCTGAACGAGGAGGGAATGGGGGCAGACGTGGTCTCTCCGGGCGAGATCTACACGGCCCTGGCCGGTGGGTTCCCGGCGGAGAAGCTCTACTTCCACGGAAACAACAAGACCGACGAGGACATTGCCTATGCCCTGGACAGCCACGTGGGGTGCTTCATCGTGGACAACCACCAGGAGCTGGCCCGGCTGGACGAGGCCGCCGGGGTGCGGGGCATCCGCCAGAGGGTGCTGCTGCGGGTGACGCCGGGCATTGACCCCCATACCTTGCAGGCCATCAACACCGGACGCATCGACTGCCAGTTCGGCGTGCCCATCGAGACGGGGCAGGCGGCGCGGTTCGTCGCCGATGCGCTGAGCCGGAAGAACCTGATCGTTGAGGGCTTCCACAGCCACATCGGTTCCCAGATCTTTGAGGCGGAGCCGTTCTGCGATGCGGTCGATATTTTGCTGGACTTTGCCCAGGCCATGCGCCAGGCCCACGGCTTTGTGGCCGAGACACTGAATCTGGGCGGCGGTTTTGGCGTGCGGTACCTGGAAAGTGACCCCGTGGTGGACATTCCGGGGAACATCCGGGCGCTGGCGGAGCATTTGCGGCAGGGGTGCGCGGAGAAAGACTACCCCGTGCCGAAGGTCCTGCTGGAGCCGGGGCGGAGCATCGTGGCCAACGCGGGCCTGACGCTGTACCGCGTGGGCGGCATCAAGACCATCGAGGGCTACCGGAGCTATGTCACGGTGAACGGCGGCATGACGGACAACCCCCGCTATGCCCTGTACAAGGCACCCTACACCGTTGTGCCCGCCAGCCGGATGAACGACGCACGGGAGGTTACCTGCACCGTGGCCGGGCGCTGCTGTGAGAGCGGCGACCTCATTCAGGAGAACATCCAGCTGCCAGAGATGCAGCGGGACGATCTGCTGGCGGTGCTGACCACGGGGGCGTATAACTTTACCATGGCCTCCAACTACAACCGCCTGTGCCGTCCGGCGCTGGTGATGGTCCGCAATGGCAAGGCGCGGCTGGCCGTGCGGCGGCAGATCTTTGCCGACCTGGTGGCCTGTGACCTGTGATAGGATCGAATGTTATATAGTTATGTAAATGAGCAACTGCCCCCGTTGGCTTGGGTTTTACCGAGCGGACGGGGGCAGCTGTTCGTTTGTCAGGTCCATGCCGTTTGCTTGGCTGACACAGTAGTCAAAAAATTGGTCGGCGGCGGCCAAAAGATGAGGGGCCTTTTGGCGGACGATGTAGAAGTCGCTGGTCTGGACGGGATCGGTGACGGGCAGACGCTTCACGCCGGGGCGGTGGACCGGGGGAGTGTCCGGCAGGACGGTGATCCCGAAGCCCTGGGCGACCAGCTCTAGGATAAAATTGGCGTCTTCCACCTCATAGGCGATGTGCCACCGGTCCCGGACGGGGGCAAAGAGGCGGTCCACCGGGTCCCGCTGACCGCTGAGCCAGGAGTAGGTGACGTGGGGATAGGGGAGCGTCTCCACCAGGGTGACGCTCTCCTGCTGGGCCAAGGGATGGTCCAGGGGGACGGCGGCGACCATGGGGCGGCTCTGAATGGCCGTATACTCTAGCCGGGGGTCGGAGAAGATCTTGGAGCAGAAGCCCAGGTCGGCCTCGCCCTCCAGGACGCTTTGGCAGACCTGGCTGGACATGCCGGTAGAAAAGGTGAAGTCACAGCCAGGGTGCGCTGCTTTGAACTGACGGCACAGGCGGGTGACCAGGGGGACGAGGAGCAGGGGAATGGTCTGGATGCGGAGGGTGCCGATGCCCTCCCGGAGCATTTGGAAGCTGCGCAGACAGTTGTCCGCCAGAGTCACGATCTGCTGGGCCTGGGGGAGGAGGGCGGCACCATAGCGCCCCAAGGCGATGCCCCGGCCGCTTTTTTGGAAGAGGGGGGCGCCCAGCTCCTGCTCCAGGGCGGCCATGGCGTGGCTCAGGCCGGACTGGGAGATATTCAGGCGCTGGGCGGCGCGGCCGTAATGCATCTCCTGGGTGAGGACGAGGAAGTAGCGGAGATGGTCGATGTTCATGGTGAAAGAAACCCCCTTTTTGGGTTAGTATAGCACGATCCATGCGAAAAAGGAATGCGTGCTTGCATTTCTGAGAATTGATTTTTTCGGGGGCCGGGGGTTTAATGAATATGACAACATCAAAAACGGAAGGAGCCAGTGTCATGGGCTTACGATTACATGTCTTGTATTTGGGGAAAATGGAATTTCCAAAATTTCGTCTGGTGGACTGGAAGGATGAGAACGAGATGGTTGTGTCACCGGCGGTGTCGCTGCTCATCCAGCACCCCACCCTGGGCAACATCCTCTATGACACCGGCAACAGCGAGCACTTTGCTGCGCTGTACAGCGAGGAGATGCTGCACAACTACCCCGTGACCGAGTGCATCACCATCGAGGAGGCGCTGGCCGAGAAGGGGCTGAAGCCGGAGGATATCGACCTCCTCATCATCTCTCACCTGCACTTTGACCACGCGGGCGGCCTGAGCCACTTTGTGGGCACGAAGGCGATTAAAAATGTCATCGTCTCGGAGGCAGACCTGAAAGAGGCTTACTTCAGCTTCATGACCGGGAACCCCGGGGCCTACACCCGCGCCCTGTTTGACGTGGAGGGCATCCAGTTCAAACCCATCCACGAGACGACCAAGCTGGCGGACGACCTGACGCTGTTTATTCAGAAGTCCCACACCCCCGGTGTTATTGGCCTCATCCTACACACTGAGAACCACGGGAACATCATCGCCACCAGCGACACCGTTTACACTGCCCAGAGCTACCGCGAGCAGCTGCCCCCCGGCGGCACCATCAACAAGACCACGGATGAGTTCTTTGACAATATTAAGCGCATCCAGGCGCTGGAGAAGGAATATGACGCGACCCTGCTCTTCGGCCACGACATTGACCAGATCACGGACTGGGCGAAGAAAAGCCCCATAGACTAAGCAAACCGCAACACAAACCTGAGATCACGAAGCGCCGACAACGACAGAACAGGAGGGTTTTTATGGCCACCAATCACACCCCCACCGCCGGGGCCGCCCTGGGCAATGAGCTGCGGGCGGGCACCGTTGCCAAGGTAGGCAGCACGAAGCGGATCCAGGAGCTGAACGGGATGCTCCACTCCAACCGCCCCAACGTGGACATCACCCGCGCCAGAGCGTACACGAAGGTGTACCGCGAGACGGAGGGGATGCCCAGCATGATGCGGCGGTACAAGGCTTCGGCAGAGGTCTACCGTTCCCTCAGCGACAACGTGTATGACTATGAGCAGCTGGTGGGCTGGCCCACCAAGCGCATCCGGGGGGCGAACTTCGCCATCGAGCTGCACGCCCACTGGTTAGCCGACGACCTGCCCAACCTGCGGGGTCGGACCTACGACCCCTTTGAGATCACGGACGAGGAGTATAAGGAGTTGGAAGAGGATCTTCTGCCATACTGGAAGGAGAAGACCATGGCCGTTCAGTGGGGCCATTATGTGGACCTCAAGGAATGGGACCGGGCGCAGTTTGGCGGCGTGTCTGACGTGTCCAACTACCTGTGCGCCAACGGCTCCCACTTCATCCCGTCCTGGACGGATGTGATCGAGCATGGGTTCGTGAAGTATTATGAAAAGGCCAAGGCGCTGCGGGCGGACCTGGACCCCAACGACCCGGAGTCGGTGGACAAGCGCATTTTCTACAACGGCATTATCGAGGTGCTGGAGGCCATTCGGGACTGGGGCGAGCGGATGTCCGCCGCCTGCGCCCGGAAAGCCGCCCAGGAAACAGACCCGGTGCGCAAGCAGGAGTTGGAGAAGATGGCGGAGATGATGACCCGCGTCCCCTGGGGGCCGGCCACCTCCTTCTATGATGCCTGCGAGACGGCCTGGGCCGTATGCTTCTTCCTGTTCGTGGAAGGGGCGGGGCCGTCCATCACCTGGGGACGGTTCGACCAGTATATGTATCCGTACTACAAAGCGGACATCGAAAAGGGCATCCTGACGCCGGAGAGCGCCATGGAGCTGATCGAAGAACTGTATGTGCGGGTGACCTCCAACGTGTGGTTCCAGTCTACCCAGATGGCCTATATCTTTGGCGGGTATTACCGCTATCCCCATTTGGATGTGGGCGGCCTGGACGAGAAGGGGAAGGATGCGTCCAACGAGCTTTCCTACCTGTGCCTGCGGGCGATGCGGTACGCGAAGACCACCTCTCCGGCGGTGTCGCTGATGCTGCACCAGAAAACGCCGGACGCTCTGCTGTACGAAGCCTGTGAGCTGGCGGCAGAGGGCATGGGGCACCCCTCCTTCTTCAACTGCGAAGGGCTGTATGAGATGCTGGAACACCGGGCCGGTGGCCTGGACGGACACTCCAACTACAACCGGCGGGATATCCTGAAATATGGTTCTCCCATCGGCTGTGTGGAGCCGGGGGCCGAGGGCTTGCAGTATGGCCACACGGACTCTGGCATTATTAACGTCGCCGGATGTATTTTTGCCGCCGTGACCAACGGCCAGAAAGCAGAAGGCGTGGACGGCACCTATTGCGGTCAGGTCGTGACCTATGAATCCGGGGCACCGGAGACGCTGACAACCTTCGAGGACTTCTATGCCGCCGTGAAGGGGCAGGTGAAGTACGCCATTGACGAGTGCCATGCCAACCTCCTGATCTGCGAGAAGATCCTGGCCGAGCAGTTCAATTTGCCGACCTTTACCGTGCTGCTGGACGGGGCTTTGGAGCGGGCCAAGGACGCCACGGCGGGGGGAGCTAAGGTCAACATTGGTCCCACGATGCAGATGGTCGGCTTTGCCACCATGGTGGACTCGGTGGCAGCCATCAAGAAAGTGGTCTATGTAGATAAAGAAGCCACGCTTCCCGAAGTGGCTGACGCCTGTAAGAAGAATTTCGTGGGCTACGAGGCCCTGCGGGCGAAGCTCCTGGCCGCGCCCAAGTATGGCAACGACGATGATTTTGCCGATGAGATCGCGGCTGACCTGTGGGAGTGGTTCGCCCACTGCACCATGCGCCTGAAAATGTACCGCGGGCACTACTGCGACGCGGCGGTGCAGATGGTGCAGTCCAACGTGGGCTACGGCGCGATGACCGGCGCCACCCCCAACGGACGGCTGGCGGGGATGCCCATCTCCGACACCATGTCCGCCACCCAGCAGGCCGACACCAACGGCCCCACGGCGGCGGCCCGGAGCTATGGCAAGCTGGACTTCCCGGCCTATACCAACGGAACCTTGCTGAACATGTGGATCAGCCAGAGCGAGCTGATGCAGTGATCGGACCGGAGATCGGAAAGGAGATCATCTTATGAATACCATTCGAGACATTCCTCTCAACTGCCCCGACGCCACCTATGTGCAGCCGGAGTATAAAGAGGCCGGGATGCGGAACTTCACCAATCTGGTGCGGACCATGCTCAACGACTATGGGGTGTACCACGTGCAGTTCAACACCATCAACAAGGCAACGCTGATCGACGCCAAGGCGCACCCGGAAAACTATCCCACGCTGATGGTTCGCGTGGCGGGCTACAGCGTCTACTGGACTGACATTGCAGAGCGCGTGCAGGACGACATCATCAACCGCACGGAGCATACCTTCTGATTTTTCTTCTGATGCAGTTCCCGGAGTCGTTTGGCTCCGGGAAACTGCTATCTTGGGGAGGGCGTAGCATGAGCGAGAAAACGGCCATTTTATTTGACATCGGGCGCTTTCGGAACACGGACGGGCCGGGCATCCGCACCATTCTGTTTTTTAAGGGATGTCCTTTGCGGTGCCGGTGGTGCAGCAATCCCTTTGGGCTGGCGGCCAGGCCCCAGCTGGCGGTGAACCGGGAGAAGTGTACCGGGTGCGGGATGTGCGAGAAGGTCTGTTCCCATGGGGTCAATACCGTGGTGCCAGGGGAACGGGTGACCGTAAACTTTTCTGCCTGCGTCCAATGCGGGGCCTGCGTGACCTTGTGCGCAGCGAAGGCCCGGATGATTGCGGGGAAGGCGTATACGGCCCAGCAGCTCTACCGGGAGGCGGCGAAGGACGCGGCCTTTTATCGGAAGGGCGGGGGCGGCGTGACGCTCTCCGGCGGGGAAGTGCTGTTACAGCATGAGGTGGCGGCGGAGACACTGCGGCTTTGCCGGGCCAATTACATCAACACCTGTATCGAGACCTCGGCCTTTGCACCCTGGGAGCAGCTTTGGGCGGTGGCGCAGCATTGCAACACCGTGTTTGTTGATCTGAAGGCGATGGACAGCGGGAAGCACAAGGAATTGACTGGCGTGCCGAACGAGCGGATCTTGCAGAACATCGAGAAACTGTGTGAGGAACTGCCGAAGAAGGGCGGGCGGGTCATCGTGCGGATGCCGCTG
>ERZ827490.3102-NODE-3102-length-15943-cov-5.034428_pt1 | contig 15943 bp, 7 predicted proteins | sample MGYA00519770_ERZ827490 | MGnify/ENA primary metagenome ERZ827490 (study PRJEB31778, sample SAMEA3449324) | human gut metagenome | biome: human gut; feature: human-associated habitat; material: faeces | place: United Kingdom | collected 2010/2012 ...
TCCGCAAAATATGCAAGCTGGTCAATAACAAGCTTTTTCGGGTACAGTCCTCTTTCTTCGGGAAGATAGCCAAGCCCGATTTTGTGATAATCAATCGGCTTTCCGTCCAGAAGCACCTCTCCGCCGTTTGCGGGAAACACATTCATAATAATACGGATAGACGTCGTTTTACCCGCACCGTTTCTGCCCAGAAGTCCGAACGCTTTGCCGCCCTCTGCCGTGAAAGAAACACCCCTGAGAACTTCTTTCTCGCCAAAAGACTTATCTATATTGTTTAATTCAAGTATCATATTTCCTTTCCTCTCTGATTGCAAATTTTTCTTACAGACTAAATTGATTCAACAATGTCATTGTGCTTTCTATGACATCATATTTATAATCAATCACGCGGCTTTTAACGTTACGATACGTTATGGATCAAGTCCGTTGTTCTTTTGTGATTCATTTTCTCGTCGTTACTTCCTTCAAAAATAACAAAAAAGCGCAAGGAAAAAGTCATTTCTCTGCGCTTGTAATCTTATTGTGTTTCATTGGCGGTTACCTCCCGTCGAGAGTTTTGGTTTTAATAATTTGTCGGTTTTGTTCTGCCACGTTATCCTGTTCTTGATATTTCAGTATCTCTATACGGATACCATCAAATATATTATAGCACAAAATTTTTATTTTTTCAAGCTTTAACGCGCAATGCTATGTGAATCATCTCTTTGTTCCGTATTCTGTGCATTCGCTTTTATTTAGCTTCTATGTTCGACCTATGGAACGCAAACCTTATGAAAAAGCCTTATTGTGAGACGATACCATAAATTTTTCTGCCGAAAAGTTCGGAAGAAACAGTTGCGGCACGGGATATTCCCGTACCGCAGAGATGAAAGCGTCCGATTTTCATTCTTTTTCCACGATCGACTCAATAGACTGCGAGCTGTCTGTTGTGTCGGATCGGTCGGGCGAAAAGGTAAAGACGGTTGCAAGAATTAAGATCAGAACATATACGGCAATAATGCCGCCGACGATGAACGCTATCGCTTTCCAGACTCTTTTTGCCCGCCTGTTTTTGATCGCAAGCTGCTCGTTGATTCGGGAAAGCTGTTCCGCCAATGCGTCCGGCTGTTCTTCCGCTTCGATTTTGGAGCCAAGCAGCCGGCTTACCGGTACCTCTAAAATTTCCGCCAGCTTTATCAGCAATTCGGAATCGGGAACGGAAAGACCTTTTTCCCATTTTGAGACGGTCTGCCTTACGACATTCAGCCTTGCCGCCCTTTTTCATACCAAAACCACGCTTCTAATGCATGGTTCAGTAAAAATTAAATAGTTGAGAAGAAAAAACTCCTTCCGGCAAGATAACAATTGAAAGTTCGCTTTTTTGTAAATCTTTTAAGGTTGTTTTCCGATCGGTTTTATGATATAATGTATTAAAGTGCATGTGATTGCGGGTGAGAAAATGAACACATACCGAATAGCCGTTTGTGATGACGATCCGGTCATGAGAGAACAATTGCATTCTTTCTGCAGGGAGCTGCTGGACGGAGAAAGTATTCCGTATGCGATAACAGCTTTTCCCTCTGCCGCGGAACTTGAGAAAAGGATGAATTCTGATGTCGAGAAACCGTTCAATCTGCTTATCTTGGATATTCAGATGAACGGCATGACGGGACTGGAGCTGGCGCGTTCTCTGCGAAGCAAGGACGACCGTATTTCAATTATATTTGTGACCGCATGCGACAATTATCTTTCCGAGGGCTATGATGTACAGCCCATTCATTTTCTTCTTAAACCGATTTGCCGGGAAGCACTGGCAAATGCAATCCGTACGGATCTTAAATTGAATTACTTACCCAAAGCAGTCACGCTTAGCATCGGTAATAAGATACTGCATTTCTCCGTGTCGGAAATACGTTATGTAGAAAGTTATAACCACAACATAATCATTCATCAAAGTTCCGGAAACAGCAACACCTATTATCTTTCTCTTACCGAGTTTGAAAAACAGCTTCCAAAAGGCCATTTTTCACGTTGTCATAACAGCTTTCTGGTGAATCTGAGCAGAGTAAAGGAAATCGGACGGACGGACCTAACGCTTCGAAATGGTGATATGCTTCCTGTGGGGCGTACATACTATAAAGCCTTTCAAAGCGCATTTATACGATATATAAATCAATAAAATCAGCGGGTGTCATTTTCAAATGAATGACACCCGCTGATTTTATTATTTTTTCGGAATTCTTAAAGCGGTCTGAACAGTAAAAACATTTTCATCCGAAATAAAAATATCCAGCATACTGTGATATTTCTCTGCGACAGCGTTCATAAGCTTTAATCCAAAGCCATGACTTTCCTTTTCATCCTTTGTAGAAATATACTGCCCGTTCTTATCCTGTTTTGGCTCTTCAATAAACGAATTCTCACATTTTACGGCGAGAAAACCGTTTCGTTCCTCTGCCTTGAATCGGATAAAGCTTTTTTCCGTGCAGCGCGAGGCCGCCTCTATAGCATTATCCAACATATTCATAAGCAGCCCGCACAGTTCATTTTCGGAAATCGGAATCTCTGCGGACACCGAAGCAGTGGCATCAAATGATATTCCCGCCCGTGCCGCTCTGTAGGCAGCATCCTGCAAAATAGCATTGACAACGAAATTTTTGGAAAAGTGTGTTTGCGCCAGGTGCTCGCACTGTCCTCTCATATCCTGCAGCATTTTGCCCAGAGTTTCATAGTCTCCCTTTTTGTAAGCCGACTCCAAGGCAACAATTCTGTGTCTTTCCTCATGCCTGATTGCCTCACTTGCCCTCATTTTGCTTTCGATGGCACGATATCCGTCCAGAATCAGCTGATTGTGCAGGCGGAGCGCCTGTGTTTCCGTTCGCTGCGTGACAAAGGCGCACATCACTGCATATGTAGAAATTACAGCACAAACAGCAGTCAGCCAAACGGTAATCCAATACAAAAGTTCCCCATAATGCCCAAGCTCAACTGTATCACGGAACATCTGCACGATATATCCTGCAAGATACCCATTTACGGCGGCAGATATTCCGAAAGCAATCAACAGTGTAGTAAAGCTGACCGCCGTAGTGATTCCAAAATACTTCCAAAATTTCCGCTGTCGGTTCATTGCAAGAAAGAGAATCAGTAACAGTATAAAGAAGAAGCCAACCTCCCGGCGGATAAGAAAATCGACCAACCGGTTATTCAGGAAGAAATAGCCCATTCCCTTTGTAATCCACTGTGCCGTAAGACCGGCAGCCGCAAGAAGCAGCGGAATCAGACTCCAGTCGGGCTTTTTGTGTGCAACTCCCAAAAGAAATATACCCGCCACAAGAAGTGAAATCGCTGCGGTTACGCCGGCGGGAATTCCGTAAAAATTAGCATATGCATAGCTCTCAGTCGCATCGTATTCTACTGGTACAAAGCGAGCAGCCGGAGGAAACACCAAGCTGGTTGTACTTTTAACTACACATGTCATTGTGACATGGCATTCTTCATTTCTCGGCATAGGAATTACTGCCTGTGTCTGTCCCGCTGCCCCTGCAGGGACAGCGGACGAGGAGTGCCATACCTCAACTCCGTTGATACAAACCGTAAGCTCCAACCCTGCCGTTTCAAACACCAGATTCCCGTTTTCCTCTGTCGGCGGAAAAACAGTTTCAAGCCGAAAACTCTCCCCTGTTTGAGGCACAACGGTATAATCCAACGAACTTTCGGAGCCGTCTGTCTCAATTTTGACAGAAGACTGCCAATCAATATAGCGAATCGACATGTCCGTCTTAATAAAAAACTGCAGAAAACGCATTGTCCCCAAACAAAGCAGTATAAAAACGGCAGTACAAACAACCTGAAGGCAGCGTTTCATATTCGAAATTTCATTCCTTTCCATTCAACTTCATAACTCGGAGCGCCGAACTTTTCATCATTATTTTACTGGCTTTTTTCTCGTTTTGCAAGAGATATTTCACGCTTCACCCCGTCTACAGCGTAAACAACCGATATACAGCGTAAACGACACGACAGAGGCCGACATAATTTGATATAATGTAAGAGAGGAAGTATAACAGAATACTTTATGATTTGCTGCGTCAAATCCCCGCCCGAAAACAATCTTCCCCCGTGAAAAGAAAAGGAGGACTCTCTATGTACAAAAAACTCATTCTGAAGCGCTCGCTATGCGCGCTGCTGTCGGTCATAATAATCGCAGCATGTCTGCCCCTGTCGGTCTTTGCCGCCGACCCGAGTGAGCCGCAGTTTTCATCGGATGCCGCTAATACTCTGATGAAAAACACAAAACCCGCTGGCTTTGACAATACAACCAACCCTTACGGGTATAATGTCGGCCGTCCCTTTGCAATGGTTGAAAAAAACGAACTGCTTTATTTTGAGACATACGGCACGTCCGCAACAGGCAAAATTGCGGATGTAGGAACCCCGGAGTCTCTCAAGAACTTTATTTCCAAAAAAGGAACCGCTTCCGATGCCTCTCTGCCCAATATGGACATCAGTGCGCTTCAGACGTACTATGCGTTTGTCCAGTCCGTTTCCTTTGACCCGTTCGGCTCAGGCAGGAGAGACCATGTTGCCTATGTAGGTCTTGATAAGTCGGATAAGCAGGTCTATCTTCATATATATGATACAAGAACGGGAGAATATAAAGGCAAACAGTGGGTCGGCGAAATGAACTGGATGTTTGACAACAAAGGCCTTATTCGTGCTCTAAACCTTGAAACCAACGCCTATCTGAACATTACCGCAGGCGACTTTGACGGAGACGGCAAGGACACGCTGATCATCTATGTTCCGCACACAAAACGCTCGACAGGTTTGATGCAGACTTTTGATTACGAACCTTTTGTCGGCTGCTTTCTGTATGAATATTCCTTTACCGGCAAAAACAGCTTTGTATTATTAAATAACACAAGCATTATGGGAGAAGGCAAAAAACTCGGCTTCGGCAATGATATGCTTCATGACTCCTACAAAAAATTATATCACACCACTGTTGGAAGTCCCACGGACCCAGGGGCAAATGGTGACAGCATATACGGAAAATCTGGCCCAACCTTTGACAACCGATTTCATAAGCTGGGCGTAGATATGGTGGTGGGCGATTTTAACGGCGACCAAATCGATGACATCGCCGTGCTGTCCTATTTCTTCATAAACAATGTAAACAGTCGCAATTTGAATTTATATCGTCCTCAGGTAAAAATTAAATATGGAAAAGCCGGCGGTAGTTCTTCCGGCGGAGGCTCCTCGTTTGTGGACGGCGACGCCGATGAAAAATTCTATGTTTGCCCGGAGGGAAAACTCCAAAATATTCTCCAAAATGATGTTGTTTATAATAGTAACAGCATGAACGCCTGCAGCATCACGGCAGGAGACTTCAACAACGACGGATATGAAGATATCCTTGTTGCGGGCTTATATGCCAATGTCAATGCTTCCTACGCTACCACTCATTCATCCCAAACTGCATATACAACGCTCCTTAATAACGGAAACAGAGGCTTTGTACAATCCGAATATAAGGTGATGGCTTCCAACGGTTGGACGAAGGCCGGTTCCAGAACTAAAGAAGTTGTTTCGCCTTTAGCGGTAGAGGCTGTTGCTTTTAACGGTGCGAGCGCCGCAGATTTCGTCTTTATCAACGGCACGCTGTACAACTATAATGCCCAGACCGGAGAACTTTACAAGCTCACTTCAAACGAATATTCTTTCCGCACAAACTCAAACGGCAGCACAAACAACTTCTGGTTTGAGGGCGAGATCGGCGGTAAGACAGAATTCTTCCGCTCGGTTGCCGTCGGAAACTTTGACGGTAACAATGCAGGACGTGAGCAGATTGTGTTTGTAACCTCTGCCGAAACCGGTAACGAGGATAAATATTCCTTCAGCAAGGGTATGATTTCCGCAACCTATCCGGATACAAGCGACAGCTATGAGGCGGCAAACGGCTTTGACCTGACATTGTCATACTGGAGTCCGAACGAAGCGTACGGTGATTACTACGGCTGTACGGCTCAGGTACTTCTCACCGCCTGCGACAGAAACCAGGACGGTGTTATAGCCAAATATAAGGGCGTAAGCTATGCCTACAGCGACCCGGAGGTCAAGGCAGTCATACAGGCTGCGCCGTATTTCTCCGCGCTGAGTGACTCCGGCGAAAACGAAACCGCATATACAATCACAGAGAGTTTCGAGTTGGAGCAGTCCTCATCGAACAATGTTTCCTTCAGCGTCGGAATGTCTTACTCTTACGGAGGGCTTCTCGCCCCCGTTGAGGTGAACATCTCGGCAGGCTACTCGCTTGAATGGAGCAAAACCTATTCCACGGCTCTGCAGAAGGAATATTCCCTGACGGTTAAGGCACGGGCGTACAACACGGTGCTTGTGTCCAGAACGCCTGTATTTATCTACGCCTATGAGATACTGGACGAAAACGGCAAATGGTCGGGAGATACCGCCATAACGCTTTCCATTCCGCAGCAGCCGGTATATCAACAGCTGAGCGTTGACGACTACAACGGCTTTGTTGATGAGTATAACGGTTATATGAATAACAAGAACTATCATGCCGTCATAAGGGAATCGGATAAAACAGACAAAGATAAAAAATACTATTATCCCTTGGTAAAAATAGATAAAGCGGCAAACTGGCTTGACGGAAACGAGGGCAACCCGTTTATGTACAATCAGCTCGGCTGGGGCGTTTACAGCCATTTGGGTGCAGAGCAGCTCAGTAAGCTCGCCATTCGACTCGGACATAACGGCGGTCTTAACGAGGTTTCGTGGGGAAAAAGCAATATAAAATCCGTTTCCGAAGAAATGTCGCACGGTTTTTATTTCAACTTCTCCATCAGCTTCGGTGTATTCGGCGATGGTATACTATTCTCGCATGATGTTGGTTTTGAAACCAGTTTGAGCTACAGCAACGGCTCGGGCGTATCCACCACAACGACATCGTCCGAAGGCTGTACCGGCGTGGTCAATGATATCGACGGTCCGGATCTTGCCTCAAACGGAATCCCTGCAAACGTATACACGCAATATACCTTTGACTGGACGCTCGGTCAGTGGTTCCGACACCTTTACGGCGATGAAAACAACAAGACCATCTTTATAGGCTATAACTTGACAAATCTCAGTGCTCCTTCACCGGCAGTGGTCGACCTTGAGGCAGAACTGCTTGACGAAGACGAGATACGCCTTACTTGGTCGCAGCCCGATAAAACTCCCGGCTGGCCGGATGCGGAGGGCTACTATCTTTATCAAGTTGAAAACGGTGAATATAACAGGATTTCAAATCTTATTCCTGTCGGCACGACCTCTTATGACATTTCCGGACTTAAAACCAATACAGAGTACGAATATGTGCTTACAACCGTTTGCAAGGTAGACGGAAAGGATAAGGAAAGTGCCTGGTCAAACTCTGCAACCATAACAACAGCAAAGAGAGACTATAAGGTCAACTATAAAATCGACAACGAGAAAGCCGCCGATATCAGTGTGCGGCACCTCGGCAATGTTAATATTAAATCGGGCGATGAGATCAATGAAAACGATATTATTAAAATCAGAGTTTCGCCAAAGAACCGGCACTTTGAACTTGTGTCGCTGACTCTTGATAACGGCGGAGAAGAGACTGTATTCAGACCCGACCTCAACGGCAACATAGAGTGCGCGTTTGCACTGGGCGGCGAAGCTAACATATTCGTATCCACACGAAAAACATTCGATTCGGCTGAGGTCATCTTTGTCGGCGAATATAAGAACGGCGAAGACCTTCTCGGAACAGTTACCGCAAAGGTCGGTGAAACAGGTCTGCCTGCTCCGGGCGGCACGGTGACCGGCGATGTAACATTTACCGCCGTTCCGCAAAACGGCTATACACTGAAGTCGTGGAGAATAACAGATGCCGAAAACAATACGGATATTGTTAACGCGGCAGGCTCAAATACCTACACGCTTACCCTTGGCTCAACAAGATACACCGTCGAAGCGGAATTTGAAAGAGTTTCCGAAACCGACAGACCCGTGAAGCTGACCTATTCCGTTGCAAGCGGCAACGAAACCGGTATGGCGGCAACAAAGCAGACCTATCAGTCCGGTACCGCTGTTCCCGTGGGAACGAAAATCAACTTCATCGCTCAGGCGGCAGAAGGCTATAGGGTGCAAAAGCTCGTTATCACCAAAAACGGAATTTCCGACACGGTAATAACAGATAACAGGCTTTACGATATGTACGAGTATGAGCTCACCGTTGATACCCAAACCGATATCAAGGTATACTTTACGGAGATCGAAAAATATACGGTCACAGTTGATATGCCGAATAAGAACGCCGAAATTACCGTTAAAAACGGGACATCGGATTTTGAAAGCGGTCAAAAGGTCAATTTCGGCGATGAAATCACCGTAACCGTCAAGCCGAAGGATGGATACCGTCTTGCCGACACAGAGAGCTGGTCCGATAACGGCGACGGGAGCTATACCTACAAGACCGGCAGAATCAAGATGGAAACGCATATCCGTGTGACGGTAGAGGAAATTCCGGAATACACCGTCACCTTCCCGACAATGATTGAGGGCTGTGTGCTGACAGTGCGCAGCAAAAATGAAAAAATCACAAGCGGCAGTAAAATTCGTGAAGGCACAATTCTTGTTGCGAGTATCGTGCTTGAGCCGTCATATATCCTCAAAGGCTGGTACATCGGCGGCGAATTCAGTCCCGAAACCAACAAGACCGAAGTTTCCTTTACGGTGGACGGAGACACCCTTCTTTCCGTAATCGTTGAAAATGTAAAAGGCGACAAGGGTGATACCGGCATCGGAATCAAATCAGCAATTATTGACGAAAGCGGAAACCTCATTATTACTCTTACCGACGACACGGTGTTAAACCTCGGAAAGGTCACCGGAGATAACGGAAGTCAGGGCGAACAAGGTGTTCCCGGTGCCGCAGGAGTAGGAGTTAAATCCGTCGCAATTGATGAAAACGGAAATCTGGTCATAACACTTACAGACAACAGCGTGCATAACCTCGGAAAGGTAGTCGGAGATAAAGGCGAACAGGGTGTGAATGGCGTTGGTGTTAAATCCGTTATGATTGATGAAAGCGGCAATTTGATTATCACTCTTACCGATGAGACCGTACACAATGCCGGACGGGTGACCGGAGATAAAGGTGACAAGGGCGATACGGGCAATGTCGGAGTCGGTGTAAAAACCACCGAAATCGATGAAAACGGCAATCTAATCATCACCCTTACCGACGACACTGTGCATAACCTCGGGAAAGTAGTCGGTGCAAAGGGCGAAGCCGGTACTGCAGGAACCAACGGCATTAACGGTACCGGAATCAAGTCCGCTCATATCGACGCAGACGGTAATCTTATCCTCACCTTTACCGACGGAGTTATAACCAATCTCGGAAAAATCATCGGAACGGACGGGAAAGATGGTGTCAATGGTAAAGATGGTACCAATGGCAAAGATGGCAAGGACGGAAAAGACGGAAAAGACGGTCTCGGTATTAAAGGATGCCGCATTGACGACGGTGGAGACCTGATAATAACCCTGACCGACAACACAACGCTGAACGCCGGCAACATTTCCGCGATCAGCGATAAAGTCAGTGTTTCCAAGCCTCTTGCAACCGCAGCAGTTTCTCTTTCCGGAGTGTCTCTTCTTTGGAATATTGTTTCGCTTGTTGCGGCGATTGTAAGGAAGAAAAAACTAATTTAATTCGGATGATTGTTCGAATTTAAAAGGATGCAAGACCTCCGGCTATCAGCGGCGGCGTTCTGACAGGTGTAACGGTATTTGATAAGATGTGCGGCATCTTCCTCGGAAAGAGCTTCTTTGGGCACAACACCGTTTACGCTTTTCTGAGGTATGCCGTTTTCACACATCCACCACGTCCCTGTACGGTAAACGCTTAAATCGAAATATTTACCGATCCAATAGTAATAGATATACGACGTGTTGCCGCTATCGTCTCCTACAATATTGCATCCGGAATCATACTCTGCACAAATTTCGGATTCATCGACCGTTTCTTCTACGATAAACCAACCGTAACCGCCGTCTTTTCGCGGAGGATACGGACCGTTTTCCATATTTAAGCGTTCTTCTTTTATGCTTCTGATTTTTTGTCTGAGCAGATACGGAACGATGATATAACCCAGTCTGCTCATGCCGAAATCATGACCGTAAAAATCCAAAGCGCTGATTTTATCTTCAGCTTCTCTCAGTATAACCGCAAATTTATCCGCAAGCATACCGATTACCGATGCCGAAACATCTTCGGTCTGCTTTCTGTCTTTCAAACGAAAGATAATAAAATTGGTCACGTATTTGTTGCCCACCTTACAGATAGCATCCCCATATTCAAGGCGGGGGAGTTCATCCTCTACATACATTGTAGGGATACCCGTACTGATACTGATTTCCTCTACTGTCAGGGGCTTTTCATAAGCTGCGAGGCAGATGGCGCGGGAAATCTGTGTATGAAGATATGCGTCGGGATTCATATTACCGTTACAGGTTTTGGTATCCCAACTGATTCTCTGATAGACCTTATCCATTTTATTTTCTCCTATCCTATCTCTGATTTTTCGGCGTCCTACGTTCAGCCGCCATTTGATTGTGGTTTCGGAGAGAGAATATTTTTTGGCAAGACTTCTGATTGACAATTCGCCGATATAGTAGTCCACAAAAATATTTTTGTACTCGGAAGATAACGTGTGCAAACAGCGAAACACCGTTTCATATTGCTCCTGTGTGTTGTCCTCGTCGACATCGGAATAATCGGCAATATCAAAAAGTTCATCTTCGCATGACAATACGATTTGATTTTTATTCCGATTGTCAATAAGCCGGGCATAACGGTTATGAGCAATACGCCAGACCCATGAATCAAGCGATTCGATTTGATATTTGTTCATTCCTTCAAGGATATGACAAATGATCTCACTCGCAAGATCCTCGGCATCACAGCGGTTAGATAAACGCTTATAACAAAAACGAAATATCGGTTCGATATACGGTATAATTTTGTTCTCGTCCAAGTTTATCTCCTCCTTTCTTTTGGCATGCAATCATGATTACACCCTTACAGTGCACCAAAATCAGTTTGGATAGGTAGTTTTGCAAATAATATTTATATTTTTAAAAAACAGAATAAAGGATGTTATGCATTTCTCTACGTCTTTTCTGTTCACTTGTTTGCACCTCGTTGAAAGCTTTCACCCATATAGACACGCGAATCCGAAAAGGTTGGAACTTTTTGAAAAAATTATTTAAAATCGAAAAGAGAGATAATCGGAAGGATGTTCATATATATTCCTTCTTCCGGTTGGAGGGCTTACCGTGAAAATGCCGCCCGCAAAACGCAGGCGGCATAAGGGATCATTTCTTTTCGATAGGAATTCGGATTTCAACGGTTCTGTCGGCATAGAGGATTGTGTCATAACTGCCTCGCGCCCAATCTTTGTCAATTCAATTATAACAGAATACCCGATAAGAGTCAACGCTTTTCCTCTTCCGCTGCGGCATATTCCTGCTCCGCACGGCGAAGGGCTTCCTCCTCCCGTGCCGCACGGCGCGCCTCATCCTCGGCGGCTGCGCGCTCCTCTGCACGTTCCTCGCGGCGCGTACGCTCGGCGGCTGCGGTGTTCGACTCAAGCTCCTCCTGATTCCGCCTGTGGTAAGCGTCCCACCCCGAATCCTCGATGGAATAGCGGATGTCGTTGTTTCCCGATGAATCATTTTTTGAATTTTGCGTATACTGGGTATTGACAAACTGATCATTTTGTGATATAGTAGTGTCAGTAAAAGCATTCTCGTTATAACCGCCGGCGATATCTGCCGTCCGTTCACTGGCTTGAATGCTTTTATTTTTTACTCTCACAAGATTTCCGGCTCTGAGTTCCCGGTCAATATAGCGCTTCATGTCGTCTCTTCCAAAGGCAGTGGCAATCTTGTTTGTATCTATGAATACCTCGTTATACTGTCCCTTTTCGTTTATGTATACCGGGACATTCACGGTATTGCCGTTTGCGTCCTTGTACTGCGAAATCAGAAGAAAATAGTTCTCACGCCTGCTCGGTTTGGAGGCATTCTTCGTTCCGCGGTACGCAAGCGTCACATCGTCAAGACCGCCGATTATCTTCAGGAACAGCTCTTTTCCGAGTCCGTGATAATGTGTGTGCTCGTCAGCCTTCAGCCCGAGCCGCTTTGCCTCCGCTTCGGTGTAAATATTTTCCCGTATGTGTGAAGCTTTCATGAGCATCGGCAGATCATGCACACCGGCTTGGCTTGCAAGGATCACAGGACTTGATTCGGTGAGCTTTATTTCCTCTCTCAAGGACAGATCTGACAGTGCCCGGTCAACATCCGCCTCAGCGTTCGGAGCAAGAGCGTAGCTCACACCGTCATTCGCAAATACGACATCCGACCGATCGATATCGGGACGGGTGTTTTTTCTCTGCTCCGCGGTGTACTCCGATCTGCCGGAAGCATCACGCGCCTCCACCTCTCCGGCGGTGTTGTAGTATTTCAAAGAGCTTAATCTCCGAATATCGTTTTTGGAGCGATAGTATTTTTCCGTCGCTTCCGCATATGCCCAAAACAACTCCTGCGCCTTTTCGCCCGTAATTTCATCGGCAAATCGGTCATAAGCTTTTGCAAACCCGGTATCGGAAGCATTGCCGTCGCGCAGCATGCGGTCTATATATTCATCATACCCGGAAACCGCATCCATGACCTCGGGATTGCTGCGGCTTTCTTCCCGGAGCTCGTTTCTGAGGTCGTCTTTCCTGCCGATTGCCTCGTTTAAGATTCTCGCACTCCAGCTCTCAACACTCGATCCCCCGGCAAATCCCTCGATGCCCTGTATTGCGTGCTGAAGCTCATGCATGAGAACTGCCTTCGCATTTTTGCTCCAGCCAAGCTCAAACTTCCGACCCGTGAAGCCGTTCTTGCCCCACACAAGCTCCTGGTATCTCTTTCCGAGGTCGGACGAGAAGAATTTGTTCATTGCTGCCTTTTCAAGCTTAAGCCATTCCGCCGCGTCCATGTCACCGTAAGCATCATCCTCGAAGAATTTGTTGTACTCCCTGTACTCCGGCGTCTGCTCTATACGCTCGATCTCCGCCTTGCGCCCGCCCTCGAGATAATCAGTGTATTCCTTTGTGTGCCGCTTGAAAAGCTCCGTGCTGAGCGTGATATAGTTTGAGTTTCTCTGATATGTTCCTTCCACTCCCGGCTCCGTGGACTGAATGATAACATTGATTCTGCGCAGCTCCGGATACGCCGTGAACAGCTCACCGTGATCGAGAATGTCGGACAGCTTGCCCGTGAAGTATACCTCTTCGCCGTCGGTGTGCCGTTCAAGTTTCGGATTTTCGATCAGATGCGCGTCAAGATCGTCGATCTCGTACCGCCACTTGCCGTCGTACCCCTTGAACCATCCCGTCTCCCGGCGTATATCCTCGCTCGAACGTCCTTCCTCGTCAAGCTGCATCGCTTTCCGCAAAAGACTCATGTCCGCCGTCGCCGACTTTTCCCCCGCAAAGCTGAATTTTGTCTCGGCGCTCTCCGCACCGCGCGCCTTAACTTCGCGCACCGCACGGCCCCACAGCTCTCTCGCGTACTGCACATCCTTCAGGATGCGGGAGCTGACCGCACGGACGCGCCCCGTCAGACGTCGGATGATCTCATCGAGAAACGCAATGATCTTCCGCCCGAGCGACGGCTTGTAATCCACCGCCGCGCGTATCTGCGCAACATCGCCGAAGAGATACCGCCCCACATACTCCTCACACAGCTCGAAGTCCACACCGTCCGCGTCGAGGTTCTCACCGTGCGCGGCATACGTCTCCTTCTTCTGCGCCCGAAGCTCGTCAAGGCTCATCCCCTTTTCCCGCGAAAGCTCGCGCAGCGCAAGCTCACGCAGCGCGCCGTAGTCCGACGTGGTCTCGATCGCATGAGTCATCTCCGAGGCAATGATCGACGCGACTGTGCGCCCCGACGCGGCGTTCACATGGATCGTGCCGTTTTTGTAATATCCGTTTACCGTCGGATCGTCGCTGCGGAAGAAGATCACGCGCCGATCGAGTATGTGCGAAAGCTCCTCCGCCGCTGCCTGCTGAGCCGGAGACGCACCGTATTCGCGCCCCGTCCTCGTCGCTTCGTTCATCGCAATAACTCTCGTCTGCTCCGTCGGAGTGTATCCCTCGCGGTCAAGCGCTTCGTCGCTGAACGCAGCGCTGTCGTCCGAGTTTTCGCGGTCAACTGCAAAATCGCCTTCGTCCGCGCCGTTTTCCGCCGTGTCCGCGCCGTTTTCTGCCGTGTCCGCTGCATCATTTTCGCTTTCCTGCGTATACTGACTGTTGACAGCGGCGTTATTTTGTGATATACTGTTGTCGGTGGTTGCTGGGCCTGATTTGATGGGCCCCTCCACCTTAGAGGACTTCCCGTAGTCTCCGGTCATCCCGGCTTCGCCGCGACCCGGTTGGCGGGAGGTCCTCTCTTTTACGGAAAATGTGTCCGGCTTGAAGTTTACAATGTCGTACAGAAGCATTTCTTCGTTTTTCGTATACCCGACGACGACCTCGGCATTGTAGTCGTTCTGCCCGATGCGCATGAGCACGCGTCCGCGCGCAAATTCCTTGATGTTGTCCTTTCGCGGGTGCTTTATCTCCTCGTTTACATAGTCCGTCGAGGCGCGCACGGCTTCGTCGAGATTTCCCGCCGCACGAAGCTTGTCATCGTAAACCTGTCCGTCGTTTCTTTCGATGTACTGCGAGTATCCGGATCGCGTATACTCCTTCCCGGTCTTTCCGGTGATCTCAATAACACTGTTTCCCACGCGGATGCCGTTCGGATAATTCTGAGATAATGCCGCACTTGCAGCGGGACGCCGGATGTGATATAATCTTTGCAAAAGCCTCCACATCGTGCGAATCCGAGACCGATCGAGGCGCGGCAGCAGATTTCGAAAGGAGCGAAAGCTATGCTGGAAACGAAAAGACTGATACTGAGGAAGTGGACCGAGGCGGATGATGCCGATCTTTTTGAATACGCAAAGGATCCGGATGTCGGTCCGATTGCGGGCTGGCCTCCGCACAAATCCGTCGAGGAAAGCAGAAATGTGATAAAAAACGTATTAAACGGCGCGGAATGCTACGCGGTATGCGAAAAAGGCAGCAACACCGCAATCGGCGCTATCGAACTTATATTGAACGGGCATACGGATGTAACAAAGCGTGACGACGAATGCGAGCTCGGATATTGGCTCGGCAAGCCGTTTTGGGGGAGAGGATACATCCCCGAAGCCGCCGCGGAACTTATCAGAAGAGGATTTGAGGACCTCGGTATGACGACGGTGTGGTGCCGTTATTTCGACGGAAATCAAAAATCAAAGCGGGTTCAGGAAAAATTGGGATTTGTATTTCATCATACGGACAGTGAGGTTCCCGTTCCGCTTCTCGATGAGGTAAGAACCGATCACACAAACATCCTGACGAAAGAACGTTGGGAGAAGATGAAATAAAGCATAATTTGCCGTTCGACGCGGCATGGCAAATCACGACGTTTTTCGTGCCCCCGCTCACGCGCTTGCCCTGCAGCGTAAAATGTATTTTGATAATTTGGCGCAAAACACTTGACACATTAAGAAGTATGTGCTATAATATAGTGCGTTCGGATGAAGGTTTTCGTATGCCGGAGTGGCGAAATTGGCAGACGCCCGGGACTTAAAATCCCGTGTGACGAAAGTCACGTACCGGTTCGAGCCCGGTTTCCGGCACCAATCTTACTTTTCAGATTTGCCGGTACCGCAAGACAGACGTTATTTCATCCGAAAAGACAATATCGCGGGGTAGAGCAGTTGGTAGCTCGTCGGGCTCATAACCCGGAGGTCGTGTGGTTCAAGTCCCACCCCCGCAACCAA